>Ga0265295_1004468_pt1 | contig 18801 bp, 5 predicted proteins | sample Munlansysbiofilm_FD_192503 | JGI IMG/M metagenome (GOLD analysis project Ga0265295, IMG submission 192503) | Leachate microbial communities from a municipal landfill in Southern Ontario, Canada - Methane capture system biofilm | ecosystem: Engineered > Solid waste > Landfill > Unclassified ... | reverse complement strand
AAAACACCACAAGGTTGGGTTATGGCACGTATGACATCAGACACACGTAAGCTATCCCTCATTATTTCATGGGGACTTGTCGACTTTGTATGGGCTGGATTACAGATGGTGATGATTTTAATCGTTTTATATCTAACATTCATTAAGTTAGCACTTATCATGACGATTGTTCTTCCCATCATGCTTCTTATTGCATATATTTTTACGAAGCTTATTTTAAAGCAGCACCGTATCGCAAGAAAGTATAATTCTCAGCTCACAGCACAATATAGCGAAGGATTTTTAGGTGCTAAGACAACGAAGAGTTTATCCATTGAAGATTCTAATTACGATGAGTTTTCATTGACAGCAAATAATTTAAAGCGTTCTTCGGTAAAAGCAGTCATATCTTCAGCCATCTTTTCTTCTGTATTGCTTGTGTTAGCTTATGTTGCTGTTACAACCACGATGATACAAGGCTCAATGTATGTTTTAGGTACAGTCATTTCATTAGGTACACTACAAATGTTTTTGTTCTATACAACGAACTTCTTTGAACCTGTCATGGCGATATCTAGAACATTATCTGACCTACAAAACGCACAAGCATCAGCTGAGCGTATTGTTGGTCTCATTGAAACGAAGCCAGAGCTATACGATAAAGAAGAAGTGATTAAAAAATATGGTGATCTTTTTGATGACCATAAGGAAAATTGGGAAGATTTAAAAGGTGATGTTGAATTCAAAGATGTGACATTCTTTTATAAAGATAATGAAACGATCTTAGAAAACTTCAACCTTAAGGTAACAGCTGGACAAAGTGTGGCATTAGTCGGTCATACAGGGTCTGGTAAAACCACGTTAGTTAATTTATTATCACGATTCTATGAACCAAAATTTGGAGAAATCCTGATTGATGGTAAAGAGTATCGTGAAAGATCTATCCACTGGTTACACGCGAGATTGGGTTATGTTTTGCAAAATCCACATCTCTTCTCAACAACCGTGATGGAAAATATCCGGTATGGAAGATTAAATGCAACCGATGATGAAGTCATTTATGCAGCAAAAATGGTAGGTGTTGATACATTTGTGCAACATCTTGATTTAGGGTATCAAACCTTCGTAGGTGAAGGCGGTAACCTCTTATCCGTTGGACAAAAGCAATTGATCTCATTTGCAAGAGCTGTTTTAGCAGATCCTAGAATACTTATTTTAGATGAAGCGACATCATCAATTGACTCAGAATCGGAAGCTGTTATTCAACATGCCACAGATCAACTTTTAGCTGATCGTACAAGTTTTATTGTTGCCCATCGTTTATCAACGATTGTCAACAGTGATTTGATCGTGATGCTTGATATGGGTAAAATCATTGAAATGGGTACCCATGAAGAATTATTAAATCAAAGAGGAGCTTACTTCGAACTTTATAGAAATCAATTCTTTAAAGAAAAGGGTAAGGAACTTGAATCTGTTTTAGAAGTTTAATTAAAGTAATAAGGACATGGATGCTCTAATATAAGTTAGAGGTGAAATCCATGTCCTTTTTTCTATTCCTTTTGCAGAGTATGACGATCTTAACGATGCGTGTCGAGTGGGTCTACGATTATATTGTCGTACCCGTATTTTCAAATATCGAAGATTATAGATATCTCCCAGAAGCAAAACTTTATATTGATGACTTTTTGGTTGAAGATGCGAGTGTGTCATATGATAGAAATGGTGTTGAATGGACGTACATTTCAACAGTTAACACATCAAATCTTAGAAGATATAGCATCAAATATCGTGCTTATTTTCCAAGGTATAATCTCTATCATGTCCAAACAATTGTATTTGATGTTATTGATTTAGATCCTCCAGAAATCATTAAATTTTATGATCAAAACATGATGATAGGTGATAAACTTCCAGATTTAACATCTTCGGTTGTAGCTACGGATAATTATGATGAAGGTGATGTCATCAACATCACATGTGACACATCGAAAGTTGTCGTTCATCAAGTTGGGAATTATGACATCACCTATATAGCAACAGATACGTCAGGTAATCAATCCTATCAACATGCGACACTTCGAATCATCGATCCTCTACCTCCAGAAATCATGATTAATAAACCGCTCATTCTGAATGCAAATGAAGACTTTGTATGGCAAAATTTTCTAACAGTTAAAGACAATGTGGATGCATTTTTAACTGTGCTGGTTGATGATGACGATGTTGATTATCATACCTTGGGGAGTTATGAATTACGGATTGATGTGATTGATCAAAGCGGGAATGTTTTACATAAAAGTTTAATGCTAGAGATTGCTGATTTAGAAAGCCCTCTGTTATGGTTGACATCAAAACCAACTGACATTTTAGTCAATAGCGAAATCAATGATGCATTACTTTATGGATACATTGTATCTTTATCAGATAATATCGACACGTTATCACTATCTGATGTGAGGATTGTTCATGATATAGAACCATCAGTAATAGGAACTTATCAGGTCACATATGAGGTCTCAGATCAATCTCAAAATATGACGAGTCAAACCATTGAAGTGAAGGTTGTTGATGATGTGAAACCTACCATTGAGATTGTTGAACCTTTTGTTTTTGAGGTCTTTTCAAAAGAACCTTTATGGCTGAATCATATCCAGTTATCAGATAACTATGATGATCAAGATGATCTCGTTTTTAAAATGACAGAATCCATCAACATGCATGTTGTTGGTTCTTATCTGATTACCATAGAGGTTACCGATACATCGCGCAATAAAGCGATATATCAGGGTTATGCTGAGGTTGTTGATATTATACCTCCAGTGATCACCCAACTGAATGATGCTATCATAACAGATTTTGGAAAAAAGGATTTTACCCACTATTTTAGTTATCAAGATCAATACGATGAAGCCACTTATATTGTCACATCAATTGATGATTCAACCGTCGATTATGAACATATTGGAAGTTATGAAGCAATCGTTTATGCCACAGATACATCTGACAATATTGCACAACTTTCTTTTGAAGTGATGGTCATTGATATCACTCTTCCAGAACTCACCATAAAATCTAATACACACATCATGAATATCGGAGATGCTCAGATAGACCTCAGATCATTGATAGCTTATGCAAGTGATAATTATGATACATGCGGGATTGATGATGTCATCATATCATCTGATATATTATGGGACCATTTCGGAAAATATGAAGTTATCTTTTTATTATCTGATCAGTCGTTTAATACGACAGAACAAATCTTCTATCTGACCATTGATGATCGCATACCTCCTTCACTTTCTATCGATGATATAGAAATTAAACAGTATGATCTTTTTGACCCCCTAGCTGGTGTTGTTGCAACCGATAATGTTGAAATTTCAAGCATAGCGTTCTATCCAGAAAAGATCGATACATCATCTGTGGGATCATTTATCATCACCTATATCGCTTACGATACAAGAGGTAACTATACACAAGTTGATCGCCAAGTCACGATTTTACCAAACGACACCAATAACACATGGATCGACTACATTCCCATTGGTATCATCATGGTCTTAGGTGGAGCAATACTAATCATTTTATACCGTAAGCGATAAGGTACTTTCTTTGACATTAAACTTCTAATCTACTATAATGTTGTCGTATCTATTTATAAAATAAAAAGTTTAAAAAGGAGAATATTATGGCGAACGTCTTAATGGTTTATTGGAGTGGAACCGGTAATACCGAAATCATGGCAGAAAAGATTAAAGAAGGTTTAGAAAATGCTGGCGCATCAGTTGATTTCAAAACAGTTGATCAAGTTGAACCAAGTGATGTAGCTAACTACGATAAAATTGTTTTTGGATGTCCATCCATGGGCGTAGAAACACTAGAAGAAGATGAATTTGAACCCTTCTTTGAAAATGTTGAAGGCATGTTATCAGGAAAGAAAGTCGCACTCTTTGGCTCATATGGTTGGGGTGAAGGCGAATGGATGGATGCTTGGGTAGAACGTACAGAAGCAACAGGTGCCGTCCTCTTTGATCAAGGATTACGTATTAATTCAACACCTTCATCTGAAGAAGAAGAAAAATGTGTTGAATTTGGTGAAGGTTTCGCAAACTTCTAAAGTAACAAAAAATGCCTGCGGGCATTTTTTTATTGAAGAAAAAAGTGTCTTTTTGACGTATAATAAGGTTGGGTGAAACTATGTTTGGTATTCTCAATCTCAAGAGTGCTTATAGCATGCTGCAAAACACCATTTTCTTACCGAAGCTGATTGAACAAGCTAAAAAAGCATCTTATGATGTTGTGGCTTTAAGCGATCATAATCTGCATGGTATGGTGGAATTGTATCAAGTATGTGAAAAGCATCAACTAAAACCTGTCTTAGGATTACAAATCAAGGTATCGCACGATTTATCGGATACCTCTTTTTTCGCATATGTTAAAAACGACATGGGTTTTGAAAATTTATTAAAGATTTCTTTATTACAAGCAGAAAACAAACTCGATGACGATCTTTTATTTCAACATCAAAAAGGATTAATCTTTGTCACTGCTGGGAAATACTCATTAATTGATGACGCGATTGATAAAAATGATTTAGATCTTGCTAAAAGAACAGCCATCTTTTATCAAAATCACATCGATGACCTTTATTTTGGACTATCACTTGACACATTTCATGAAGAGATGAAGATTGCTCCCATGCTTTTTCGCTTATCAGAACATCTTGAAATACCTATGGTGCCAATTCATCAAACGTCTTATCTTCTCAAAGAAGAAAAAGAGGTTTATGAAGCGCTCATCAAAATTGATCAAGAAGATCATACCGTTCCAGAAGATGCAAATTATGCCTTTTTAACAAAAGAAGAACTCATCAAGATGTTTACAGAATACCCCTTTGTTTTTGATACATTATCAAAGCTCTTTGAATCCATTGACTTCCACTATCAAAAACCTCATTTTGATATGCCAACATATCCTGTTGAAGAAGGAACTTCAACGTCATATTTAAGATCATTATCTGCTGTTGGTTTGAAGAAAAGATTACGAAAGATACCACAAGCGGATATCAAAATCTATCAAAAAAGATTAACCTATGAACTCGATGTGATCGAGAAGATGGGATATCAAGATTATTTCTTAATCGTTTATGATTTTGTTAAGTATGCGAAAACACATGATATATTGGTTGGTCCTGGCCGTGGTTCAGCGGCGGGGTCTTTAGTAGCGTTTACGCTAGGTATCACCGATGTTGATCCGATTACCTATGACCTTCTATTTGAAAGATTCTTAAATCCTGAACGTATCACGATGCCAGATATCGACATGGATTTTCCTGATAATAAACGTGATGAAGTCTTGCAGTATGTTAAAGAAAAATATGGTGCGCATCATATGATACAAATCGTAACATTTGGTACATTTGCGCTTCGCTCATCGATTAGAGATATCGCTAGAGTTATGAAAATTGATCCATCACGTGTCACAGGCATTATTCAGCGTGTGATTAATGATGATGTCGATGAAACTGATCACGAAATGATGCGTCTTTTAAGAGTTGCTAAAGCGATTGAAGGTCTACCACGTCATACAGGCACACATGCTGCTGGAATGATTTTATCGAAACAGGATCTTTTAAAATATATTCCTTTACAACCGGGAATTAACCAGTTTTATCAAAGCCAGCTTGAAGCAAGCACACTTGAAAAATTAGGCTTATTAAAAATCGATTTTTTAGGTATTAGAAATCTTGCTGTTATCGATGAAGCATTAAAAATGATTGAAAACACAGGACATAAAATCCATCTTCTTGATTTACCATTGGATGATACAAAAACGTATGAGCTTCTAGCACATGCAGAAACAACCGGTATTTTTCAATTGGAATCATCAGGGATGCGTGCGGTTCTTAGAAAACTTAAACCAAGAGATTTCGAAGATATCGTTGCTATTTTAGCGCTTTATCGTCCAGGTCCTATGGATCATATTGATGAATATATTGAAAGAAGAAACTGCAAACCATTTACGTATCTTCATCCCGATCTAGAACACATTTTAAAGAAAACCTATGGCATTATCATCTATCAAGAACAAATCATGCAAATCGCATCCGCATTTGCAGGTTATACCTTAGCAGAAGCAGATTTACTTAGAAGAGGTATTTCCAAAAAAGATAAAGACATTTTGGAAAATGAACGTATCCGTTTTGTTCATAAAAGTATTGAGCAAGGTTATTCCAAAGAAGATGCTCAAACCATCTATGATTTAATCGTTAAGTTCGCGGATTATGGTTTCAATCGATCTCACAGTGTTGCCTATGCATTAGTTGCCTATCAAATGGCTTATTTAAAAGCGAACTATTTTGCTATTTTTATGACGATTTTATTAACTTCGGTAACAGGCAATGAATCATTAACACTGGATTATCTCACGGAAGTCAAAAGACATCATATAGGCGTTCTTCCCCCAGATATCAACAAATCTTGTGACAAGTATATCTATCAAAATGGAAGTATCATTTTACCTCTTTTATCTGTTAAGAGTATTGGACGCGCTGCATTAAGCAAAATTGTCGAAAACAGAGATAAAGAAGGGGAATTTAAAGATTATCAAGATTTTAAACGACGCATGAAAAAAGAAATCAATGATAAAAATGTTGAGATGTTAATTCATGCAGGAGCTTTGAATAGTTTTGGATTAACGCATCATACGATGGATGCATCTAAACAGATCGATCAAGCTGGTTATGAACTTTATATCCAAGACTTTACCATGCAAAAATTAGATGAATATCCATTTCATGAACTTCAAGAACATGAAAAAGATGCTTTAGGATTTAACATCAAATATCATCCGATCACGATGCATGAAGAATTAATTAACACTTATCACTTAAATGCATTAACAGACATTGTTCAAGGTAAAAACGGGACAGCTTTAGCGCTTATTAAAAAGAAAAAAGTCATTAAGACAAAACAAGGAAAACCTATGGCATTTATCGAACTTGATGATGGTGTCACTCAAATTGAAGCAACCATGTTTACCGAAGTATATCAAAAGTATGAATCACTTTTAGGAAAAGATGTATATGTATTTAAACTACGCATTAACGATTACAGGGGAAAAAGAAGTTTTCTTGTTGATCGCATGTTAACGATTGAAGACTTAAAAAAAGGACAAAAAATATGACAAACGAATCAAAAAAAGAAATACTTCGGGCTGTAAGAGTTGGCCTGATTGTTAACATCTTTTTAGCAATCATCAAACTCTTTTTCGGATTTTGGGGAAACGCTCAAGCGTTAATCAGTGATGGTTTGAACTCATCATCTGATATTTTAATCAGTTTAATGATTTTACTGGTCTTAAGATATTCAACAAAAAAACCAGATTTTGATCATCCCTATGGTCATGAAAAATATGAAGGTTTAGCCTACTTTGTCTTAGGACTCATCTTTTTTGCTACGTCAGTTTATATCATGATTGATGCAAGTATTGCGATCATTGATCATTTTCAAAATCCATCAGATCTTGAAGGACCTCATCTTTTTACAGTGATTGTCTCCATTGTTGCCCTACTTGTTAAATTCTTCCTCTTCAGATATTACATCAACATTGGCAAGAAATTTCATAGTCCAACCATTAAAGCTGATGCCAAAAATCATTTAATCGATGTTTACGCAACCAGTTTTTCTGTTGTTGGTTTAACGATTGCACAATTTGGATTTATCTATTTTGATGATATTGCAGCATTGATCATTGGTTTCTTCATCTTAAGACTTTCTATTCAGGTTATTAAAGAAGCAATCTCTTTCTTAACAGATGAAGCTCCATCAAAGGATGAGATCAATGCCATCTTTAACGCCATCTTATCTGTTGAAGGTGTCTTAAATGTGGATGATTTAAAGGTCAGAAGACACATGACGCAACGCTATGTCGATGTTGAAATAGCGGTGCGTGCGACACATACGTTAGAGTATGCACATAAAGTAGCAGAAACGGTACATCATCATGTTGAAGACGTATTTCCTGATGTGATCCACTGCATGGTTCATGTCAATCCACAAAAAAACATGTAAATATAAAATCACAAAAGTGATATCTCTTTGTAAACGTAGTTTAATTCATTGAGTTATATCACTTTTTTTGATAAAATGATGATAACCAACTGAATGAGAAAGGCGGGATCCATATGCCAGAATTACCATCACTGTTAATTATCCAATGGGGTATCGTAGGGTTTTATGTTGCGATTTACTTCATCTTAGGATTCTTGAGGGGAGGTACTAAATCGACTTATTTTACGATTGTCGCGTTTATAACGACATTTATAAGTTTGTATTTAATCTCATTCATCTCACTCAATCTTGTTTTATCAAGTAGTTTTACGCTTGTAAATTTACTTGAAATGATTAATGGCTATGCTGGTGGTATCATCCCGGCTCAAGTTTTTGAGTTTGCCGCTGATGCCACATTAGCTGCATTTGCAATAGCTGTCGTTGATCTCATATTAAGAATTGTTGGTTTTATTCTTATTTATCCAATGATCAAAGGTCTTTTAACATTAATTATTTTTAGACCTATCTGGAGTTTTGGTATTAAAAAAGCATTAATCCGACATCAAAATGACAAAATGTATGAAAAAGCAATAGATGAAGGCATTAAAGACTATAAGCCACGTAAACGCTATAAGAAGAATTTCTTTGGTCGTTTCTTTGGTGGTTTTATGGGTGCTGCCCAAGGTCTTCTCGTTGCTCTTATTATTTTATTACCCCTTTTAATTATGGCAAGTTTCTTAACTGTTGAAGCAACAGGAGCACAAGTTCAAAACGACGAGAATCAAGCAGAGCTTGCTGTAGGTTTACCTGATTTAGGTGGACTACAAACGATGCTCGATGATTATTTGCTTCAAATTGATGAATTGAATGCACAAGGTTTAGGTGCAATTGTCAGACAAATCACCGTTTCAGGAATACCTTTAGATCGTTATATCTTTGATCGTGTATTTACCACCGAGGTTAAAGAGGGTGAGGTTGTTACCCCAATTAATTGGATCAATGAACTTCAAGGTCTCTTAACTATATCGCGTACTATTTATGATGGTGGTTATATAGGTGGAGAGTTTGGTTTAGAAGATATTGATCAGGATATGCTTGACGATATCGATGTCATCTTTAACTATTTAGAAACCTCTGATCTTATTTCCTACATGATTCCAACAGCAACAGCTTTTGGACTAGAAACATTCAGAGATAGTTTGCCAGCCGGCATCACAGATGAACTGGCTGATCAAGCAGTTTTAGCTGTTCAAGAAATAGATTGGAAAAATGAATTTACGAATGTTCAAGCGATTGTTGATGCTATTTTGACATTTGGTTCTTATGAAGAATTCCAAGCTTACATGGCAGACCCTAATCTACTTTTAGATTTAACCCCTGAACAAGGTGTTGAACTTGCTAATATTATCAGAGCCATGGGCAACATGCAGCTTTTAGAATTAATTCCTGTTGCTGTTGAATATGCAACAACTTTAGATCAACTCCAATCACAACTTTCATGGATTGATGAAGCAGAAAGACAAGCATACTTAGAAGAACAGCTTGCATTCATAACAGATAATCCTGAATTCTTTAATGGTGTCGATGGTGAATTTGCACGATTAGCCTTATTAATTGAGGGTATTTACACCGACGAATTTGGTGATGTTAATTTAAGACAACTTATTAGCACTTCAGATCCCGAAGCATTTTTAGATGCACAAAATGAAGAATGGATCGATAATTTACTCGAAAAGATTGTTGATCTCGAAATCTTGATGAATACGATTCCTGTGGGTGTCGATTTTGCACTTTATACACAAGTGGGTGATCTCGTTGATGAAGAACTCGCAGGTGATATAGAAGCAGCATTAAACGATGTCAGCTGGGATGAAGAAATATTAAACATTGGTGATATTTATAAAGAAGCTGTCCAAATAGGTGCAGCAACACTTCTTCAAGATAATCCTAACTACATTTTGTTTGTTGATGATGTCATGACAAACAACATGGATAAAGTCAGATTAATTGTTGAAAAGATTTTTGAAGATAGTGCACTCGTCAGTGCAGCACTTGAAATAGCTTCACCGATTTTTGTTGAACGATTTGTTACAAATCCTGAAGTTGCCGCTATTGTTAATGAAGCATTGATTTCTGACCCTGTATCAGGTGAAGTTGATTTTAACGTCGGACAAGAAATCAATACACTTTTAGATATCATTGAAAAAATATATCTATTCTCAAGTGCAGAAGAATTAACGAACTTTGGTGGTTTAACAACAGAATCCAAATTTGATTTATTTGCTGGTTTTGGTACATTAACTGAAACACAGTTTGAAGAACTAAAAACTTCTTTTGAAAGCTTGCAGCTTTTGAACCGTGTAAGTGAATCAGCACTTATTTATGCAAGAGATTCAATGGGTATTGAACAGATTTACGTTCCTTCTGAAGTTAATTTAGGTAGTGATATTGGATCAATTTTAGGTTTAGCATACTATGTCGCGCAATACACAAGCGAACATAAAGCACTCTATCCGACCTATGAGGAAATAGATTTTGCACCTCTTTTTGCAGATGAAACATTTAGATCTTATTTATTACCTACTGCAGAAAACAATCACTCAACACTCCTTTTAGCAAACATCGCACATAACGCGAAATATTATTCAAATGATCCATCGTTAAGCAGTTATTTAAAAGTACCTCAAACGCTTTTAGATGCATCACCTGAATCAGTTGAATGGAAAACGGAACTACAAGCATTACTCGGTGCCGTCTTTGATCTTGCAGCATCCTTTGAAGACTCCACTGTCTTAACGTTATCTTATCAAGATGTGATCGCATTTAAAAATGCGCCAACTTCAGCGTCGATTGAACTGATCACACAGTTTGCTGATCCAGTGAAAGCAGATGCGACGTTTGGTAGTTTAGATAGTTCTTCCATTTTAAGATCATCTTTAAAACAAGCTATTGATACTTTAGGCGGATCTGTAGGAGATTCATTAGGTGGTTATGCACTCATCACGCCAGCGATTGCTGTTGATGGTGATATGCTTAAAGAAAACATGCTCGTTGAATTGATTAATGGATTAGCGATTTTAATTGAAGATTTAAATACGACATGGCAATATGAAACGATTGCTGAACTCACAGGTGGTTTAGGTGTTGATCAAATCATTCCTGCATTTAATAACTTAGAAGATAGTTCACTCTTAGCATTTACGAATGTCACCTTAATTAAAGGTGTTATCAGTGATGCTTTATTAAGTACGGATATTAAGAATTTCGGTATTGAAAAATTAAATGGTGCTCAAGATTTCTTTGTTGCACCTGCTGATTTCTTAGATTTAGATCCATTACTGTTAGATCTAGAAGGTGTTAAAGGCGATGAAATTGGTAAGTTACTTATTTCAGTTAAGAGTCTTCAACTACCTAACCAAGAAGCTTTAAATAGTTTTGGCCCACAAATGCTTAATGCGATGATCGGTAGAAATTCAGATGGTACCATGGATGATTTAGACCGTTTCTTTGACTCTGGCATTTTATACACATTCTTGGATAAAGCACTTCAATTAGAGGGCATTAATGATTTCGTTAACGACATGTTATCAACCGCATTTGAAGGTGCTGCTGTGACGATTGATTTATCACCACATCCTGCCATCTTAGGAAATGCAGTTGATGATGAACCGATTGAAGTCGGACGTATCACAAAGAATGAATTTAGACATATGGTTATTTCTGCAGCCTTATTGGGACCATTAGGTGAGATTGGTATTGAAACATTCCCACAAATGATTGATCCACTTGCTACAGAAGATGATTTTACAACCTTCTTAGGTTCAGATTATATTTATACAGTCGTTGGACGTTTGTTTGAAAATGAAGGTTTTGGCGACTATATTGGTGGTTTCTTAGCTGGTGCATTTGGTGAAGGTATCACCTTAGATATGACAACTCCATCCGATGCTAAGGGTACTGTTGGTGTTGAAGAAGACATCATCACGAAACAAGAACTTCGCTATATCATGGTTTCCTTTAAACTTCTAGGTTTAGATCAAGGAACTGAAGGTATTAACGAAGAACGTATCCTCAATTTAGTAGGTGCAAATGATGTTGCAGGTGTCGATGATTTTGATCGCTTTATTCAATCGAAATATATTGCAGATAAATTATCAATCGTATTAACATCTGATACAGTTATTGAACTGATTGCAGCTGGCAGATTTTTGCCATCCGAATTTGAAATTTTACCATCCGCATATACGATAATAGATGGTAGAAAGAGATTGACGAATACTGAATTTAGCAATATTTTTAGTGGTTTATATGCCCTTGGATTAAGCGACTTTGAAGATACTTCTCAATTGATCAACAACTTAAAGAATTTGGATGATAATGATGTTGAACAGGTTTTAGAATCCTACTTCTTGTATGAGTTTATAGATTTAATGTTGAAATCTGAAACGGCCATTACCATTCCTTCACAAGCACTTGAAACATCAGGTGAATTTATAGGCATGATTAAAAAATCAGAAATATCAGATATATTTACTGCTTTAAGTATCTTTGAACTCGGAGAAGGAGAAGGACCAAATCCAGAAGACATCACGGTTGACGATATCATACAACTGATTGATGAAACTGATTCATCGATCGTACAAGCTTTGTTATCCGATGCGATTATTCAAGCTCTTGGAGCTGAAAACATTCCAGCTGACGCACTAGAGAGTGAAGGTTTGCTAGAACAAGATGAGATTGATGCTATCGTTGCAGTATTAGACATTATTCAAGGCGACGATGAAGATGTTCCCATTTTATCTCTAGCAGATAAGATTGAAGATCTAACTGTTGAGCAAGCCAATCAAATTGATTTAACTGAAACGGGATCTGCAACTATCAAACAAATGATCTCAGATCGTATTTTGAATACACTTAACCCTTCAGTCGTTCCAGATGGTGCATTAAATCCATTATCAGCATCAAACGTTACGTTATTAAGCATGCAACTTGACGATGAACCAACAGTTTTAACGCGATTAACAGATTTTGAACTACAACAGATTATTTTAGCAATCAATATATTATCACCAGATCCATCAACTAAAATTACTCAGATTCCAACCAATCCAACTATCGGTCAAACAAGAGACCTGCAAAGTATTACATCGCTCATTATTAGACAGTTTATGACAGATAAAATAGCAGTTGCTTTAGCAACACAAGTAACATTCCCATCAGCATCCTATGATGATACTCATACGTCTATTTTAAGTACGACTGAAGTTTCTAATTTACTTGATGCTATTTCAATTCTTGCATATAACAATATCGACAATGAAGACGATTATGATGTCAATGATGAGTCTGTCCAAGATGTTCGTACAACATTATATGTTAAAGATGCTGTGGCACTTAAAACAACAGATTCATACATTATTAGACAATTGATTACAGACAAGATAGAAGAGATTTTAGATGCTGAACTTACGTTCCCAAGTGTAGCTTATGATCCAGTAAATACATCAATGCTATCTAAAGCAGAAATTGGACATATGATTGATGCGCTAGTTATTTTGGCTTATAACAATTCTGAAGATGATCCGGATTATGATCCCGATTATGATGTGAACGATGAATTGATTACAGATATCAATCCAGAAGTGAATGTTGGGAAAGCTGTATCACTAAAGACAACAGATTCATACATTATTAGACAACTGATTACAAATAAGATCGAAGGTATTTTAGGAACTGAATTAGTCTTCCCAGTTGTTGCATATGACACCGTTCATATAACCATGCTTTCTAAAGCAGAAATAGGACATATGATTGATGCGCTAGTTATTTTGGCTTATAACAATTCTGAAGATGATCCAGATTATGACCCCGATTATGATGTGAACGATGAATTGATTACAGATATCAATCCAGAAGTGAATGTTGGGAAAGCTGTATCACTAAAGACAACGGATTCATACATTATTAGACAACTGATTACAAATAAGATCGAAGGTATTTTAGGAACTGAATTAGTCTTCCCAGTTGTTGCATATGACACTGTGAATACAACCATGTTATCGAAGACTGAAATTGGTCATATGATTGATGCATTAGTCATCTTAGCATATAATAATCCAACCAATGATTCAAATTATGATGTGAATGAAGAATCTATCGCAGATATCAGCCCAGAAGTGAATGTCGGTAAGGCAGTATCATTAAAGACAACCGATTCGTATATCATCAGACAGCTTATAACAGATAAGATAGAAGGTATCTTGGAAACAGAACTCACATTCCCGGATGTAGCTTATGATTCAGTGCATACAACCATGCTTTCTAAGATTGAAATTGGACATATGATTGATGCTTTAGTGATCTTAGCTTATGATAATCCAACAGATGATCCTGATTATGATGTGAACGAAGAATCTATCACAGACATCAATTCAAATGTAAATGTTGGTAAAGCAAGAGGATTGAAGAACAATGAATCTTATATTGTTAGACAATTAGTCACAGACAACATTGAAACTGCGCTTTCTTCAACGGTTGTTTTCCCATCAAACGCTTATGATCCAGTTCATACAACCATGTTATTGCATGATGAAATCAAAGAAATTATTGATGCTTTATACATTATGTCAGATGAAAATGATGATCTTCCGGTTACCAGTGTACCAACAAGTGTTACAGTTGGTCAAACAACTGATTTAAAGGATAATGAGTCGTTAATTATTAATCAATTAGTATCTGATAAGATTATTGAGTCATTGACAGTATCAGGAAGAACGATACCAGTAACAGCATATACAGATCCAGTTGCTAAAGTGATTTTAAAAGATACAGAAATCGATGCGATGATCGATGCACTTTCAGTATTATCTGGTGGTGATGACGACATGCTCGTAACAAACATTCCTACAGATGTCACCATTGGTCAGTTAAAGAGTTTATCCGTTTCGTCATCGATGATTATTCAACGCTTAATTACAGATTCGATTGTGGACGCTGTTAATTTAACTTACTTCCCAGATGAAGCTTATGTTGGAGATGCACCAAGTGATCAATTAAAGACGTTAGAAATTTCTAACATGATCGCTGCACTTGAAGTATTAGCTGGTAGCACAACTCCTGGTGATGTTGATGGTGTTAAGGTTACTGCGGTATCAACAAACCCAACCGTTGGTCAAACCCAAGATTTAAAGACAAATGATTCACTCATTATTAACCAACTCATTTCAGAATCGATCATTAGTACACTTAGTGGACAAACAATCCCCGACAGTGCTTATGTGAATGCAGTTACAAAAGAATCATTAACAAATGCTGAAATAGATCATATGATTGATGCATTACTCATCTTAGCTGATGGTAATGAAGCGATGCTCGTATCAGCAGTTCCAACAGATGTTACGATTGGACAATTGAAGGGATTATCGGCATCATCATCCATTATTATTCAACGTTTAATCACAGACTCGATTCATGATGCTGTTAATTTAACATACTTCCCTGATGAAGCATATGTTGGAGATGCACCAAGTGATCAGTTAAAGACATTAGAAATTTCAAATATGATTTTAGCATTAGAAGTATTAGCTGGTAGTACCGCTCCTGGTGATAAGGATGCAACCAAGGTTTCAGCGATTTCAACCAACGTCACTGTCGGTCAAACACAATCATTAAAGGCCAATGATTCACTCATTATTAATCAACTTATTTCTGAATCGATTGTAGATACCTTAACATTAGCTGGAAGTACTATTCCAGATGATGCATATGTGAATGCAACGACAAAAGAATCATTAACAAATGCTGAAATTGATCATATGATTGATGCATTACTTATCTTAGCAGATGGTAACACAGCACTTCCAGTAGCAAGTATTTCAACAAATGTTGATGTTGGACAAACGCAAGACTTAAAGGCTAATAGCTCAGTGATTATTAGACAGTTGATCAGTGATGCGATTGTTGATTCTGTTGGTTTAACAGCTACTATTCCAGATGCAGCGTATATCGATCCAGTAGGTAAAGAAAGATTGACAGATACTGAAATCAATCACATGATTGATGCCCTACTCATCTTAGCTGATGGCGATCTTGATTTACCAGTTTCAAGTATTTCTACAGATATTACGATTGGACAACTTGATGACTTAACAGAAAATGATTCGATCATTATGCAAAAACTTATTACCGATTCGATTGTAGATGCAGTAACAGTTGATAAGGTTCCAGATGATGCATATCTATTAGATACTCCAGGTAATAACTTAAAGGAAACTGAAGTAGGAGCTATGGTTGATGCGTTAAGAATTTTAGCAGACGACCCACTCGATCCACTCGATGTTCCAGATGATAAGAAGGTTTCAAGTATTTCAACAAATGTCACTGTTGGACAAGCTAAAGATCTGAAACTCAATGCTTCAGTCATTATTAAACAGATTATATCTGATGCGATTGTAACAATGTTAACAGCTCCTAAGATTAGAGTTACAGCATATATCGATAGTAATACAGAATTAAGATTAACCAATGATGAAATTGGCTACATGATTGATGCCCTTGATGTCTTATCAGGTGGTAATGATGCACTAGCTGTTTCAGCAATCACCGTAAATGAAAACACATTAAGTATTAGTTCATTGAAGCAATTTAATGCAAACTCTATCATTCTTAATAGATTAATCAGTAATGCGATGATTGATGGATTAGGTGCAGCAGAAATCCCAGTTGAATCTTATGAAGACAGTGTTGCTAAGACAGACTTGATTAGACCTGAAATAGATGCAATACTTGATGCATTAGATATATTAGACATTGGCACAAGTGGTGCTGGTGGTATTGGTATGGCAGACTTAACATTTGCTGACCTTGATACGGTTGTTGCTATAGGAACGACAGATCTTGTGAAGTATCCATTAGGATTCTCACCAATCGTAGCACACATCTTATCTGATCCAATGATTGCAGCAGTTACAGATGTAAGAGGCGGATATGAATATGGTGTTCCTTCAACAGCATATAGAAATACATATGATTTATTACATGATGAAATTGAAGGATTAGTGGCAGCATTGAAGCTTATTGGTGATGTAGAACCTGCTGAAGAAGCAACAACTACAGTAGCAGACATTACAGTTAATGCAAACACATTTGGTTATGAATTGATTGATTCTCTCGTTGCCCTTGATAAACTTATTGTTTATAGACTAATATCCAAGGGTATTAGTGATGCTGGTATTGATACAGTACCATCTCATGTAACTGATAGTGGTGCTAGAAACTACGATTCATCATTGCTAGCAGTTCTACCTGCTCCAGTAATCTATGATATTAAAGTTGCTGAAATGAGTCATATTGCAGATTCAATGTTCATTTTAGGTGTAAGTTCTATTGCTAATCTCGATGATATTCAGATATCAGATTTGACAAGTCTAACAGCACAAGAAATAGAAGATTTAGTTCAAGCGACTGTAATACCAGAAAGTGATGCAAACACAATTGTCTACTACATTATCTCTGATACTGTAGATCCAAGTAATAATTTATATGATACTTTAGTTTTCTTTGATCCTGTTACATATCCTGGACCAGCAGATAACTATTATGTCATCGATGGATCGAGAATAAGACTCAAGAGAACATCAATCTCAGGTGCTATAGATTACTTATCATAATAACTAATTTATTGAAATAGCCAACAGGTTCTACCTGCTGGCTTTTCTTTTATCCCCTTAAAAATCTACCAATGTTATCATACGTTGCGTCTATGTTGCGTAAAAATCAAAAACCATCATGTATAATAGTTCATGAGGTGGGAAGCATGAACAAAATGCATGAGCACATAAAAAGCTTCAGAAAAAGCAAAGGACTAACACAAGAACAAGTCGCACAACAACTTTATGTAACAAGACAACTCATCAGCAAGTGGGAACAGGGGAAATCATTACCGGATATTGAAAGCTTAGAAAAACTAGCAGTTATCTTTGAAGTATCCTTAAGTGATTTACTTGATGATGAGAGTGTCAAATCAATCACACTAAAAGAAGCCATAAAAAATAAAAGTAAGACTAAGTTTATATGGCTTTCAGTAGCATTGAGCATACTTGCGATGATTGTTACCACAGGATTACTATTTCGTGGCGAAATCATTTCACAAATTGAAAAGTTTTATGAAGAAGATTATTTTTACGTTACTGAATTTGATCCTATCAACCGCGTGTATACATTTGAAAATGATACACATACGATTGATCAAACTGATGTCAGATCTTTAGGTACTTTCTATAATAATAAAGGTGAAATGATCACATTTAGTGACATCAAGCTTAATGATAACATCAAAGTCTTATATTCAAAAAATAAAAGAATCATTCACAGTATTCAAGTGATTGACTCTAAAGTAGAAAATAGTCTTTATGGTGTTTTTGTTGCAGGAAGCAACATAAACTTTGAAACGATTTCAGATGTTGTAAGTAGTGATAACGTTAAATTCATTTATAAAGATCATTCATCAATGACAGCTACACCTATACCAAAAATATCATTCATTAACGAGGGATATTATAACGAAAGCATCTATGAGATTGATGTGACGATAGATCCACTTAAGGTCACACAAGGTTTAAGAATTGGATTAATGACATCAGATGGCATTGCATATGTTGATGATATCGATTTAAACATCCAAAAAACTTATACATACCAAGGTGAATACGAACTTGAAGGTAGTCTTGTAAATGAGTTTAGAAGCATTCATGTTACCTACAAG
>Ga0265295_1004467_pt1 | contig 18809 bp, 16 predicted proteins | sample Munlansysbiofilm_FD_192503 | JGI IMG/M metagenome (GOLD analysis project Ga0265295, IMG submission 192503) | Leachate microbial communities from a municipal landfill in Southern Ontario, Canada - Methane capture system biofilm | ecosystem: Engineered > Solid waste > Landfill > Unclassified ... | reverse complement strand
ACGACGCTTTCCCCTCGCTGAAGTATGGATTATACCCGCCGTTGTTCAGGGTAATGAAGCGCCTCCCTCCCTCGTTAAGGCGCTTTCTTATTTAAGTGTTTTAAAAGATCATATCGATGTGGCCATTGTGGCGCGCGGTGGTGGTTCGATTGAAGATTTGTGGGGCTTTAATGATGAGTCAGTGGCGCGTGCCATGTACGCGTCGCCCGTTCCGATGATTAGTGGGGTAGGACACGAGACAGACGTAACCATTGCCGATTATGTAGCAGATTTTCGTGCACCAACACCGACAGGGGCCGCTGAGCGCGCTGTGCCCGATCGACAGGATCTTTTGGATCGTCTGACGACGATTCAACATCGACTGCGGCGGACGATCTTAAATCGCTTGGAACGGGAAACACGGCATCTACGACAGCTCACTCGGAGTTATGCGCTGCGGGAAGCGGAACGTCTTATCATCCCCTATCAAGAACGCTTGGTGCGTGCTGAAGAGAAGCTTCAAAGAGCGTTTGATCAACACATCGTTTCCAATACCCATCGTTATACCTTACTTAAACACCGTCTACCCCAGCTTCAAACCTTACACGAACGAACGGATGCAGCACGTAAAAGATTAAACACGCTTATGACGCGCCATGCCCGTTCGATGTCGTGGATGCTTCAGTATCGACGTGAAGGATTGAAGCAATGGACAAGTCGTTTGGAAGGTGCCAGCCCATTGGCCTTGTTACGACGAGGGTATGCGATGTTGATGCGCCCTGATGGTGAAGTCATACGTTCGATCGAAGACGTGTCACCGGGTGAGACGCTGCACACGAAGCTTTATGACGGTGTACTTGTGACAACTGTTTGGGATATAAGAAAGGAGACACCCCATGCATGATCTTCAAACATTGATGGACCGAGTCAAAGACCTTTCGTTTGAACAGGCGATGGAACGTTTGGAAGCCGTGGTGGATCTATTAGAAAAAGGCTCAGTACCGTTAGAAGAAGCGATCGATCTGTATCAAGAGGGTATGCTGCTTGCCAAACATTGTGAAACAAAATTGTCTCAGGTTGAACAAAAAGTACGCATCCTCGATGAAGAGGCGTTACAAGCGTTAAGTGGTGGCAAACGTCCCCAGGTTGATCAAGATCAACCTTTTGACGACGATTTACCCTTTTAAATCTGTTCAAGGATGGGACGGTAACAAGATGCAAGACATTTATGATTACATGCGCATTGTTCAAGAAGAGACTGAACAGTCACTCCGTCAGTATTTACCGAAAGCGGCGCCTGCGACACTCATGGAAGCCATGACCTACTCGCTTTTTGCCGGTGGCAAACGTCTGCGCCCCTTGTTACACTTTGCAACGCTAGAAACACTCGGGAAGGAACGGTCGATAGGATACCCAGTGGTTGCGGCGTTAGAGATGGTGCACACATATTCATTGATTCACGATGATCTGCCAGCGATGGATGATGACGATTTAAGACGGGGTAAGCCGACCAGCCATAAAGTATTTGGCGAAGCATTAGCTATTTTGGCCGGTGATGCATTGCAAGCACAAGCTTTTTATGCACTTTCTGATCTTTTGGCTGGGTCCTACGGTACGCTGGAGACCTTTCATCGGCTTTTTCAGGCCTTTGCTCGCGCCATTGGGCCAGAAGGGATGGTCGGCGGACAAGTCTTAGATTTAGAAGCGGAAGGCAGACACATTGACATTCGTGCCCTGGAGCACCTTCATCGCCTCAAGACGGGAGCGCTGATCGTCTTTTCAGTGGAAAGCGCAGCGATCCTCGGCGAGGCTAAGGATGCTTGGTATGAGGCATTGCTTTTATATGCGCGTTCTCTGGGCTTGGCATTTCAAGTTCAAGATGATATTCTGGATGTAATCGGTGACGAAAAAACTTTGGGAAAAAAGACGCAACAAGATGATGTTCAGCAAAAATCGACGTACCCAGCGATAATCGGATTAGAAAAAGCGCAATCTTTACGTGATTCACTCATTCTTGAAGCTAAAGAGGCTTTAAACGTTTTTAAGAAAGAAGGTCACGCTGTTGACCTTCTTATCTCAATCGCCGATCTTATCGGCTCGCGTGTCTCATGACGTCGCGGACGGCTCGTGGTTATGCCCGATGGCATCATTTATGTCAGAATGAATGATTTATATCAGAATGAATGATGATAAAAGAAATGGGTGGCATGATGTTATTAGAGACGATTCATTCACCTGAAGATGTTCGCGCGCTTCCATACGCTGAGCTTCCCAAGTTGGCTCAAGAAATCCGCGATTTTCTCATTCAGTCGCTCTCGGAAACAGGTGGTCATCTTGCGCCCAATCTCGGTGTCGTTGAACTGACGTTGGCCCTGCATCGCGTATTTCATTCGCCTCATGATAAGTTGATTTGGGATATCGGGCATCAAGGGTATGTGCACAAACTTTTAACGGGACGGCGTGAAGCTTTTTCAACTTTGCGCCAGTTTGGTGGTTTATCGGGTTTTTTAAAACGTTCTGAATCAGAACATGATATATGGGAGGCGGGCCATTCGAGTACGTCTTTGTCAGCGGCCCAAGGGATGGCCATTGCGCGTGATCTTAAGGGGGAGACCTATCACGTCGTGGCCGTTATTGGTGATGGGGCTTTAACCGGCGGGATGGCGCTTGAAGCTTTAAATCATATTGGTCATGAAAAAAGGCCTTTAATCATCGTTTTAAACGATAATGAAATGAGCATTTCTCCGAATGTAGGAGCGATTCATCATTATTTGGGGCGCATCCGAACGGCTGGTCCATATCAGTGGGCAAAAGATGAATTTACAAGCTGGACAAAACGTATTCCAGGCATTGGAGAAAGTTTATTTAAAACGGCAGAACGCATGAAAGATGCAGTCAAAAAGTTTTTTGTACCAGGGATGCTTTTCGAAGAGTTAGGTTTGACGTATCTCGGACCAGTCAATGGTCATGATTTGGATGATCTTGAAACGACGTTCAACATGGCTAAAAAAATTCATGGACCTGTTCTTGTGCATGTGTTGACGGTCAAAGGGCGTGGTTATCCAGCAGCAGAGCGTGATGCCGATACGTATCACGGCCTCGGTCCTTATAAGATCGAATCCGGCGAGATGATTAAAGTTGTTGGACCGCCCAGCTATAGCAGCGTCTTTGCTGAGACCATGATCGAGCTCGCGGAACGTGACCAGCGCCTTGTGGTCATTACCCCTGCCATGATTTCTGGCTCTGGTCTTAAACCGTTTCAAAAACAATTTCCCAATCGGCTGTTTGATGTGGGCATTGCTGAACAACATGCGCTAACGATGGCTGGGGGATTGGCCAGTGCGGGCATGCGACCGGTTGTTTCCATATATTCGACGTTTTTACAACGGGCTTATGATCAACTGATCCATGATTTAGCCATTCAAAAATTACCGGTCGTTTTAGCCATTGATCGCGCTGGACTCGTTGGTGCCGACGGTGAGACGCATCAAGGCGTATTTGATATCCCTGCTTTGCGAACGGTGCCCAATGTTGTTCTTTCCATGCCTAAAGATGAACGTGAATTGAGAGACCTTCTCTACACGGCTTTTAAATATGAAAGCGGTGTGTTTGCTGTACGTTATCCACGGGGCAGCGCTACAGGTCTTCCTTATCGCGATCAACCGTTTCAAACGATTCCCTTAGGCACATGGGAAAAACTTGAAGAAGGACATGACCTTGCCTTTCTAGCTGTTGGACAACATATGTTGGATCTTGCCAAACGCTCGGCCACAAGGCTTTTGCGGCATGGTTTTACAAGTACGATCATCAATGCACGGTTTATCAAGCCGTTGGATATACCGATGTTAGAAAGCTTATCCCGTACACATCGTCTGATCATTACACTCGAAGAGTCGTCTTTAGCAGGAGGTTTTGGGAGTGCGGTCATGGAAACATTGGAATCCCTCGGGCTGCCGATGCATGTTTTACGATTCGGTATACCAGACCATTTTGTCGAACAGGGAAGCCATGATGAGCTATTGCTTTCCTTAGGCCTCGTCCCAGAACATATTGAATCGAAGGTCTTAAAAGCCTTAAAGCAAACCTTCAAACAGGTTCAGTCCGGGTGACTGGATCAGACCATGGTTTTATCTAGAAAAAGGAGACGTAGATCGTCATTAAAAAAATACGTCTAGACATGTTGCTTGTAGCAAAAGGTTTTTTTACGAGTCGTGAACAGGCGCGTCGAGCAATCATGGCTGGAGAGGTCCTCGTCAATGATGCACCTGTGGATAAACCGGGTACGAACGTCCCTGAAGATGTTCACATTCGTCTCAAAACGAAACCGTCTCGTTTTGTCAGTCGTGGTGGTGAGAAGTTACAAGCGGCTATTGAGGCGTTTCAATTGGATATGACGGATGCGGTTGTCTTTGATGCAGGGGCCTCAACCGGTGGCTTTACCGATGTTGCGCTAAAGCATGGAGCGCGCCTCGTCTACGCTGTCGATGTCGGATATGGACAGTTGGCTTGGTCGCTTCGCCAAGACCCCCGTGTGATCGTTATGGAACGACAAAACATTCGTTACTTTGAACCATCGATGTTACCCGGTCCACCCCCTGATATGGTTGTTGTTGATGTATCTTTTATTTCACTGCGTCTGATCGTGCCGCCTTTGACCCGTCTGATCAAACCGGGTGGGTCTTTTGTCCTTTTGGTGAAGCCGCAATTCGAGGCTGGACCAGAAGCTGTTGGCAAAGGGGGCATCGTGCGTGATCCCGAGGTTCATGAAAACGTTCTTTTAAAGATCTTAAACTTTCTTCAGACGCTTGATCTCGACGTGCTCGGACTTATCCCTTCACCGATCCGGGGCGGTGATGGTAACATTGAATTTTTATTGTATGCGCGTGCGCCACGTTTAGCATCTACCGAACGCATCAATCTTGTCGATGAACACGTCGTGCATCGTGTTGTCGAAGAGGCACATAAGCTAGAACGATCATCATGACTGGATGTTCTTCCTTTTTTCTTAAGATGGTCGAATGATGTTCATGAAGGAGGCTCATGGTGCGTGCAAAGAACGCGAAGACTCATTCGCATCAAACAGCTCATTCAAACGTATGACATTGAAACACAAGATGAACTGGCCAATCGTTTGCGCGAAGAAGGTTTTGACGTCACTCAGGCGACTGTCTCCCGTGATATTAAAGCGTTAGGATTGGTAAAGGTACCACTCCCTGATGGAGGGTATAAATATGCACTTCCTCAAGAGATGCCTGTTCTTAAAGATGATCGTTTGCGTCGTCTCATGCTGGAGAGCTTTCGCTCCCTGGCTCAAACAGGCAATCTCCTCGTACTAAAATCCGATCCTGGGAATGCCAACGCTTTTGGTGCGGTTTTAGACGAACTGGCCTGGCCAGGGCTTATGGGAACCATTTGCGGTGACGATACGTGCCTTTTAATATGTCAGGATGAACCAAGTGCGAACGATATTCGGAGGAGATTAGAACGGTTAGAAGGTACAGACTAAGCTGCTTAAACACCGTTAGATGAGGTTGGGAAAAGGAGGTTTGGCATGCTCGTTCGCTTGGATATACAGTCGATTGCCGTGATTGAGTCATTATCGGTTACATTTGAACCTGGTTTTCACGTGATAACGGGTGAGTCGGGAGCGGGCAAATCCGTGCTTTTAGAAGCGATCGCACTTCTCATGGGCGAGCGTGCGCCTCTCGGTCTCCTCCGACACGGTGCCTCCAAGGCGTTTATTGAAGCGACGTTTGTATGGGATGATGTTCCGGAAGCCTTTCTTCATGTTGTACGACAGTATGATATACCGTTTTCTGAAGAAGACGGTATGCTTCTTGTCCGTCGAGACATATCTGAACACGGTCGAAGCAGTGCTAAGTTGAACGGGAAGATCGTACCTCTGGCGGTGCTTCGTGACGTGAGTTCTTACCTTTTTAGACTGTATCGACAGCATAGCGTCTTTCAGTTGTTCGATGCTAAAAACCACTTATCCTGGATCGATCAATACGGAAAAGACCACATTGATCCGTTACATAAAGTATACCAAGAAGCACTAAAGACGTATCGTACCCTCTATGAACAATGGCAAAATGTCAACAGAACGCGCGATGAAGCGCTCCATCGCAAACAGTATTTAGAAGAAGCGGTCAAAGAAATCGAGCAAGCAGCATTAAAAACCGATGAAGAAGCGCGTTTAAAAAAAGAACGTGAACGGCTCCGCCACCGTGAGCGACTTCTTAAAAACCTTTCTCAAGCGTATCAAGTTCTGTCAGGAGATCATCAAGCGCTGGATCATCTTCGTATTGCACGTTCGCTCTTACAAGAAGCCGTTGGGTGGGATGACGAGATGAGCGACTTGTCCGAACGTTTGACCATACTCATCGACGGATTAGAAGATGTATCGTATCGCTTACGGGATATTCTTGACGAAGAACCAGATGAAGAAGGGCGTCTGGATTGGATCGAAAAGCGTTTGATCGTCATTGATCGATTGAAAATGAAATATGGTGATACGATTGAAGCCATCTTACAGTTTCAAAAGAACGCTTTAGACACCTTAACGGCGCTTGAAGCATCATTGCATAAGGAGCAAACCCTGCAAGGTGAACTAGCTACGGCATATCAGGCTTTATGGCAGGCTGGACAAGCGCTTGGTGCGGCCCGTCGTTTTGCTGCTAAAAATTTACAAAAAGCGGTTTTGGAGCGTTTAGACAATCTTTACTTAGGTCATGCTAAGTTTGAAGCCATTTTTATGGATCGAATACCGCCTGAAGCGCCCACCGCTTATCCTTCTCCAACAGGGCTCCAAGATGGCTTTGAAGATGTTGTCTTTTATTTTCAAGCAAACCCCGGAGATGCGCTTAAGCCATTGGCAGACGTTGCCTCAGGAGGAGAGCTGTCGCGGGTGGCACTCGCTTTAAGTGCGGCACTTGCGCATACTGAAGCGCCTATGTGCCTTATTTTTGACGAGATCGATACGGGTGTCGGTGGTAAAATTGGAGAGGCCATCGGACAACTTTTCATTGAAATTAGTGCCCGTCATCAAGTATTGGCGGTGAGTCATTTGCCGCAAGTGGCTTCCTTTGCCGATCATCAATGGCTTATGCAAAAACAACTAGATGGAGCGGAAACTACGGCGAAGCTGATACCGCTCAATGCGTCTTCCCGCGTGCATGAACTGGCACGGATGTTGGGTGGGGCAAAGTTGACAGAGACGGCTCATGAACATGCGCGCGCGCTGCTTACCCAAGCTCAGAGTTATAAAAAGGCAATTAATATAAAAAAGTCCGAATAAAGTCCTCAAAGTGTCGATAAACAATCGTATCGATGCATGCCATAGAATCATTCGTTATGTTGCTATCATTGTGTGCCCCCATCCGATGATCTTCTGGCATGACGGGCCAGACGTTCTGTAAACGTACGCATATCCGAAGATCGTCTGATCTGGTACCATTTACGTGTTTAAACAAGCGATGAGGCGGCAAAATTATAGGTACAGCGCAAGCGGGGGTGTAGGAAGAGAAAGGGAGTGCGTACCGGTGAAACGTCGCATAACAATGCGTGTGTGGTTATCATGGTTGGTAGTACTTGGAACCCTTTTGCTCATGAAATCCCCTTATCTCTCGCCCCTGCTCAGCCTGCCTGATGAACTGCGACTTGTTGTCGGGGAACAAAGACAGTTTGTGCAAAGCCCGATTTTTCGCTGGGTTTTAGAACGTGGTGAAGCACTGACGATACGTTCTCAACCGACGTTTTTAGAGGTGACAGCAGAAGCGAAGCCGGGCACAGAGACGATGGCGCTCAAATTTGGCGCGATGACTGTTCGTTCAGTGAATGTGCAGGTGCTACCACCACGCAGCGTCTATCCCGGCGGGCAGTCCATCGGTGTGAAGCTGCGTTCGGCCGGGATCATGGTCGTCGGCTATAAAAAAGTGCCCATTGCGGATGGTCCACCTATTTCCCCTGCCGAACGTGCCAGCATCAAAGTAGGGGATCGCATTGCACGTGTCGACGGTCAGGCATTGAACGAGGCTAGAGAATTGACACGTATTGTTGAACATGCCGGTCGTTCAGGAAAGACGGTCACATTAGAAGTGATGCGCGGAACTGAGCGTCTCACTGTCCCCATTAAACCTGTCTTGGACTCACAAGATAATACGTTTAAACTCGGTCTATTTGTGCGGGATTCAGCGGCCGGTGTAGGGACACTTACCTTTTATGATCCAGAAAAACAAACCTATGGTGCTCTTGGCCACGTCATCAGTGATCTTGATACAAACCGGCCCATTGTCGCAGGAGGTGGCGCCATTCTGCCGTCTTTGGTGACGTCCATCGATCGTGGCGAAGCCGGTAAGCCGGGAGCCATCCGAGCTGTTTTTCCAGAAGAAGGACTTCCATTAGGGACGATTGAACGGAATTCAGCTTATGGGATATTCGGTCGAATGTCCGAGATGCCAGCGCATCCTTTTTACAGTGAACCGATCCCCGTAGCGCTTGCCGAAGAAGTGCATGAAGGTCAGGCGGAAATATTGACAGTCGTTGATGGGCAAAACGTTGAACGATTTACCATCGAAATAGAAAAGATTGTGGAACAAAATGTCCCGACGACAAAAAGTATGATTATCCACGTGACCGATCCTCGCTTGCTTGAAAAAACAGGGGGCATTGTGCAAGGCATGTCAGGATCGCCCATAATTCAAGATGGAAAACTCATCGGAGCAGTCACACATGTTTTTGTGAATGATCCCACGCGCGGCTACGGTGTACTCATTGAATGGATGCTTCAGGAAAGCGACAAATTGTTAGAAGCAACATCATACGATGATCTCAAACAGCGGGCGGTTCGCCCGCTTTTTTATATGCATGGCTTGTCGAAAACGGTCGATTTAGCTCATAAAGTTGTCTGATGATGTCCAACTTTATTAAGTTTATGTTAAAAGTTACTTTGCAGCAGGAATTCTTATTCATTTGTCGAAAGGGGAAATTGTCCTTTTTTAATTAAAAGATACAAACGATCAAAATTTTAGGAGGTCTTTCGATGATCGAAGTGATGATTGCCGATGATAATCGAGATTTTGTCCGACAGCTTTCTCAATTTCTGAATGCTCAAGAAGATATGCAGGTTGTTGCCATCGCGCACAATGGGCATGAGGCCATTCAGCTATTAAAGCAACATACACCGGATATTCTTCTGCTTGACATTATTATGCCCGTCGTCGATGGCATCGCTGTATTAGAGGCGATGGATTTACAGTCACGCCCTGGGATGAAGACGATTGTTCTTTCAGCCTTTGGCCAAGAAGAGACGACACAACGCGCAGCGCTGTATGGCGCCGCTTACTTCATGCTAAAACCGCTTGACTTTGACATGCTCACCCGACGCATTCGAGAGATCTATGGACATTCAGAAAGCGTGCGGGAAGTTCATACACCATACAAAGCTTCTGAGGAGCGGGCACTCATCGAATTTGCCGATGAAGAAAAAGTTGTCAACCAGCGCCCCAATGCATCAGGTGATGCCCAACTCGAAGCCAAAATTACTGCTTTACTCCATGAAATCGGTGTCCCAGCGCATATCAAAGGCTACATATATCTGCGGGAAGCCATTTCTAAAGTGTATCACCGCATTGATTATTTAGGCTCCATCACCAAAGCGCTTTATCCTGAGATCGCTGAGATGTATGGGACATTGCCCACACGGGTTGAACGTTCAATTCGTCACGCCATTGAAGTGGCTTGGCAGCGCGGTAACTTAGACACATTGGCAAAATATTTTGGAGCGACCGTCAGCCAATACAAAGCCAAACCGACCAACAGTGAATTCATCGCCATGTTGGCTGATCGTTTACGTATAGAAGATAAAGTCCTTCGTTCTTAGTTCTTAAAAGGCTTTCATCGTTTTTTCATACGTTCATAACCATGTATAAAGGGATTGTATATGGGGATGCTAAAGAAAAAGCCATGACATAAACAGGTAGGTGCAGCAGTGAGACAAAGCGGCTTTTTCCAAGCTCCCTTTTTTTGGCGTGGGTACTATCGATTTCATTGCTTGACCAAGCGCCTTCTTCATCAATTTCAAGCCAATGAACTCATGCTTTTGAGACATTCTGACCTCGATCGTCTGACTGTCACTTCTATTGTTCGAAAAAGGCCGGCGGCGATCATCAATTTGGCGCCATATGTGAGCGGTTCATATGCCCCTCCAGGCATTGATCAACTGATACAGGAGAACATTCCTTTATTTCAAACCGCACCGAATCAGACTCCCAGACTTTTGGCATTCGTAAAAAAGCATCCGTATGGTCGAGCGGTGATCTGGGGAAGACGCCTGTATGTCCATGCGAATGATGAGACGCTTTTGACCGTGCTTCTTCCAGTAACACATGATGGTTTAAGCAAAACACTTCAACGTTTAAAACATGCTTGGGGAGAACGTTTTAAGGATATTGCTTACAACACAGCCACATTCATGCAGCAAGAGATCGAAACATATCGCACACCGTATCAATGGCCGTACGTAAGTCAACAATTGAAGGGGAAAAACGTTCTTATTCTCATTCGTTCGGCAACGAGTGAAGCGGATTTAAACATCCTTCTCAAGACCTATGATCTTTCTGAGTGGGTTTTCATTGGTGTGGACGGTGGGGCGGATGTCTTACTCGGGTATGGTTTAAGACCGGATATCGTGATCGGTGACTTTGATAGCATCAGCGATCGCGCACTCACATTGGCTCGCGAACGTTGTCTGCATGCCTATAAGGATGGTTGGGCACCGGAAAGGGAACGCTTGCTCAAAAAACGTCTTTCCTTTTATACCATCCATATGCCTGGAACGAGTGAAGATGTGGCCATCCGTATGGCGATAGAAAGCGGCGCACAAACCATCTTAGTCATCGGTCGACATCAGACATTGCTCGATGCCTTAGAAAAAAATCGCAAAGGTCTTGCCAGCACTGTGTTATTGTCCTTGATGTACGGTCATCGATTTTTTGATATCACCGGTATTGCCACATGGCACGAAGTGCTCCGTAGCCGAGAAATGCTCGATATCGAACGGGCTTCACATCTTCCAAGTGTAAGGATAGGAATGGATACGTTATGAAGACGAGTGTCATCATTCCGAGTTATAACATGGCCCAATCGCTCTACATAACCGTTCACACATTGCTTGAAGCCCCTTTTTTTGAGGAAATCGTGATCGTAGATGACGGAAGTCGCGATGAGACATCATCATTGGTATGGCCCAAAGGGGTACGCACAGTGCGTCTTGCTCACAATCACGGTAAAGGATATGCGTTGGCCCAAGGGGTTATTGCCGCACGTTATGAACGCCTTATGTTTGTCGATGCCGATTTGGCAGGTGAAGCATCTAAACTTAAACTATTATTAGACATGACCGAAGGTGTATTACCGTATGCGATCGGCGTGCTACCAAGCAGTGACAAAAGGGGATGGGGCATTGTGGAAAGACTCAGCCGCCAAGCCATTTATGAACGGACCGGTCTTAAGCTCAAAGCACCGCTATCCGGACAACGATTGCTTCTTCGGCGGTGGCTCGTACCTTATACACGATCCTTTCCTAAAGGATGGGGCATTGAAGTCTACCTAACGCTCTTGTTAGCACGGCTTCGACTTTACCCGCTCGAGGTTGAGCTTCCGATTCGCCATATCGGTCGAGGTCGAAATATCTCTGGATGGTTGCACCGTGGACGACAAGGACTAGATATTATTCGACTTCTGGCGCGTTGGGATAGAGAAGATCTTGGTCGTGATCGGCAGGTGATGGAATGAACGCGCCACCTCGATCGATGAGAGGCCACGCATACAGCGGTATAGCACTAGAGGAGCGGACCCAAGCACATGTGTTGCCTAAACATCGTTTTTTTAGAATTTGGTCTGTATCTGTTATGGGCATACTTCCTTTTTTATGTTTACATAAAATATGCATATAAAAAAAAGTGGATGGTGCCAAACTGGCTTGGAGCGTGTATTCCAACTGGTTCGGGTGTCGTCTATATTTTTTTTTACTTCTCCATACGCCTGTCGTTGGTTGTACTTAACATGTTCGGACAAAAGCAAAGCGGTTTATATGACGTTCGATCTTTTATCAGCGATAGCATCCTTGCTTTAGGCGTATGGATTGGATGGTATGATGACGTATACGGGGAACGACAGATCAAAGGCATTCGTTCGCATTTGTACGTATTGTGGACAAATGGCGTTCTAACCAGTGGCATCATCAAACTCATCACCATGCCGCTAATCGGGGCGCTCATCGGTTATATCAATCGACCCAACACCGTAACGGCGACGGGGTGGGGCATCATGGCGCCTTTGGCCGCGAGCGCTCTTCTTGCATCTGTATTAACACATGTGATGAACCTACTAGATGTTCGGCCGCTACGTGCAGTTAAAGGTTGGTTCTTCTTAAGCTTCCCTCTCTTGCTCTGGACGTTTTTTGTGAATGATAGAGGCGATGGGTTTTACGACGTGTTGTTATTGACGGCATTTTTGATTGTCATGAGTGCTCTGGAAGCCCGACGAAAGCTCATCATTGGCGATGCTGGTGCGATTTTTTTAGGTCTATCGCTGACATATATGATCGTCAGGGAGATACAGACGAACGTACAACTGTTGATCGCCTTGATATTTATACCCATCATCCTCTATGCGGAAAGCCATTCACTCAGTCATTTTATTGAAAAGCACCCCATTCTAAGGGCGATTGATGCCTGGGGGGTGCGTTGAGGTGTATGGATCTCATTTTTGTTTCGCTTTAAGCCGCCGACGATACCATTTAATAAATTTGGGTTGCGTATAACTGCGTTTGACATCGCGATAAAAATTAAATCCAGCGAGAAAAGCAAGCCCAATGATAAAAAACAGAAAACCAAAGATCACTTTCCACCAGCTAAAACCAATACCAGAAAGCGCACTGAAAAAACTATCTTTTAACCAATCTAAGCCAATCGCACTCAGAACGCCAAATAAGGCGAGAAAGGTGAGCGCTAAGATCCGCTGTACAATGATTTTACGGCGCTCTTTAGGGTTAAGCGTTGGCGCGTTTTCCTTTGATGGTGTCATGAAAAATCCCTTCCTTTTGTTGTTTTTAGTATAACACAGCGCGCATTCATCTGCATATGTTGAACGCCATACGCTTTTATCTAGAAGGCCATACGCTTCATTGGAGATAGATAAATAGATTCTCTATTCCTATTAATTTAAAGTGAAGAACTTTAAGTATGGCCCATCAAAAGCATTGACAAAATTGTGTCCATCAAGGAAAATAAAAGAGAATCCATTTAGTAAGCGCTTACAAAATTCATGAATGACCGTATCTCAGATCCTTGTTTACTTTACTTTATCTTTTTTTTGCGTAACAATGAAAGAAATGATCGAGGAGGATGGATATGCGCGTATTGGAAACGATGAGTTTTTACGATCATGAACAAGTTGTTTTTTGTCAAGATCGAACGGCTGGTCTTAAGGCCATCATTGCCATCCATGATACGACACTCGGACCAGCGCTCGGCGGTCTGCGCATGTGGCCGTACGCCACGGAGGAAGAAGCACTCATGGATGTTCTTCGTCTTTCCCGTGGTATGACATACAAAAACGCTGTTGCTGGGCTCAATCTGGGTGGGGGCAAAGCGGTCATCATCGGCGATCCTCGCAAAGATAAAAGCGAAGCGCTGTTTCGTGCCTTTGGACGATGTGTAGAAAGTCTAGGTGGACGCTACATTACAGCTGAAGACGTCGGCACGACGGTGCAAGATATGGATCTCATCTATCAAGAAACACATTATGTAACGGGCATTTCTCCAGCTTTTGGATCAAGCGGTAATCCTTCTCCAGTTACGGCTTACGGTGTCTATCAAGGCATGCGTGCGGCAGCACAGAAAGCGTTCGGTACGCCTTCGCTGAAAGCAAAACGCATTGCGATGCAAGGTTGTGGTTCTGTTGCTTATCATCTGGCCCGTCATCTCCACGAAGAAGGTGCAGAGCTTTTTGTGACCGACCTTTATGAAGAAAATGTGGAACGATTCGTTCGTGAGTTTGGCGCGCATCCTGTCGCACGAGAAGCCATCTATGATGTAGAAGCGGATATTTTTTCTCCGAATGCTCTTGGTGGTATTATCAACGACGATACCATCCCTCGATTGAAGGTTAAGATCATCGCTGGACCAGCCAACAATCAGTTGGCTGAAGATCGTCACGGGGATGTATTGTATGAAAAAGGCATTCTTTATGTTCCAGATTTCGTGATCAACGCTGGCGGTGTGATTAACGTCGCCGACGAATTAGAAGGATACAATCGCGAGCGCGCCTTAAAAAAGGTGGAGCGTATCTACGATCATGTACTCGGTATTCTTGAGATCAGTGAACGCGATCGTATCTCACATGCGGCAGCAGCCAATCGTCTTGCCGAAGAACGCATACGCACCATAGGTCGGGTTCGAAAGACATTTTTACCGCATGAAAAAAACATGTTAAACCTCGGGAAAAGGGGGTGAAGGTCGTCAGACTTTTCTTTCCAGCGCTGTTTGTTCCTAAAGTGTGCTGGTCAGAAAAGAGCGCGGCCAAGCATGGGACACATGTATGATGTTGTTTTTTTAGGTGGTGGCCCAGCTGGATATGTTGGGGCACTGTACGCTCAAAAACTTGGTCTTAAAGTAGCCATGGTGGATCGTGATGGTTTAGGGGGGACATGTCTTCATCGCGGTTGCATTCCTTCTAAATCCCTTTTAAAGTCTGCTGAAATCTATCGAGAGCATCTACGGGCTAAAGATTTTGGTGTTGAAAGCGTAGACGTTCATTTTCATTGGGATGTGGCTTTAAAACGAGCTCAAGGCGTTATCTCGACTTTGGAAAAAGGCATTCAGTTTTTGATGAAAAAGGGCGCGATTGACGTCTACACAGGACACGGCCGTCTTTTAGGTCCTTCGATCTTTGCCCCGCAAGCGGGGACGATCAGCGTACTGCCTGTTCATGACCATGATGCGATGACCCAAGGCGGAGATGAAAGTACGCTCATCCGAGGCACGTATGTCGTTTTGGCGACCGGTTCAAAACCGAGGACCTTACCGGGGATAACTCCGGATGGTCAGCGTATTTTTGACAGTGATAACCTTTGGCGCATGAAAACACTACCGAAAAGCATGGTGATCATCGGCGGTGGTGTGATCGGTGTGGAATGGGCTTCTCTTTTTCACGATCTTGGGGTCGAAGTGAGTTTGGTTGAGGCAACAGATCGTCTGTTACCAGGCGAAGATGAAGAGATCAGCCGGGAGCTCATGAGAATATATAAGAAAAAAGGTATTAAGATCTATACTGAGCATACCATTGATGTCGAAGCGCTTCATTTTAAAGAAGATGGTCTTGACGTCACGCTTCGTCCGCACACAGTTATTGCTGCTGAGGCGCTATTGGTCTCAGTCGGGCGTGTACCCAATATCGAAGATATCGGTCTTGAAAATACGCGCATCCTTACGAAAGATGGTGCAATTGTTGTCAATGATACGTATCAGACAAAAGAGTCCCATATCTATGCAGTCGGTGACGTGATAGGGGGCATGATGTTGGCGCATCTCGCTTCCCGTGAAGCGATAGAAGCCGTGTTACATATGACGGGACGAGGGGGAAGGCGGGTTGATCCGCGTTTTGTGCCGAAGGCAACGTACAGTTATCCTGAGGTGGCAAGCATTGGATGGACCGAAAATGATGCTAAAGCAGCAGGTTTCGATGTGGGAGTCGCCAAAGTACCTTACCGGGCCATCGGAAAAGCGCTCGTCGAAGGTGCGTCTGAAGGTTTTTTGAAACTCGTTTATGACCGTAAACATGACGACGTGCTTGGAGTGCATATCATTGGGTCCAAAGCGACGGAACTCATTGGCGAAGCATCGTTAGCGCGTCTGATGGAGATGAGTCCATGGGAACTGACGCGCGTGATTCATCCCCATCCAACGCTTTCCGAACTTTTGGCTGAGGCGGCCTTTATGGCTGAAGGCACTGGTCTTCATAGTGGTGTTTGATGACGGTTTATATGTTGGTGAAAAATGTTGGTGTAAAAATGTTGGTGTAAAAATGTTGGTGTAAAAATCATGTACTCGATAGGAGGTAGGGATGATGAATCATCGTTCTGCTGGGCTTTCGGACGAAGATGTCATTCAAATGTATCGGATGATGTACTTGTCAAGAAAATTGGATGAACGGCAGTGGATGCTTAATCGCACAGGAAAAATACCTTTTGTGATTTCCTGTCAAGGTCATGAAGCGGCTCAAGTGGGTGCCGCATGGGCGCTACAAGCTGGATCAGATGCTGTCTTTCCTTATTACCGTGATCTAGGCGTCGTGCTCACACTCGGCGTTCATCCTCGTCACATCATGCTTGCAGCTTTTGCCAAAGCGGAAGATCCGGCGAGCGGTGGGCGGCAGATGCCCAACCATTTTAGCGATCCAAAACTGAACATTTTTACCCAGTCCTCGCCAACCGGTTCACAAATACCGCATGCTGTTGGCTTTGCTCTGGCTTTCAAAATGCGTGGTGAGCAAAAAGTTTCTTTTGTAAGCTTTGGGGACGGGACATCCAATCAAGGAGATTTTCATGAAGGGCTAAACTTTGCCGGTGTTCATCGCTTGCCCGTCATTGCATTCGTTGAAAACAATACGTACGCCATATCGGTTCCTTATCACAAACAAGTGGCCTCAAAGACGATCGCCGAACGTGCAGGGAGCTATGGGATGGAAGGGGTTCTGGTCGATGGCAGCGATCCTTTTCTCGTCTATCAGGCGGTCAAAGAGGCACGTCATCGAGCGCTTGAAGGACGCGGAGGAACGCTCATCGAAGCACGTGTTTCTCGTCTTGTCCCGCATTCTTCTGATGATGATGACCGGACATACCGTGATCAAAAAGAATTAGAGGAAGAAAAAGCGCGTGATGCACTTGGTAAAATGCGTGCCTATATCTTAGATCAGTCGCTCAGCGATGAAGAAGCCATCACGACGTTAGAAAAAGAGGTCATGGCCATCGTTAACGATGCCACAACTTATGCTGAACGTGCCCCTTATGCTGATCCTTCCACTGTCACACGCTACGTTTATGCTGAAGTGTCTAACGAATAATGATTACAGAAAGGAGGCAAAAATCATGTTACGCTCTTATATCGAAGCGATTACGGATGCTTTAAGACAAGAGATGACCCGCGATGAACGGGTGTTTATCTTGGGAGAAGATGTAGGCAAACGCGGTGGTGTGTTCCGTGCAACACTAGGTCTGATGGAGACATTTGGTGAGATGCGTGTCATCGATACCCCGCTCGCGGAATCGGCCATCGTCGGTGTTGCGATTGGTGCAGCCGGGGCAGGACTGAGACCGGTTGCAGAGATCCAGTTTGCTGATTTTATATTTACGGCAACCAATCAGATCGTTAATGAAGCGGCCAAAATCCGTTATCGCTCTCATAACGGATGGGGTGTGCCACTTGTGATTCGCGCTCCGTATGGTGGGGGTGTTCATGGGGCGCTTTATCATTCCCAAAGCATCGAAAAAATCTTTACCGGTGTCCCAGGTCTACGTGTTGTGACACCCTCTGATCCCTATACAGCCAAAGGATTGCTTATAGCCGCCATTCGAAGCGACGATCCTGTGTTATTTTTGGAACATAAACGGTTGTACCGTCTTTTGAAAGAAGAAGTTCCTGATGATCTTTATACGCTGCCTTTGGATCGCGCACGTCTCAAACGTGAGGGCGATGATATCACGGTGATCAGTTACGGCTATACATTGCAGCAAGTGCTCGAAGCAGCTGACATATTGGCAGGCGAAGGTATAGAAGCACATGTGCTTGATCTTGTCAGTTTGTATCCCCTGGACCGTGAGGCGATCATTCAGGCCGTACAGCGTACAGGGAAAGTGTTAATCGTGCATGAAGACAACTTAGAAGGTGGTGTCGGTGGAGAGGTTGCAGCCATCATCGCAGAACATGCGTTTTTCGATCTCGATGCCCCGATTCGTCGTCTGGGTGGTCTCGACGTTCCAGCGATGCCCTATGCACCACCCTTAGAAAAGGCGTTTTTACCGCAAACCGAAGCCATTACTGAAGCCATGCGTGCATTGGCACGTTTCTAAAGTAGAATGCGTGAAGCATTTCGAAACATATTTGCTAGGGGTATGATCAGGAGGGATAACGTGGCGGAACTCAAGATCTTGACGATGCCCAAATTGGGTGAAAGCGTAACGGAAGGTACTGTCGTGCGTTGGCTTGTAAAACCAGGCGATACCGTTCATGCTTACGATCCGATATGTGAAGTAGAGACGGATAAAGTAACTGCTGAAGTGCCCGCACCGGAGGCTGGGCGCGTGGTAGAACGCTTAGTTGCAGAAGGGGAAACGGTTCAAGTCGGTACACCGATTATGCGTTTTGAAGTCGAACATACGGCTTCTGCTGAGGACGACACCCTTTTGCATGAACAGTCGTCGAAAGAACAAAAACCCCCGGCGATCTCAACGAGCGCATCTTCTGAACCTCAACATTCTAACCCTGCATCCGTAACAAAAGACACCGTTGGGCGTAGACGGTATTCTCCAGCCGTATTAAGACTTGCAGGTGAATATGGTATCGATCTAAATCAAGTGACCGGAACCGGAGAACATGGACGGGTGACGCGTAAAGATGTTCTAAACTTTATTGCGACGGGTCAAACGGCAACGGCTTCTTCAACAGCGCAAGCAATACCTGCTTCATTCGATAACACAGCACGTTCGAAAGAGCAGCACGCGAAAGAGGCATCGGTTTCAGACGAATCCCTTCCCAACGCTATGCGACCAT
>Ga0265295_1004466_pt1 | contig 18813 bp, 19 predicted proteins | sample Munlansysbiofilm_FD_192503 | JGI IMG/M metagenome (GOLD analysis project Ga0265295, IMG submission 192503) | Leachate microbial communities from a municipal landfill in Southern Ontario, Canada - Methane capture system biofilm | ecosystem: Engineered > Solid waste > Landfill > Unclassified ... | reverse complement strand
CGCCTGCGGTTGCACGGCCAGTTCGCTGAAGCCGTTTTCCGAGGTCACCGACGCCTTGCACGCTCCTTCTGTACGAACGCGCCTGCGGCAAGCCCTGCGCCACGGCGCGGCAGACTTCCTCGGGGTGGGCCACTATCTTATTATCGGAGCCTTTGTGGCCGCCCTGGCCCAGACCTTCGTGGACCGCTCCATGCTGGTAGACACAATGGAATCGCCCATCGTCTCGGTCCTGCTCATGAGCGGGCTGGCCGTGGCTTTGAACCTTTGCTCCGAAGCCGACGCATTCATCGCGGCGTCCTTTCGCGGACTCGTGCCTTTGCCCGGACAAATGGCCTTCATGCTGACCGGACCCATGTTCGATCTTAAACTCCTGCTCATGTACCAGATCATCTTCCGCAAGCGGGCTATTTTGGCCTTGAGCCTGCTGATACTGTTCTTAACGATGTCCTGCGCGGCCGGTCTTGGCTATTGGGTGTGGCCATAATGATGAAGAACTTTGGACGACGCCTGCGCGGAGGGCTCGTTTTCGGTGCATGGGCGGCAACCCTCTTTTTCCTTGCCGTGACCGACCGGACCAGGCTTTTCCTGCACCCTGGATTCGCCTGGCTTTTAGGCATCGGCGCGGTCATAGCATCAGGCTTCTTTGTCGCGATCCTGCGCAATCCAGTCCCACTGCCCCTGTCGTGCACACTCATCCTGCTCGTACCACTCCTGCATCTGGCCGCCAGCGACCCCGCGGCCATGGGTCGGAATATTTTCTCCAATCGCTTTCTGGGTGCTACGATCACAGCATCGGAGACTTCCGGTCCCGCAACCAGGGCAAATGAAGACATGGACAAAATGACCGCGACCGACACGGTTCCCGACGAGGTCATCAGCCAAGGCTTCGCGAGCCAGGGATTCACAGACGACAACCAGGTCACAGGCGAACTCTCGCTGACCATCCTCCAGCTCTTGCGGACTCCGGAAAAACATGTCGAAACCACCCTGAAGCTTTTGGGGTTGATACACAGGGACCCCGGACTACAGAAGCATTTCGGACCAGGGCGGACGGCTGCGCTGTATCGCTTTGTCCTCACCTGCTGCGCAGCGGACGCCCTTCCCGTCACCGTGGCCCTGGAAGGAGACATCCCGGACCTGGCGCCGGATCAATGGGTCGAAGCCGAAGGGACTTTCATTCTGGTCCCATCCGACAAGGGCAGCGTCCCTGTGCTGAAGGTCGACAAAATCACCCCGGTCGCCTCTCCGGCAGACCCATTCCTGTACTGATATCCATTCTTTTCGAACGTGTGGCCATGCCATCACGCCGCAGAACTGCGATGCATTCGCGTCCTCATCGAGGAGTCGCGATTTTTCCCTCTATTGGTATCAGCAGCTTTGACGCACATCCATGACGGCATGCAACTTTGTTGCTTGCCTCTTGACTTTGTGCAACTGTGTTGCATAGATATTCATCTATAATCATGGAGGAAATCATGAAAAAAAGAATCGTATTTTTGACCCTAACCCTGATTCTGCTGGCCGGGACGGCCTGGGCCGAGCCGTCTGTCTTTGTTACCATCACCCCACAAAAATATTTCGTGGACAAGATCAGCGGCGGCAAGGCATCCGTATCGGTCATGGTCGAACCCGGAGCCAACCCTCACGCCTACGAGCCAAAGCCCCGGCAGATGGCCGCGCTGGCCAGTGCCTCGATCTACTTCACCATCGGGGACAGCTTCGATCACACGTGGCTTGAGCGGATCGTCAGCGCCAACCCGGGGATCACTGTCGTGCATACGGCCGAGGGCATCGAAAAAATCCCCATGGTTGATGAGCATGTACACGGCGAGGGGGAATCCCACGAAAGCGAAGCCCACGGTCACGAAGGTGAAGCCCACGTTCATGAAGGCCATGGCGGCCACGGGCATGATCATGGCACCCTTGACCCGCACATCTGGCTGGATCCGGCCTTGGTCAAGATCCAGGCAGGCCGCATCCGCGACGGCCTGTCCAAAGTCGATCCGAATGGCGCGCAGGACTACGCGGCAAATGCCGCCGCATTCATAAAGGAACTGGACGAATTGGATTCCGAAATCAGGTCCATTGTATCCGCTTTGCCCGAGGACCGGAGAAGCTTTCTCGTATTTCATCCGTCCTGGGGATATTTCGCCAAGGCCTACGGACTGAAGCAAGCGTCCATAGAGGTTGAAGGCAAGGAGCCCAGCCCCAGTGACATGGCCCACATCATCGCCATGGGTAAGGAGACAGGGGCCAAGGTCGTTTTCGTGCAACCACAGTTCTCGGAAAAGAGCGCGAGCGTCATCGCCAAGCAGATCGGTGCAAAGGTCGTGCGACTGGATCCTTTGGCGGCGGACTGGTCCGACAATTTGCGTAAGGCCGCCCATGCATTTGTTGATGCGCTGAAATAGGGTGGCATTTTCCATCGGGCAGGTGGCGGGGTCATCCCCGCCGCCCTCCCGCGCCGCCTCACAGAAGATTCAGAATACGGCGGTTCTGAAAATACTACTCGCTTTGTGCTTCACGGTCCTGCTGGCCACCTCGGCCCAGGCCCATTCCATCTGGGTCAACGTCTTTGAACCCCATGCCCACGGAGCACACCACGCCATGGTTTCTCGCCAAATCATATCTGACCGCGGGTGCGTGGACCAACCCGGCGCCCTTGGGCCATGGTCTGGAAATCATCCCCCGTACGGATTTAAGCAACCTGCGTGTCGGCGATCTGGTCGAAGTGGATGTGCTCTTTTACGGCCAGCCCCTGACAGTCTCGGCTAAAAGCATGGAGTTCATCACCGCTCATACCCAGAGCTTTGGCCAAAGCGACGGATTTACGCTGTTCTCCTATCTCATGGACGGCAAGGCCCAGTTCCGGGTGCAAAGCTCCGGCCAGTGGATGATCAACGTCAACCACAAGGATGACGTCACTGCCGACGGCCCCATGAAAGAGCTCGTAGGCAAGGCCGACCAAGTCTACCACGGCGCCAGTCTGACCTTCACCGTTAACTAGTCCCGCCAAAAATCCCGGTTCGCGTCCACTCGGGCGCGAACCGGCGCACCGCCGTTCCCGCCGAACAACCCCGTATTCAGGCCGAAAAACCACTCTGGATTATTTTCGTTCACACCGCGGCTCTTGAGTTGCAAATCAATTTTTTTGACGCATGCTGCTTGACAATAATAGTTAAGCATGTTTACAAATATCCCATGAACGATAGGGACAAATTCATCCTCACCACTATTCGCCAGTTCGTGCGCGTGGCTCGCAAATACGCCGATGCCGAAAATCTGCCCATCCCGGTTGACGGGCATGGGGAAATCAGCACGCGTGAGGCGCACATCATCGAAGCCGTCGGCGACACACCGGAAATCAACGTCACGGCTCTGGCCAAGCGGTTCGGAGTGTCCAAGAGCGCGGCCTCGCAGATGATTTCCAGACTCGTGCAGAAAGGGTTCGTGGACAAAAGTCCCGCGCCACACAGCAACAAGGAATTCATACTGACCCTTACCGAACTGGGCTGGCGCGGATTCGCCGCGCACGAGCGCTTTCACGGGCAGGATCTGGCTCGGCTCAAGTCCCGGCTGGGCGCGTTCAGCCTGTCTCAGGTGGCAACCCTGTCCGTCCTGCTCGAAGCCATTGACGATGTCGTGGACAAGCGCTTGAACGGATCTGACTAAGACCGTCTTTTTTTACACAGATTGTTAAGCAGCTTAACTTTAACGAGGCTCCCATGTTCACACTCAAGTCCCGCATCATTGAATTTTCGATCCGCCGGTACCGATGGATTGCCGTGGCCGTCACTCTGTTCACCTTGGCCACGGGCGCATTTATTCCCTGGATCACCATGGATACCGACCCGGAAAACATGCTCGAACAGAGCGCTCCGGTGCGCACCTTTCACAACCAAAGCAAGAAGCAATTCGCCTTAAGTGAAACTATCGTAGTCGGAGTCGTCAACGAGGGGCATCCAGATGGAGTTTTCAGCCCGGAGACACTGAGCCGCGTGTTTGAATTAACCCGGTTCGCCGCGTCCCTGCGCTGGGAGAACCCGGACAAGCCCGGCCTGTATTCCGGCGTGATCGAGGCGGACATGATCGCGCCGTCCATGGCCGAACACATGGCGCAGAACGGACCGGGCTCCATCCGTTTCGAATGGCTCATGCCGCGCCCCCCGACCACGCGCGACGAGGCCCTGGCCATACGGGACAAGGCCCTGTCCAATCCGCTGCTCAAAGGGCGGATGATCTCCGAAGACGGGAAGGCCCTGTGCCTGTATCTGCCGCTGACGGACAAACTGCTCAGCTACAGGATATACGAAGCGCTGCAAGGCAAGATCGCGGAACTCGGCGGAGAGGAGCGATACCACATCGCCGGACTGCCCGTGGCCGAATGCGCAATCGGCGTGGAGATGTTCACGCAGATGACCGTGGCAGCCCCACTGACCATGGCGGTCATTTTCGGGCTGCTCTTTTTCTTTTTCCGCAAGCCGGCGTTGATCTTCCTGCCCATGATCGTGGCCACGGTAGCCGTGGTCTCGGCCCTGGGGCTGATGATCGCTTTCGGTCATCCGGTGCATATCCTAAGCTCCATGCTGCCCATTTTTCTCATGCCCATCGCCATTTGCGACTCCGTGCACATCCTGTCCGACTTTTTTGAATCCTACACCCCGGCCAAGGGACGCGGGCAGACCATTCGGGAAGTGATGGGCCGCCTGTTCGCACCTATCCTCTACACATCCTTGACCACGGCCGCCGGATTTCTGTCCTTCGTGACCACGTCAATCCCTCCGGCCAGGGTTTTCGGGGTTTTTGTCGCACTGGGAGTCATGGTCGCATGGGCAGCCACGGTACTGCTCATTCCCGCCTATGTCATGTTCATCCCGGAACGCGTACTGGCCAATTTTGGCCAGGCGGCCCGGGCACGGGAGAAAATGTCCCGGTTGACGCGGATTCTGCACGCCACCGGCCGATTCGCCCACGACCGGGCCAAACTGGTCCTGATCGCGATGGTCGCCCTGATCGGCGTCGCGATCTGGGGCATGACCCAGGTCAACGTCAACGACAACTACGCCAAGCGGTTCAGCACAAGCCACCCCATCCGCCAGGCGGACACGGCCCTGAACAGTCATTTCGCCGGAACCTATACCGCCTATATGGTGCTTGAAGGCAAGGAAGCGGACAGGCCCACGGAGCATGACGTCGCCCAGATCAGGGCGGGCCTTCAAGACGTGGCCGCTGAGTGCGAAAACGATCCGGACGCAGCTCGAATCGCCCGCGACATCGCCGACCGCCTGCCTGCCTGGGCAAGACAGTCCGACACCATGGCCGGGTTTCTGGACCTGGCGGTTCGCCAGGTCGAAAACCGCCGGGCCGCAGCCCCGGAAGCGGAATCCGCTGTGCTTGACGAGCTGAAAACCGCCCTCGAACTGGAAAAAGAACGGCTCAAGCCGTTCAAGCGCCCGGACGTGCTGGAATACATGGCCGGCCTTCAGGCCCATCTGCACGAGGCCGGACTGATCGGCAAAAGCACGTCCCTGGTCGACGTGGTGCGCAAGGTCCATCAGGAACTGGTCGACGGCACCCCAGAGAACCACCGCGTCCCCGCAACCATCCAGGGCGTGGCAGAGTGCTGCATGCAGTACCAGCAAAGTCATCGCCCGCACGATCTGTGGCATTTCGTCACCCCGGATTTCATGCAGGCCAATATCATGCTCCAGTTCCCGCGAGGCGACAGCACCCTGACCGAACAGACCGTGCACGTGGCGAACACCTACATCGCCGCCCACCAGCCGCCGGTGGATCTGATGGTTCGCTGGGCCGGGCTGCACTACGTCAACCTCCATTTCCAAGAAACAATGTTCTGGGAAATGCTCGCCTCCTTTGGCGGATCGTTCGGCATCGTCTTCGTCATGATGGTCATTCTGTTCCGCTCCGTACGCTGGGCCGCCCTGTGCATGCTTCCTCTGACCCTGACCATCGGGGCCATCTATGGCGTGACCGGACTTGTGGGCAAGGACTACGACATGCCCGTGGCCGTCCTAAGCGCCATCAGCCTTGGCATCGCAGTGGATTTCGCCATTCATTTCCTGGAGCGCGCCCGCCAACTGCAGCGGGAAACCGGTTCGTGGGAAGCGGCCTTACCCCATGTCTTCGGCGAACCGGCCCTGGCCATCACCCGCAACGTGCTGATCGTGGCCCTGGGCTTTCTGCCCCTCATGGTCGCCCAACTCGTACCTTACAAGACCACGGCCGTGCTGCTCTTCGGTATCCTGGCCTTTTCCGGCGTCATGACGCTTGTTGGCCTGCCAGCCGTGCTGACCGTGTGCCAACGCTGGTTATTCGGCACCACGCGGGCGCGATAAGGCCATGCAGTATCAAGACGGCAGCATTGTAAACTCCCCTCCCACCAAGGAGGGGCGCCCGAAGGGCGGGACGGCAGTCAAGTCCTTGCCGTCTCACATCCTGATTACGGCACCTATCGAAAAACAATGAAACAATCGGAGGAATATATGCACGCACAGTCATTGCTTCAACGCATGCTGCTGACGGCCCTCATTCTGGCCGCCACGGTCCTGCCCGCCGAGGCTGCGGACCTGGACGCGGAAAGCATCGTCCGCAAGGCCAATCACGCGTCCCTGTACCAGGGCCAGGACGCCGCAGGACGAATCGAACTGACCATCACGGACAGCCAGGGGCGGGTTCGCGAACGGAAATTGACCATGCTGCGCCGGGACGAAAATGAGGACGCCGAACAGCAGTACTACGTCTATTTCCTCGAACCCGCCGACGTGCGCAAAATGGTTTTCATGGTCCACAAGCATACCGCGCCCGGCCAGGATGACGACCGCTGGCTGTACATGCCAAGCCTTGATCTGGTGAAACGCATCGCTGCCAGCGACAAGCGGACCAGCTTCGCGGGTTCGGACTTTCTGTACGAAGACATCTCCGGACGCGCCATCATCGAGGACAACCACGAACTGATCGGCGAAAGCGATACGGAATACATCCTCGACAACGTCCCCAAGACTCCGGAGTCCGTGGAGTTCTGCCACTATTTCGTGCATGTGGACAAAAAGACATTCCTTCCCATGCGCATGCAATTCTTTCGGAAAGGGAACCGGGCCTACAGAACCATAGAAGTGACCAGAGTCGAAAACGTCCAGGCGAAGGAAAACGGCCAGTCCGTCGTCTATCCCACTGTGGCCGAATCCGTAGCCAAAAATCTGGACTCCGGCAGCGCCACGGTCATGTCCTTTTCCCGGATTGGCTACAATCAGGGCCTTCAGGCGGACCTGTTCACTGAGCGCTATCTGCGCAGACCCCCACGAGAAATCACGCGATGAAAGGCGCGACCGCTCTCGCCACGCTGGCCTTGATCATGCTGATCTGGGCCGGCGCGGTCAACCTGCACGCGGGGGAACGCCCCATGCCGGAACGTCTCGACACGGAAGTGCACGGCTACACGGAACTGCGCTGCGGCGCGCGTCTACAGGACGACTCCAAGGAATCCGACGCCTCGGTTATGGAAACCCGTCTGCAGATGGAAATACTAAAGACCACGGACTGGTTCGACCTCAAGTACAAAGGGGATGCCTGGGCCGATGGTGTGTCCGAGCAGGGCGAATACGACACCAGGGAGCTGTGGTTTTTCGCCCGGCCCCTGGACATGCTCGACGTGAAGATCGGCCGTCAGATCCTGACTTGGGGCACCGGCGATCTTGTCTTTCTAAACGACCTCTTTCCCAAGGACTGGCGGTCGTTCTTCCTCGGCCGCGCCGCCGAGTACCTCAAGGCCCCGTCGGACGCGGTCAGGGTCGGCCTGTTCACGGACGTCTGCGACATCGACCTCGTCTACACGCCGCGCTTTGATCCGGACCGGTTTATCACCGGCGAATACGTCTCATACTGGAACGGTGACCGCATCGCTGGCCAAGACGCAGTGGTAAACGACGTCACGCCAAACACCTGGTTCAAGGACGACGAGTTCGCGGCCCGCCTGTCCCGCACATTCACAGGCTATGAACTGGCGGCCTACGGATATGACGGTTTCTGGAAAACACCGAACGCCCGGACACGGGGCGGCCAGGCGACCTTTTCCCGCTTGCGCAGCCTGGGTGCGAGCCTGCGCGGACAGGTTGGCCAAGGCATCGGCAATGCCGAGTTCGCCTGGTACCGATCCCTGGACGACACGAACGGCCACGATCCGGATGTCCCCAATTCGGAACTGCGCTATCTGGTGGGCTACAGCCGGGAAATCGTTCCGGACTGCACCGCTACCCTGCAATACTACGTCGAGCAGATGCTGGATTACTCAGCATACAGGGAAAATACGTACGACAGTACACCGCGCGACGATCTGCGCCATGTGCTGACCCTGCAACTGGTCCAACTGCTCATGAACCAGAACCTCGAACTCGCCCTGTCCGCGTACTGCTGCCCCAGCGACCAGGACGCCTATCTGCGGCCAACCGTCCAATACACATGCACGGACCATCTGACCCTGGAAGGCGGGGGCAACATCTTTCTGGGTGAAAGCCGAACCACTTTTTTCGGTCAATTTGAAAACAACACCAACCTCTACCTCGCTGTCCGCTACAGCTTCTGATTCACGGAGACACCATGAGAACACTTGTTTTGTACGATTCCCTGAGCGGCAACACGGAAAAAATCGCCCGCGCCATCCACGAAACAGCCCTGGAACACGACCTGGATTCCGAACTGGTCAAGGTCGACAACGGTCTGGACCTGGACTTTTTCGATTATGATCTCGTCTTTGCCGGCTCGCCGGTCATCGATTGGCTGCCAACCAAAAAGACGATGGACTTCATCATGGCCCGGATGAAGCACTACAACAGCCAGGGACTGATCAAACCGGCCTCGCCCATCATTCCCGGAAAGTTCGGCGTGTGCTTCGGCACGTTCGGCGGGCCGCACATCGGCGAGCGCGAGGCCCAACCCATGACCGCGTGGCTGCGCTCATTTCTGGAACATCTGGGATACATAGTTCTTGATTCGTGGCACATTATCGGTCAATTTTCACACAAAAAAGACCTAAACGCGTATGGACGGCTCGGAAATATTCAGTACCGGCCGCATGCGGAGGATGTGCTGGAGGTCCGAAACCGTGTCGCCGGCCTGCTGACTTCGCTGGAAGCCTGGCGCCAATAAACACGACGTGGCACGCGCCGCGCCCAACAAGGAGAAAAAGATGGAAGGATCAACGGCTCGCACCGTTTTTGATGGCACCGATTTTCCGCACCTGCCCGTGCAGGCCGTGGGCATCATCCGCAATGCGGTCGCGGAACCCATACTCAAGACCGATGACCAGGGCATTTCCATGGATGCGCGCATGGAGGAAATGCGCCGGCACATCCGCGAAACCAAAACCGCTGTTTCTGAAATCGTCATTCGGGAAGAGTTGATGGAACTTCTGGACGGCATTGACGACTATTCGCATCTGATCGTCCTCTACTGGGGGCACAAGGTGCCGGACCATGGACGCCTCCTGAGCCGCGTTCACCCCATGGGTCGCAAGGAACTCCCGCGCGTGGGCATTTTTGGCACGCGCAGTCCGGCCCGGCCCAATCCTGTCCTCATGACCACGGTGCGCCTGACCGCCCGTAACGGAAACATCCTGCATGTCACCGGCCTCGACGCCATCGACAACAGCCCGGTCATCGACATCAAGCCCTATGTTCCCGAACGCGAGCCCCGCGACGGGGTGCGCATGCCGCAATGGATGGAGCGAATTCAAGCCGAAATTGTGGCCGGGGACGAAAATGACGCCTGAACCTCCCGGCCGACGCAGGTCCGGCCCCAGCAGTTACCAGCCCGACATCGCCCCGGATATGTGGAACGCTCTTGGCCTGAAGCCTGGCGATGTTTTCGTCGATCTGGGCTGTGGGCCGGGCGATTACGCCCTGGATGCGGCAGAACGGGTCGGCCCACACGGGGCGGTGCTGGCCTTTGACACATGGAACCGCGTCCTGAGCGAACTGCATGCGGACGCCATGCGGGCAAATCTGATCACCATTCTACCTCTGTGCGCGGACATCGCCGCCTCCCTGCCCGTGGGGGCACACTGCGTCGACGCCTGCCTGCTGGCCATGGTCCTGCACATGCCCGGCCGCACGACCCACCTGGGCCTCATGCTGGACGAGGTCCGGCGCGTACTCAAACCCGGCGGACGGCTGGGCATCCTGGAACACACCGGGCATGACCAACTGCCCGAAGGGCATCCGGCCCGTCGCCTCACCCCGGAATGGTTCACGACCGAAGCCGAAAGCCATGGCTTTGCCCGCTTGGAATTGATGGAACTGGACCGGGCGTGGCTTCTGGTCCTCGCGGCGGCCGCGCCATGACCAGACGCCTGACCTGCGCCGCGCACACGGTGTCCGTGCGCATGGACGATCCTGCGACTTCATGCACGCCGAAAATTATCCAACTTCGTCCCGGCCTGACCATGCTGCTGAGGACCTCGGGGCAAGAATGCTGCCGGAATCTGGCATGCTCCAGAGACGGATTCTCGAACATCCACAACGCCTAGCCTGGCAGCTTATAACAGGAGCCTGTCACGCCAATTAGACAATCCAGCGTCTTCTGATATTGCGGAGGCTCGCCATGAACAAACCGACACAAAACATGACAAGGATGGCCAGATCGACAGAAAAGGACAAGACATTGCCCCCGTGAATAGCACCATGGAGCATATCCGCTCCATACGTCAGGGGGAGCGCGTAAGCGAGTGGCTTCAAGAACAACGGCAGTGCACTGATTGGGAAGAACAATCCGCACAAAAAAATCATGGGGAAACGGAAGAAATTGGAAAAAGTTTGCGCCTCGAATACCTCGTTAACCGCCACCGCGATGAATAGCCCCAGAAAAGTCGACGCCACTGAAATCAAGAATATCGCAGGAACAAACACAAACCAGTTCACAGCGGTCAATTCCACGAAAAACGCAGCCATGAGGACTGGCACAAAAGCGTTGAACACACCGAAAAGAATTGCCCCACTCGTCTTGGCCAGCATGAGCAGTTCAAGAGGGATGGGGGCGAGCAACAAGCGCTCAAACGAGCGGTTTTTCTTCTCAAAGGTCACTGTCACCGCGAGCAAAGAGGTCGTGCCGAACAGAACGGACAGGGCGATCACTCCTGGAAGAATGGCGGAAATGCTTTCCACCCCTCTGCCGGATTTGATAAAAAACATGCCAGTCCACGCCAATGGGAAAATGAGACCCCAGCTGATATTCGGCGGTTTCAGGTAGTACGTGCGGAAATCTTTGACCAATATGTTCCAAAAGGCAATCCAGCGCTTCATTGGTTTCCTCCCGTTTTTTCTTTCTCCTTGCGCATCATGTCGGCACCGACCCCGGTGATCTGAACAAAGACATCCTCGAGACTTGGCCTGATCTTCCTGGCTTCCAACACCTCGGCGCCGCGATCTTCAAGAAAACGAACCAGCGGGCCAACACGAACGGGCTCCTTGCCTTCCACCTGAATCAACCCCGACTGACGGCTGATGAAATTCAAGCCGGGAAATGCTCCCGAAAGTTCACCGGTCAGCTCGCCCTGACCGTTTTCGAATGCGATCTGCATCACATGTTTTTGTCGGATAGGCTGTATGAGGTTTGCAACGGAATCGACTTTGACAATATGACCTGACATAATAAAAGCGATACGGTCACACAACCGCTCCGCCTCCTCAATATAATGGGTGGTCAGAAAGATGGTCGTTCCGTTCTTGTGCAGATCACCGATGAGCTGTCGCACATGTCTGGCACTCGCGACATCGATGCCCGTCGTAGGTTCGTCCAAAAACAATATTTTTGGTCTATGAATGATTCCGGCGGCGATGGTCAGCCGTCGCTTCATTCCTTTAGAATATCCGCCGAATCTGCGTTCCGCCGCATTAGCCAGATCGAAGGCGTCCAGTAATTCCCTGGCCCTTGCTTGCCGTTCGGGCTTGTCCAAGCCGTACAGAGCTGCACAGAAGCACAGATTATCGAAACCGGAGAGCTCCGGGTACAAATTGCTTTCGTCGGGAACCACTCCGATCAGGTGCTGGGCACCTCGGGGCCTTTGTGTGCAGTCGATGCCGCCGATGTGGATGTTTCCGGCGTCGGGACGAGCCAGGCCCGTGAGCATATTGATGGTTGTGGTCTTGCCCGCTCCGTTCGGCCCCAGAAAACCGAACAGTTCTCCAGAGTTCACCTCAAAATCGACCGAGGCAACCGCCTGCACAGCGCCAAATTTTTTTGCGAGTCCCTGAACCTTAATTGCTATGCCACTTTCGTAATTATGGTAGTGCGTCATGCGATTCTTTCCTCTCAAGAATTTCGATTCACATTACCAACTATGCCGTAGCGTCCCTGTCGCGTTCCCATACCTGCTTCTGACTGCATCCACTTTTCCTCCTTGCGCCGATCTGGCGTTGTCATTCGATTTTTCAAAGAGTTATAGAACTTATTAAGTTGCTGCGCATAAACTTATCAAGATGAGAAAAAAAAATGCGGATTCCTATTTGTTCTGCTCCAAAATCCGCTTTGCTGTCTGACTCCAATCAGCAAGTGTCTCCTCGTTCACGCGGTAATGAACAAAGTAGCCCTGCTTGTCGGCTATGACCAAACCGGCATCCCGCAACACGCGCAAATGCTGGGAAACCGCTGCGGGTGTTATATTTAGGGTTTTAGCCAGGGCGTTCACGCATAACGAGCGTCTTTTAAGCAGCACGATCATTCGCACCCGAGTTTCAACGGAAAGAACTTTGAAAACACGAGCTGCTTTACTTGTTTCGCCGCAATTTGGCTCAAAAATGATTAAGTTCATGCGCAAATAGTTAGTCCGTCACCAGGATCGCTGTCAAGAGATTGAGATTTGCGCGACGGACGAACGCTGTCTTCAGACGGGACCCTGGGAGCTATTAAATACAACTGTCTGAAAGCGAAAATATTACGGTAAATTAATCGTGATTTCCTTGTAAGACCACACCCGCCTTCGTTGCACGATGCGGCCAGGATTTTGGGCCTGTTTCGGTGATGCATCAGGGTCTTGCAGAGAAAAAAAGGATGCTATTTTGAGATTAGGATGAAAATAGCGTGGGCCAGGACGATTTTTGGAATCGCCTGTTCCAAGGCACGGCGTATCCCCTGAAGTCGAAATCGATGCCGGTCCAGAACACCAAACCCGGATAAAGGGCCCGTACCCCCAGCACCAAAACAGATTGAAATGGGCATCCGCTTTCAGTCGGAACCGACGACCACTTTTCCTCAACGACCACGCACCACCTTCAACGACCTCCTCATTTTCCCGCCCGGGGCACCATTTCTCCCGACCAGGGGAGACGTTATCCGCCGATTCGGACATTGAACCGACGACATTTCTTCAAACTCATTCTCTTGCGAGGACCACATGGACACACCCACCATTGCCGGGCCCGGTTACGGCCGCCTGTACGACATGATCACCGCTCCAATTCATTCCCGACTTCTCCTGTCCGGCCTTGAACTGGGTGTCTTCGACCATCTGGAAACCCCGCGCACGGCCGCGGAAACGGCAGAGCTGCTGCGCACCCACCCCGACAACACGGGCATGTTTCTCGACGCCCTGACCTGCATCGGCCTCCTTTCCAAGACAAACGGCGTCTACCGCAACACACCGGAGGCCTCGGCCTACCTGCGCACGGAAGGTCCGACCTCTCTGGGCGGACTGCTGCATCTGATCAACGCCATGTGCCTTGATCCCCTTCAGAACCTGACCGGACTGATCCAAAACGGCCCCAACCCCAATCCCGCCGACGCCCACTTTTCCTCGGAGGACCTGTGGGCCGAATCGGCCAGGGCCAGCGCGGTATGGGTCACGGGTGGAGTCGGCGCGATCATGACCGGGCATCTGACCGCTCTTCCGGAGTTTCCAGCCTTCAGGACCATGCTCGACCTTGGCGGCGGCCACGGCATGTTCGCCCAGGCCTTTGTGACCGCCCATCCAAAGATGACGGCCGTGATCTTTGACCAGCCGGCCGTAACCGCCGTAGCCGACGAATTCATTGGAGCGGCCGGACTTGGGGAACGCATCGTCACACGCGGCGGCGACTACCTTCGGGATGACTTTGGAGGAGGCTACGACCTGATCTGGGCCTGCGCCACCCTCAACTTCGCCCGTCACGACCTGGACCGGCTACTCTCCAGAATCACTGCGGCCCTGAATCCCGGCGGGGTTTTCATGGCCTTCCAGGACGGTCTGACCCATGAACGGACTCGTCCGAGCCAACTCCTGGGACACCTGGGTTCGGCCCTGGCCGCCGGTCAGGCCTTCTACTTCGATCAGGGCGAGATCGCCGACACCATGCTGCGCTGCGGTTTCAAGTCCGTACGTTCGCACACCGTGCCGACCCCCATGGGCGACATGGACCTCGATATCGCCCGCAAAGGCTAACGAAACTCACGGAGAACTGTGCATGCATTACCTCATCCACACCCTGACCTGCTGGATCTGCCTGGCGAGCTTCTGCCTGGCCGCCGCCCCGGTCCTCGCGGGCGAGCCCGACGGCCGGGAAATAGAAGATCAATTCCCGGTTCCGGACCGCCGCCGAAATCATCATTAATATCCCGAAGCACTGGCCCTGTGGGCCGACGCACTGGGCGAATAATCTCTTCGACCGAACCGGACCCTCTTCCGCAAAGCGGCCCCCGAACATCTGTCCGGGGGCCGCTTTTGTCGCGCCTTCAGGGGAGCTTGTTACAAGCCCCTTCACGGATCAAATCATCTCCGGCATCCTCCGTCGCAGATGCATTGTTGCGGGCTCCCCTGGCCCTGACCTACCCCGGCACAGCGTGGGAGCCCGCGTGGAGGGCGCGGTCCTGGGCCTGCGCATCGCCATCAAAAGCAACTCCGCCCTGGCCGGCCGCATGACGCACACCCTCTCGGGAGGGCAAAACGCATGGTGGCCCTGTCCACGTCTCTGGCCATGCGACCACGCCTGCTCATCCTCGATGAACCCACCAATGACCTCGACGCCAAAGGCCGCGCCGTCCTGGAGGACTATCTGCCGCGAAGCGGTCTGACCCTGCTGGTCGTTTCCCATGACGAACGCCTCCTCGACGCGCTGACCACGCGGCGCATCCATCTGGTGGAAGGCCGGATCACGAGCGGTTCCAAGGGACTTTAGCGGATACCTTGCCAAGAAAGCTCGTGGATATCGGCGCAAGCGCTTCTGAAAAAAGCCGTAATCGGGGACGGGAGTATTGCCGAAAAAGGTTCACTGCGGAGGTAAAAAATCGGCGTCGCCCACCACCCTGTTGCAGCCCACGCTTTTGGCCTGGTACAGGGCCCGGTCGCAAGCGGACAGCAGTACGGAGTGCTCGGCGCCCATTTCCGGACTCCAGGAGGCCAGCCCGATGGACACGGTGCAGTCGTATGCGTTGGCCGCAGCGAAGCGCTCGCGGATCCGCTCGCAGGCGGCCATGCAGGATGAGTACCCGATACCGCAGAACACGACGCCGAACTCGTCACCGCCGAAACGAAAGGGAAAATCTTCCTCGGCTCGCACGGATTCGACGATGATGCGCCCCAGGGTCCGAAGCACGTCGTCCCCGGCCTGGTGCCCGTTAAGGTCATTGACCCGCTTGAAGGCATCGCAGTCCAGGAGGGCCAGGTGAAGGCTCACGCCCTGCCTGGCCTTTTTCATGGCGTTGTCCAGAAATCTATCAAAACTGCGCCGATTGAACAGACTGGTCAGGGAATCGCGGGAAGACATCTCCTCGAAAAATTTCTTGCGGGCCTCGGTCTTTTCCAGCCGTGAACGCATGCTGATGGAGTCGCGCTCGATGCGCCGGGCCATCCAGTCCATGTTGCGCTTGAGGCGAAGCAGTTCATGTTCGTCGTCCCGCTCCAGACCGAGCCCGAACCGGACGTCGTACTGGCCGCGCTGGATCTGGCTGCAAAAGCGATTGATGGCGGCGAGCTCGCGGAGCACCAGAACATTGGCCGCCATTTTGCTCACCGGGGCAATGAGCGCCAAGGCCACTGCCAGATACAGGACCAGGACGCGCAGGAGGTCGCTCACAACGCCCATTTCGGCCATGATCAAAATGGTGCCCAAAGGAAGCAGAACCAGCACCAAGAGCACGAGCCCCACGCGCCAGGCCATGGACATCCGGCTCACCCAGTGCCCTTCCGCCGGGCGTATGATATCTATCAACCACTGTTCCGGCGCATTGTATTCATCTCTCGGCCCTTCCGCCTTGGTCCGGGATTTCACGGCTCACCTCTCATCGCAGGCAGAACAATCGTTGCGGAACTGCGCCTGTTGCGTTCCGACAGGAACCAGCCCGAGTCGGCAACCGCCCAAAAACAATCGCCGCAGATGAAAGCGGGACCTGTGATCCTGGCATTGCAGATCCGAAGCTCGGTACCCGCCGACCAGAAGCCCCAAGAACACGGAGGACGGCGGCTTAACCTTCAGGGTGTCCGAAGGCGTCACTTCCATGGCCCGCTTCCGGAACCCGTAGGGCCCGCAACTCGGCGCATTTGCACGTCACGCATTTCCCCCCACACCCGCAATTTCCGCCACACGAACAGCCATGCCCCGCGTCTTTGTCGTCTTTCGCGGCCGGCGACGACACCTCGACCCAATTCTTCGAGCCCATACGGCCGCTGGCGGATTTCTTCAGTTTCTGCATGTCCTGCACCGAAAACAATTCGGAGCCGTTATCAAGCTTGAAACACATACACCCTCCCTGCCGCACGCCGTGGCACGGCCTAGAACGCCCCGCCGGAACCGCTCCGGCGGGACGCGTGTTCACTACATCATACGCATGACTTCGGCGGCCCATTCCTCGACCGCCGAAGCCTCGGGATCTCCGTCTATCTTGAAGGAGCCGACGATGATGTTGGCCCCCAGAGACTCGGCCTTTTTCTCGATAACATCCACGGCCCCGCAAAAATGGGTGTAGGACGAATCCCCGCACCCGAAGACAGCGACCTTCTTGCCGTCGAGCCCCATCTTTTCCATGTTCTCGTAAATGTCCACAAAGTCGTCCTGCAACTCGACGTCCTCGTCGCCCCAGGTCGAGCAGCCCATTATCACCGTGTCGTAACCGTCGGCCAATCCGGCCGGGGCCACCTCGGCGGCGTTCTTGACATGCGTGGGAATGCCGTTCTTGTTCAGAATCTTGAAGATGTCGTCCGCCACCCCTTCGGTGTTGCCCGTAGTGGATCCAAAAACAATTAAAGCCTTGGCCATGGATATCTCCTTGCCTGATTTAAAGTTTGAAATGACTAACATCATGTCTACAGAATCACCCGCCCTGTCGACTAACGCTGGAAGCCATATTTTTGAACCACGCAAAACTTTCACCGTCAAAACCAGACATTCGCAAACGCAGCATCAGGCATCATTTCGACAAACACCCCATTCAGTCATATCGCCCCCCCAGGACACAAAATACTGGCTTCCAGGAGCATTAATATGGCTTCAAGAGTTAGTCATATCTATTTTTAAGTTCTAGTCTCAATAGCGAATTTCAACACAAGGGCGGCACCAGCGATGCGGACATGCACGCGGTGGAATTTCATCGCGCGAAATCCACCGCCCCGATGGACACGCTGCGCGTAAGGGAGGAACTGATTCTGCACATGTGGCACGTGACCGAAGCGGCGGGACAGTCGTCCCAAGGTCCGCCATCGATACCAGATGGCAGACGGTCGTTCTCTTCGTAAACACGTCGCAGATCCTGTGGGGGGATTACGGCACAACACACGATGGTATCTTATTATGAATAGCACGGATTTATTCAAAGAGCGAAAAAAACTGAGCCAGCGGGGCTTCACTCTCTTGGAAATACTGGTCGTTCTGACCATCATGGGTTTTCTTATCGCCATGGTCGCACCCCGTCTCGCCGGAATCTCGACCGACGCATCGGAAACCGTCTGCGACTCCAACAAGAATCGGGCAAAAACCTTCGTTTCGTCTTTCTATGAAAAATTCAACCGCTACCCCAATGGGCTGACCAATCTGGTCATGACCGACGGCGCTGATCTGGCAGCCGCCAACGCCGACGACGCGGGCTATCAGATTCCGTACTGCTCGGACGACGACCCCGATAACGGAGCGGAAGTCATGCCATTCGGGCACAACAATCAATACAAATTCATGATCCACCGCCTGAATGCCGACGAAGCCGCGGAACTGAAGACCCTGGGCATCACCAAAGTCTTCAACCTGAACGACTATGCCGCCGAGAGCGTGAATGGAGCGGCCGCCGCCGGTCGGAGTGCCGCAGCGACCAGCGGTGACCGCGTCTCTAACTGGCGCAGCATAACAGCCGTCACAGACAAGCGTCCTTCCATGGAACCGTGCGATGTCGCGACTGGCGTTGGCGTAGTCATGTGCGGCTGCGGCATCGACCTTGCGGGTAGCGGTTTGACGTATGTTCAGGTGGAACGCGGATGGGCTGAAGAGGATATCTTTGGACGCATCGTCTTTGGTCTGGGGCCGGAATCCGAACTGGTCTCAAGCGGCATCGTGTCCAACGCGGCCCACTGCCCCGGCTCCATCCAGAACGCCGACAACTTCACCTGGGGCGGCTACTACCTGATTCTGCCGCGGCTCAAAGCGACGGCGGCACGGTTCGCAGACAGCGGCGTGACATATAGTCCGCTCTGGGGCTCCGGAAACCTCAATTTCTCTCGCCTCGACGACGTCAACGCCACGGCTTGGGCAAAATCGGACACGCTGCCCGGAACTTACAGCCTCACAGCAAACGACAACCACCTGCGCATCAAGGATGATCTCGACCTGCACCTGGCCATGGAACCCTGGG
>Ga0265295_1004465_pt1 | contig 18814 bp, 22 predicted proteins | sample Munlansysbiofilm_FD_192503 | JGI IMG/M metagenome (GOLD analysis project Ga0265295, IMG submission 192503) | Leachate microbial communities from a municipal landfill in Southern Ontario, Canada - Methane capture system biofilm | ecosystem: Engineered > Solid waste > Landfill > Unclassified ... | reverse complement strand
TTACTGATTGACAGGTTCACCAAAAGGATTCATACCTGCCGCGGCCGTTCTGTCGATGGAGATATACAGGGTGAGTTCCACCCGCCCGAAGATACCGTCTGAGATGACCATCATGCAGGTCTGGCTGGGCTTGGTGAAGGCGAGCATGACATCCTCGGAGGTCGTTTCGCCCACCAGTTTCCACTTGTTGTCGCGCATCGAGTTGACCAGGTAGTCCTTCAGGCTGAGAATTTCCGCCCGCCCCTTGTACAGCCAGATGCCGCCGCGAAAGGATTCGGTCTTGATGCTCATCGAGCCTTTGCGGTCCCAGACGAGTTCGGACGGCACGTTGATGTCCTTGATATCATCGGCAAAGCTCGCTATCTGCGGCAAACCGGCTACATCCTCGACGGGCCTGGATTTCCTCATCGAGGAACAGCCGGCCAGCATCAGCGTGAAAGCCAGGAACGTCACCATCAGAAGTGTGATCTGGATACGTTTGTTCATGCAACTCATCCTCCGGTTTTGGTAAAAGGTGACCGGCAACTGCGAACCCGTCGGCAAGCGACAACGCGCCGCCCTCCAAATAGCGGACGCGCGCATCTCGGCACAGCCACCAGCCTGAACCCAAGGCGCACCCGTCGTTTTCGCCCGGAGCCGCCTGGGCGCTGATGATACCAAGGCTGGCGAAAATAGCCACCACTATAGCACACCTCCCTCCCGCCCGGTCCGGTCGGCGCGCCGGGCAGCGGCGAGACCAACATGTTGTAGAAAAACAAGGTTGTTATGTCAACAAGCATTCTCCCCGCGAGACACCTTTACCACGTATCGCGGTGCACGTCCGGACGGGTTGGTCCCGACCGGTTGCGCACGGCACCGTGGCGGTACCAATGCACCGTGGCGACGTCCCCCTGGTCGCCGGGCAGGTCGAGATGAAGCCCGCCCAGCAGGCATTGCCGGCCCTGCCGGCGGGCGCCGAACTGATCGACACCCACTGCCACCTCGACATGGAATCCTTCGCGACCGATCTGGACGCGGTGATCCAGTCTGCCGCGGAACACGGAGTGCGGCGCATTGTCACCATCGGTATCGACGAGGCAAGTTCGCGCCGGGCGGTGGCCATCGCCGACCACTACGCCAGCATTTACGCCACCATCGGCTTCCACCCCCATGACGCCCGGGAGGCAACGGTCGACGCTCTCGACCGCGTCGCCGCCCTGGCCACCGAGCCGTCGGTGGTGGCCTACGGCGAAATCGGTCTCGATTACGTCAAACAGTATGCGCCGCCCGAGGTGCAGCGCAGGGCCTTTGCCGATCAGCTCAGCCTGGCCCGCGACCTTGATCTGCCGGTAGTGATCCACGACCGGGAGGCCCATGCGGACTGTCTCGACCTGCTCCGCAAGGCCGGCCCTCTGCCCCGGGGCGGGGTCATGCACTGCTTTTCCGGTGACAGCCGGCTGGCCCGGGAGGTGATCGACCTCGGCCTGCTTGTCTCCATCCCCGGGGTGGTCACCTTCAACAACGCCGCCGACCTCCGCGAGGTGGTGCGCGCCACGGATCTCGACCACCTGCTGCTGGAGACCGATGGCCCTTTTCTGGCGCCGGTCCCCCGGCGCGGCAAACGCAACGAACCGAAACTGCTGCTCTACACCGCGCAGATGGTCGCGGATCTGAAACAGGTTTCGCTGGCGGAGGTGGCCCGGGCCACCAGCGCCAACGCTATCAGGCTCTTCCGCCTGCCCGCAGGGGGGCTCCACCATGCTCAGTGAGAATTACGGCCGAATCATCGCCACCATGGCCCGGGCCGCGGAACGGGCCGGCCGGGATCCGCAAACAGTCCGGCTGGTGGCCATTTCCAAGCAGGTTCCCATCGAACTGATCCGCGAGGCAATCGACTGCGGCCAGACCGTCTTCGGTGAAAACTACCTGCAGGAGGCGACCGGCAAGATCACCCAACTGCCTGACACCCTCTGCTGGCATTACACCGGCCACCTGCAAAGCAACAAGGCCCGGCAGGCGGCGGAGTTATTCGACGTGATCGAGACCGTGGACAGCCTTAAACTCGCCCTGGCGCTCGACCGTCACGCCCGGGCGCTGAACAGGCAACTGAGCGTGCTCATCCAGGTGAACATCGGCCGGGAACCACAGAAATCTGGGGTCCTGCCCGAAGAAACCGCGGCCCTGGCCCGGAGCATCAGCAAAAAAACCGACCTGCGACTCGCGGGCCTGATGACCCTGCCGCCCTATTCCGACGATCCGGAGCACAGCCGTCCCTATTTCCGCAGGCTCAGGGAACTGGCCGGGCAGATGACGGCACAAAATCTTTTCGCGGACAACACCCGCGTCGAACTGTCCATGGGCATGTCGGACGACTATCCGGTGGCCATCGAGGAAGGGGCGACCATCGTCCGAGTCGGCACCGCACTGTTCGGTGCGAGAACCTTACAAGGAGTCAGTGTATGAATATTACCATGATCGGAACCGGCTACGTTGGCCTGGTCACCGGCACCTGCTTTGCCGAATTCGGCCACTTGGTGACCTGCGTCGACAAGATCGCCGACAAAATTACCCGCCTGCAGGAGGGTATCATTCCCATCTACGAACCCGGGCTTGACGTGCTCGTGCAGAAAAACACCGACGAGGGTCGCCTGCGGTTCACCACCGATCTGGCCGCAGCCGTGCCGGAGGCGGAGGCGGTGTTCATCGCTGTGGGGACACCGAGTTCACGAAGGGGTGACGGCTATGCCGACCTGACCTATATCTACGAGGCCGCCCGGGAGATCGCTGTGCATCTGCAGGGCTACACGGTGGTGGTGGACAAGAGCACCGTACCGGTGGGCACCGCCCGCCAGGTCGAGCGAATCATCCGCGAGACCAACCCGCAGGCCGATTTCGACGTAGCCTCAAACCCCGAGTTCCTGAGGGAAGGCGCGGCTATCAGCGATTTCATGCGGCCCGACCGGGTAGTCATCGGGGTGGAATCCGAAAAGGCCGGCCAGGTCCTTCAGGAGATTTATAAACCCCTCTACCTCCGTGAAACCCCTATTGTCAGTACCACCATCGAAACAGCCGAGCTGACCAAGTACGCGGCCAACGCCTTCCTGGCCGTGAAGATCAGCTTCATCAACGAAATCGCCGGCGTCTGCGAGGCGGTCAATGCCAACGTGGTGGATCTGGCCAGGGCCATCGGCATGGACGGCCGGATCGGCAGCAAATTCCTCCATCCCGGGCCCGGGTACGGCGGTTCCTGCTTTCCCAAGGATACCCTGGCACTGATGCGACTTGTTCAGGAACACGGTGAAAACGTGCGCGTGGTCGAGGCCGCGGTGGAGGCCAATGCTGCCCAAAAAGCGAGGATGATCAGAAAAATACGGGAGATGCTGGGAGGATCGGAGGCCGGCAAGACCATCGGTGTCCTCGGCCTGACCTTCAAGCCGGAAACAGATGACATGCGTGACGCCCCGGCGGCAACCATCCTGCCCGCCCTGCTGGAAAAAGGGGCCAAGCTGCGGGCGCACGACCCCAAAGGCATGGAGGAGGCGAAGAAATGCCTTCCCGGCGGTATCGAGTACGTGAAAAATGCTTACGAGGCGGCCGAGGACGCGGACTGCCTTGTCCTCATGACAGAATGGAACCAGTATCGGGCTCTTGACCTGGAACGGCTGAAAAGTCGGATGCGCTCACCGGTCTTCATCGATCTGCGCAATGTCTACGATCCGCAGCGGATGCAGGCCGCCGGGTTTGTCTACACCGGCGTGGGCAGAAAATAGCGAAAAAAGCGCAGCCGATCCTCCATGGAGGTTCGGCTGCGCTGACTGGACATCGGGGGCTCCACTCTCTCTTCGCGAAGCAGAACGCGATGCGTACCTGATCCCGGGAAGCGGTGGCGGCGCTTTGGCCGGTTACTTGCGGCGCGAAGACCGTTTTGATGCCTTGAGGGGGTTGATCCGGGTCTTGACGATCGTCACTTCCGGTTTGGCGTGGGTGGCCAGATTGCAGAACCCAAGGCGCCACTTGGCCGCCGGGTTCATGTAGGCGTTGCAGAACTTGCCGCTCTCCACCTCGACGATTCTTCCGCACCCTTCACACTTGTCAATGACCGCCAGAAACGACCCGTCGCTGAACTTTGCCGCAGTGTTTGTCTTCATGTCGCCAACTCCTGAAAAAATATAAACTTTTTCTTGAATCAGGAAAAAATCTTCCATACAATATTTTTAAATGACGGCGTGTCGGTGTCCGACGCTCCCAAAAGCTTACCTTTATAAAAGTAAACAGGTTTTCTGTCAACCTCTTATCACGCAGGTTTTCCCCCACCGACCACAACCCCCGGGTGTCCACATGCCGATTTACGTCTGGAAAGGAAAAAACAGCTTTGGTGAAAAACGCAAAGGGGAAGTCGAGGCCATCGACGAGGCGGGCGCGCGCGCGCAGCTCAAACGCATGCGCATCGACAACCCGACCATCAAGGTGAAACCGAAGGATCTCCTCGAAAATATCAAATTCTTCAAACCCAAGGTCACCGGCAAGGACCTCGTCATCTTCACCCGGCAGATGTCGACCATGATCGATGCCGGCCTGCCACTGGTGCAGTGTCTGCAGATTCTTGGCAAGCAGCAGGCCAACCCGACCTTCAAGCAGGTGATCACCACCGTCCTGAGCGACGTGGAGACCGGCACCACCCTCGCCGACTCGATGCGCAAACACCCCAAGGTCTTCGACGGGCTGTACGCCAACATGATCGAGGCCGGCGAACTGGGCGGTATTCTCGATACCATCCTCTCCCGGTTGGCGGATTTCAAAGAAAAAGCCATGGCCCTGCAGAAAAAAATCAAGGGCGCCATGACCTACCCGGCGATCTGTCTCGGCATTTCCATGATCATCCTCGCGGTCATCCTTATCTTTGTCGTGCCGGTGTTCGACAAGATGTTCCAGGACTTCGGTTCCACCCTGCCGGTCGCCACCCAGTTGGTCGTCAACATGAGCAACTTCGCGAAGTCCAACTTCATTTTCATGCTCCTCGGCCTGGTGTTTTTCGTCTGGGTGGTGAAACGCATCTACAACACGGAAAAGGGTCGCCTGAAACTCGACAACATGATCCTCTGGTCGCCGGTCATCGGGCCGCTGACTCGAAAGGTCGCGGTCTCGAAATTCACACGTACCCTGAGCACCCTTCTGCAGAGCGGCGTCCCCATCCTCGATTCCCTGCAGGTGGTCGGCCGGACCTCCGGCAACAAGGTCATCGAACGGGCCGTGTTCCGGGTCGCGGAAAGTATCGCCGAAGGTCGTCCCATCGCCGAACCGCTCGAAGAATCGGGTGTTTTTCCGAATATGGTCGTACAGATGATCAATGTCGGCGAATCAGTGGGCGCGCTCGACACCATGCTGGAAAAAATCGCCGATTTTTACGATGAAGAGGTGGACCAGGCCGTGGAGAATTTGACGGCGATGATCGAACCGTTTATGATGGTTTTCTTGGGAGGCCTCATTGGCGGACTTGTTGTGGCGATGTACCTGCCGATTTTCAAGATCGCGAGTGTTGTCTGACAGCTGCCTATATTTAACTGCCTACAAGTGGAGAGGGAACATGAGCGAAATTATCGGAGTGGTCGCCAGGGAAATACTTGATTCGCGTGGCAATCCGACGGTCGAGGCGGAGGTGCAACTGGAAACCGGCGCCATCGGCCGTGCGGCGGTACCTTCGGGCGCATCCACCGGGACACGCGAGGCCTTGGAACTCCGTGACCGGGACAGCCACCGCTATGGTGGCAAGGGTGTTCTCCAGGCGGTCCGCAACGTCAACGAGGTGATTGCCCCGGCCCTGCTCGGCTTCGAATCCTCCCGGCAGGTGCTGATCGACAGCACCATGCTGGCTTTGGACGACACCGCCACCAAGGAAAAACTCGGCGCCAACGCCATTCTCGGCGTGTCCATGGCCGTTGCCAAGGCCTCGGCCCTGGAACTGGAGATGCCGCTCTACAACTATCTCGGCGGCGTCAATGCCAAGGTCCTGCCGGTGCCGATGATGAACATCCTCAACGGCGGCGCCCATGCCGACAACAACGTCGACATCCAGGAGTTCATGATCCTTCCGGCCGGTGCGGAATCCTTTGCCGAGGCCCTGCGCATGGGTGCGGAAACCTTCCATGCCCTCAAGGCCGTGCTCAAGAAAAAAGGGCTGCAGACCGCGGGCGGTGACGAAGGCGGCTTCGCCCCCAACCTGCGCTCCAATGAAGAGGCCATGGAGGCCATCCTCGAGGGTATCGTCCAGGCCGGCTACGCGCCCGGCAAGGACATTTTCATCGGTATCGATGCGGCCTCGAGCGAGTTCTATTCAGCCAAGGAAAAGGTGTACGTACTCAACGCGGAAAAAAACCCGAAGAAGACCGCTGCGGAGATGATCGCCTTCTACAGCGAGTGGGTCAACAAATACCCCCTGATCAGCATCGAAGACGGCCTGGACGAATCGGACTGGGACGGCTGGAAACTGCTCACCCGGGAACTGGGCGGGAAAATCCAACTGGTGGGTGACGACATCTTTGTGACCAACACGAGCATTCTCAAGAAAGGCATTGCCCAGAACATCGGCAACTCCATTCTCATCAAGCTCAACCAGATCGGCTCGGTGACCGAGACGCTGGATGCCGTGGACATGGCCCACCGGGCCCGGTACACAGCTGTCATCTCCCACCGTTCCGGGGAAACGGAGGATGCGACCATCGCCGATCTGGCGGTGGCCCTGAACACCGGGCAGATCAAGACCGGCGCCCCCTCGCGCAGCGACCGGGTGGCCAAGTACAACCAACTGCTGCGCATCGAGGAGGAACTCGGGGCATCGGCACAATATGCCGGAAAAGCTGCTTTTTCTTTTCTCCCCTAAGTCGGGTTGACAAGAACCGTCGGCAACGTTACCTGTACAGGCAACAAGTTTAATCGCTCACCCGAGGCAACAGGAGGAACCGCATGACACTGACCAAGGCTGATTTGGTGCAGCAGGTGTACAAGACCCATCCTTCGCTCACGAAATCCCAGTCAACGGAATCGGTGGAGACTTTTCTTTCGATCTCCAAAGCCGCCCTGATTGCGGGAGAGGATCTGTTGCTCAGCGGTTTCGGCAAATTCAACATCAAGGACAAGAAATCCCGAAGGGGCCGGAACCCGCAGACCGGGAGCGAATTGACCCTCGACGCGAGACGGGTGGTCACCTTCAAACCCTCCGGAATCCTCCGTTCCCGCATCAACTCCGACTGATCCGCTCCGCAAGGGATACGGACCGATCAGGACGCTTCGCAAGAAGCGTCTTTTTTTTGTGCCCACTGATCACGCTGTTCGCGCCCGTTTTTTCCTCCGTCCCGATTCGATCCGACACCCGGTGGCGCCCCCTTGCCCGTTCGAGTCAGTCCCGAAAAAATCCCCTGAAGAGAAAATCCTCGTCCAGTTGCTGGACTGAAAAGCGGCGCACCACTGGGGCTGCGGCCCGCTCGGCCACGCCGTAGCCGCGAACCAGGGGGGTTCCCTGGTCACCGATGACAATCGGCGCGTAGAACAGCAGCAGTTCATCGACAAGGTCCTGGCCCAGGAAGGCACCGTGCACAGTGGCGCCTCCCTCGACAAGCACCGAAGTGACACTCTCCCTGCCGAGGACGCGAAGGGTTGCCTCCAGATCAACCCGTCCCTCGCCACCCAGGGGCAGCCGCAGGACCCTGGCCCCTGCCTGGATCAGTGCCTCCTCGCGGTCAAGCGGGGCCGACAGGCCACAGCACACCCAGGTGGCCGCAGCGGAGTGTTGACAGAGAACCCGGGCGGAGACCGGCAAACGCAGGTTGGAATCGAGAATGACCCGCAGCGGGTCCCGTGTCTCCTCCAGTCCGGCCAACCGGGTGGTCAAACTCGGGTCGTCGATCAGGACCGTCTCCACGCCGACAAGGATCGCATCCACCCGGTTGCGCACCCCATGGGTATACCGACCGGCCTGCGGACCGGTGACCGTCCCGGCCTGACCAGGACGAAAGGTGATCCGGCCATCGAGACTGAGGCCGGCCTTCATGATGACCCACGGCAGGCCGGTGGTACTGTGCTTGAGGAAGGGACGGTTCAACTCCCGGCACTGCGCTTCGAGCACACCGCTGCGCACCTCGACCCCTCTGCTGCGCAGGTAGTCTGAGCCGCCGCCGGTGACGCCGGGGTTGGGGTCGGCCATGCCGACCACCACCGTTTTGATCCCGGCCCGGAGCACCGCCTCGGTACAGGGCCCGGTCCGGCCCGTGTGGTTGCACGGTTCCAGGGTGACGTACAGGGTGGCACCGCGCGCCTGTTCATCGGCATCGCGCAAGGCGTGCACCTCGGCATGCGGTGTGCCGGCCTGGCGGTGGTAGCCGCGACCAACAGTCGTCCCGTCGTCGCGGACGACGATCGCCCCAACCGCCGGATTGGGTGAGGTTCGCCCCTCACCTTTGCGCGCTTCGTCCAGGGCCAGACCCATGTAATACGCATCGTCTCGCTGCATGGGTCCCTCAGGCAGACTCAATGTCTGCCCCCCTCGCCGAGAAAGAGTTTCAGTTCTTCCATGAATTCGTTCACATCCTTGAACTGGCGGTACACTGAGGCGAAACGGACGTAAGCCACCTCGTTCAGGGTCGGCAGGGCCTCCATCACCCACTCGCCCACCTGACTGGTGGATATCTCCTTGCCACCGTAATCCTGGAGTTTCTGTTCGATGGCGTCTACAAAACTGTCGATGTCAGCCATGCTCACCGCCAGTTTTTCGCAGGCCTTTTCCAGACCGGCGATAATTTTGCCACGGTCCCAGGCTTCGCGTCGCCCGTCTTTCTTGATGAGCATGGGCAGCATCAGCTCGATCCGCTCGTAGGTGGTGAAGCGCCGCTGACAGGAACTGCAGGCGCGTCGCCGGCGGGTGATAGTGTTATCCTTGCTGATCCGGGAATCGATCACCCGGCTGTCGAGTTGACCGCAGTAGGGACATTTCATGGCAGACCTGCACTGGAAGGGACCCGCTCACGCGGGCTATATAAAAAACCGGCATCCCCTCGAAGAGGCATGCCGGTCTGAAACAACAAAAACGGGCGGGGTTACCCCATCATGGTGATCCGGCGCAGGTGGCGGCCACCGGCGAATTCGGTTTCCAGCCAGACCCGGACAATGTCCAGCGCAAGGGCAGAACCCAGCACCCGGCCGCCCAGGCAGAGCACGTTGGCATCATTGTGTGCACGGCTCATCCGTGCGGTGAAGGCCTCATGACAAAGGGCGGCGCGAATCGGCCGGTGGCGGTTGGCCGCCATGGCCATGCCGATACCAGTACCGCAGATGAGGATACCGCGCGCGGACTGTCCGGCCATGACCGCCGAACACACACGTTCGGCAAAATCCGGGTAGTCGACCGAATCTTCGGACACGCAGCCGACATCGTTGACCTCATGACCGGCATCAATGAGATAGCGCACAATTTCGCTTTTCAAGGCAAAGCCGCCATGATCGCTGCCCACAGCTATGTTCATCGAGCACCTCCGTCGTTCATCGACAGCCGTCACGCGAACCGGCGGAACACGACCACGCCATTCGTTCCGCCGAAACCGAAGGAATTGGAAATGGCGGTTTCGATCCGCGCTTCGCGGGCGGTGTTGGGGACGTAGTCCAGATCGCAGTCCGGATCCGGGTTGTCCAGGTTGACCGTCGGCGGAAGGATGCCGTGGTGCAGAGCCAGGACCGAGAAGGCGGCCTCGAGGCCACCTGCAGCACCCAGCGCATGTCCGGTCATGGATTTGGTGGAACTCATCGCCAGTTTGTAGGCATGGTCGCCGAACACGGTTTTCACCGCCAGGGTCTCACACCGGTCGTTGAGCGGCGTGGAGGTGCCATGCGCGTTAATGTAATCGACCTCGTCCGGGTTCAGGCCGGCATCGCGCAGGGCCGCAGCCATGCAGCGGGCCGCACCCTCACCATTCTCGGGCGGGGCGGCGATGTGGTAGGCGTCACTGGACTGTCCGTAGCCGATGATCTCGGCGTAAATAGTGGCGCCCCGCTTGCGTGCGAATTCCAGTTCTTCGAGCACGAGCATGCCTGCACCCTCGGAGATGACAAAGCCGTCCCGATCGCGATCGAACGGTCGTGACGCAGCCAGTGGGGCATCGTTGCGGGTGGACAGCGCCTTCATGGCGCTGAACCCGCCCACCGCCAGCGGACAGATAACCGATTCGGCGCCGCCGGTGACGGCAACATCACAGTCGCCGTAGGCGATGTGCCGGAACGCCTCGCCAACGGCGTGGGTACCTGCGGCACAGGCCGTGGTCTGGGTCAGGTTCGGCCCCTTGCTGCCGATGCGCATGGAGATTTGCCCGGAGGGCATGTTCGGAATCACCCGCGGAATAAAAAACGGTGTGATCTTGCGGGGCCCGCGATCGAGGTAGACACTGTGGTACTCTTCGATGGTGGGCAGTCCGCCCATGCCGCAGCCGGTGATCACCCCCACCCGCTCGGCATTGGCCTCGGAAATCGACAGGCCGCTGTTTTTCCAGGCAAGGTCTGCCGCCGCCAATGCATACTGAACAAACGTATCCAGATTTTTCGCCTGCTTTTTTTCAAACCAGTCATCCGGGTTGAAATCCTTCACTTCGGCGGCAATCTGCGAAGCCTGATCGGAAGCGTCAAAGCGGGTAATCGGTCCGATCCCGCTCTGTCCATTGATCAAGGCATTCCAGGTCTGCTCGGTACCAACGCCCAGCGGCGTGATCAAGCCAATTCCTGTCACAACGACCCGTCGTTTCACGCTGTCCCCCGCTTTTTCAGCCCTGGATCTTGGCAACAAAATCGATGGCGTTCTGCACGGTGACGATCTTCTCCGCCTCTTCGTCGGGAATCTCCACGTCGAATTCTTCCTCCATGGCCATGATCAGTTCGACCAGGTCCAGGGAATCCGCGCCGAGATCATCGACAAAAGAGGCGCCGGAAACGACCTTCTCCCGATCGACACTAAGCTGCTCGACGATGATGTCTATCATTTTGTCTTCAACTGCCATGGTATTCTCCTCAAAAGTGCTGTGTGTTTGCTGGTGTCAGAACGGGAGTGGACACGGATTGGCCCGTCCCCCGTCGTCAATGCCCCATATACATGCCGCCATTGACATGCAGGGTCTGGCCGGTAAGGTATTTACCGCCCGCTGAGGCCAGGAAGCCCACCGAGGCCGCCACGTCTTCCGGCGTTCCCAGGATTCCCAGGGGGATCTGGGCCTTGAGGGCCTGCTGGACATCTTCGGTGAGGCCGTCCGTCATGTCGGTGGTGATATAACCGGGGGCAACACAGTTCACGGTTATATTCCGGCCGGCAAGCTCCCGGGCCAGGGATTTGGTCAACCCGACTAGGCCGGCCTTGGCCGCGCCGTAGTTGACCTGGCCGCCGTTGCCGACAAACCCGACCACGGAAGAGACGTTGATAATCCGTCCCCACCTCTTTTTCATCATGGCGCGCATCACTGCCTTACTGCAGAGAAACGCCCCTTTCAGATTGGTATCGAGAACGCTGTCCCAGTCGCTCTCCTTCATCATCGCCGCCAGACCGTCGCGGGTGATGCCGGCGTTGTTCACCAGGATGTCGATGGCGCCGCGGCTGGCGATAATTTCTTTGATGCTCTCCTGCACCGCCTTGGCATCGGCCACGTCGAAGCGGACCACAAACCCCTGACCGCCCGTTGCCTCCACCTGATGCAGGGTCTCTTCGGCCGCGGCCGGGTTGGCCACGTAGTTGATGCCCACAGTCGCGCCCATGGCCGCCAGCCGGACACAGATGGCCCGACCGATGCCGCGGCTGCCGCCGGTCACCAGGGCGATAGTGTTCTCCAGTGTCATTTTCTGATCTCCTGCAGCCGCCTGATCAGTTGCGGCACGACCTCGTACAGGTCGCCGACCACACCGTAGGTGGCGATGTTGAAAATCGGTGCGCTCGCGTCGCGGTTGATGGCCACGATGATTTCCGCCGACTGCATGCCCACCATGTGCTGGACCGCGCCGGAAATGCCGCAGGCCACGTACAGTTTGGGGCTGACCGTCTTGCCGGTCTGGCCGACCTGGTGGGGGTAGGGAATCCATCCTGAATCCACCGCGGCCCGCGAAGCGGCCACGGCACCGCCCAATTCGGCGGCCAACTCACGCAGCAACGCGAAACCCTTGGCCGAGTCCAGCCCGCGCCCGCCGGCCACCAAAGTTTCCACTTCCTGGATGTTCACCTTGTCCGCCTCGTTGATCACCGAGTCGAGCACTTCGATCCTGGATTGCAGCACCGCAGGCTCCATCTCCAGGTGAATGACCTCGCCCTTGCGGGCGGGGTCGGGCTCGGCCGGGGCCATCACCTTGGGCCGGACCGTGGCCATCTGCGGCCGGGTGTCCGGGCACTCGATGGTCGCCATGATGTTGCCGCCGAAAGCCGGGCGCGTCTGCAGCAGCATACCGTCCTTTTCCCTGATCTCAAGCCCCGTACAGTCGGCGGTGAGGCCGGCGTCGATGGCCGTGGCCACATAGGGCATGACCGAACGGCCAATGGCGGTGGCGCCGGCGAGCACCACCTCGGGTTTGCGTTCCCGGATCACCCGCTCGAGCACCGCGGCGTACAGATCCTCACGGAATTGCTGCAATGCCGGATCTTCGACAAGATAGACCGTATCCGCGCCTGCGGCAATGAGCGCATCGGCGAATCGGGACACCTCTCCTCCGGGAAGAACGACGCTCAAACCTGTGCCTCGCTTGTCGGCCAGTTTGCGTCCAACACCGAGCAGCTCAAAACTCACCGGGGCGACGCTGCCGTGCCGGTACTCGGCAAACACCATGATACCCGCATACGCATCCTTGTCGACCTGAGTACGTTTGTCGACGATCTCGATGCGCAGCGCTGCCTCGGGGCAGTTGTCGACGCAGGCGCCGCAGAGCGTGCAGGACTCGTTGACCTCGGCACAATCTCCTTTGACAACGATGGCTCCGAAAGCGCAGGTGGCTTCGCAGACACCGCAGGCCGTGCATTTTTCTTTGTCTATTTTCAACATGTTGATACGTCCGCAATCATTGCCGGCCCGGTGGGCCGTCCCTTACAGGTGGGCGCGGAGACACTCCACCAACTGATCGACCTGTTCCGCGACGCTGCCGGAGAAGACCTTCCGGTCGCCCCGGGCCTCGGGCGAGAAGACCCGGACCACCTGGGTGGGCGAGCCGGCCAAGCCGATACAGCGCGGGTCGGCGCCTATATCGGTGGCGGAAAGCTGCCGGATTTCGGCCTTTTTTGCCTTCATCTTCCCCTTCAATGAGGCCACCCGCGGTTCGTTGATATCCTTGACCACGGTCATCAGGGCGGGCAGCGGCAGTCGCACCACATCGTAGCCGTCATCCATCATCCGCTCAACCTCGATGCTGCCCGCAGTGACCTGACGGGTCTTCTGCACGCAGGTGGCGTAGGGAACCCGCAATCGGCAGGCCAGTCCCGGGCCAACCTGCGCGGTGTCCCCGTCGATGGCCTGCTTGCCGCAGAGAATGAGGTCGAAGTCACCCAAGGCCTGCACCGCCATGGCCAGGGTGTAAGCGGTAGCCCAGGTGTCAGCGCCGGCAAAGGCCCGGTCGGAGATGAGCACGCCGTCGTCGGCACCACAAGCGATGGCCTCGCGCAGCACGGACTCGGCCTGCGGCGGGCCCATGGTGAGGACGGTGACCGTGCCGCCCTGCTGTTCCTTAATGGCCACGGCCTCCTCGAGAGCATGCCGGTCAAAGGGATTCATGATCGACTCCACCCCCTCACGGGCCAAGGTGTTCGTTTTCGGATCGAGCCGCACGTCCTTGGCGTCCGGCACCTGTTTGACACAGACGAGAATGTTCATAGACCGCTACCTCTCAAGAATATTCCTTGTTCAGTTCCTGGCCGATGACGTTGCGCTGTATCTGGTTGGTGCCTTCGTAGATCTGCAGGATCTTGGCATCACGCATCATCTTCTCCACCGGGTATTCCTTCATGTAGCCGTAGCCACCGAGTACCTGCACCGCATCCGTGGTCACCTTCATGGCCATGTCGGTGGCGAACACCTTGCACATGGACGAGGCCTTGGACATGTCCTTGGGATGCTGATCGATGTGTCGTGCCGCTGCGTAGACCAAGGCCCGACCGGCCTCAAGCTGGATGGCCATGTCGGCGAGTATGTGCTGCACCGCCTGGAAGGATATGATCGGACGGCCGAACTGCACCCGCTGTTTGGCGTAGGTCACCGCCTCGTCCAGGGCCGCCTGGGCCAGGCCGATGCCCAGCGAGGCGATGCCGGGCCGGGATCCGTCCAGCGTCTTCATCACGGTGATGAACCCGGTGCCGCGGCGGCCGACCAGCCGGTCCTTGGGGATGCGGCAGTCCTTCAGGATCAGTTCCCGGGTGGACGACGAGCGGATGCCCATCTTGTCTTCCTTCTTGCCGTAGGAAAAACCGGGGTCACCGTCTTCAACGATGAAAATGGAGGCGCCACGGGCCCCCTTGTGCGGGTCGGTGAGGGCCACGATGGTATAGATCTGTGATTCGCCGCCGTTGGTGATCCACTGCTTGGTGCCGTTCAGCACCCACTCGTCGCCCTCCAACACCGCCGTGGTGCGAATGCCGGAAGCGTCGCTGCCGGCATTGGCCTCGGTCAGGCCAAAGGCGGCCCAACGGGCGCCGCTGGCGATATCCGGAAGATAGCGCTCTTTCTGCTCCTCACTGCCGGCGTAGAGTACCGGAAAAATACCCAGCGCACTGGCGGCGAAACTGGTGGCCACGCCGACACAGCCGCGCGCCAGTTCCTCAAGGGCGAGTACTATCTCGTAGCAGCCGCCGCCCAGGCCTCCATATTCTTCTGGGACAAAGATACTGAACAGATCAGCCTTGGCGATATCGTGCAGGATTTCACGGGGAAACTGATTTTTCTCGTCAAGCTCCGCCCGCACTGGGATGATCTTTTCGTTGGTGATCTCCCGAGCGGTGTCGATGATCATCTGCTGTTGTTCAGTAAAGAAATAATCCACACGTCTCTCCTTGGTTTCTTACCAGCGCATGAGCAGGGAACCCCAGGTGAGTCCGCCGCCGAAAGTACACAACAAAATGATATCGCCCCGCACAAAACGTCCCTGCCTGTGGGCCTCGTCCAGGGCGATGGGAATGCTGGCCGCGGAGGTATTGCCGTACTTGTCGAGATTGATGAACAGCCTGTCCTCGGAGATCCCCAACCGTTCTTTCAGATTGTTGAGGATGCGGATGTTGGCCTGGTGCGGGATCATCAGGCCGACATCGTTGATCGTGAGGTTGTGGCGACGCAACAAGGTCACCACCGAGTCCTCCATCAGTCGCACGGCATGCTTGAAAATATCGCTGCCGTTCATCTGGATGAAGGCGCCCTGCCAGTTCTCGAGCCGCAGGTCCGGGTTGAAACTCTCCGGGCTTTCCATGGAGAGCAGATGCCACAGCCGGCCGTCGGAGTGCAGGTTGCTGCCGAAAATACCGCTGTCGCCGCTGCTGCCTGTGAGCACCGCGGCACCGGCTCCGTCGCCGAACAGTACGCAGGTGTTTCGATCCTGCCAGTTGACCCGGGCCGAAAGGGTTTCGGAGCCGATGACCAGCACCTTCATCTCCGGCCGGTTTTGAATATAGTTGCTGGCCAGATCCAGGCCGTAGGTGAAACCGGCGCAGGCGGCGTTGATATCGTAGGCAAAAGCGTTGACCGCACCAAGTTCCGCCTGAACGAAACAGGCGGTAGACGGCATGATCATGTGTGGCGAGATGGTGGCAACAATGATCAGGTCCAGTTCTTCCGGATCGATGCCGGTGATAGCCAACGCCCGACGGCCTGCCTTGGCCGCCAGTTGGTAGTTCTGCTCACCTGCACCGGCGATCCGGCGGAAGCGGATACCGGTTCGCGAGGCGATCCACTCGTCGGAGGTGTCGACGATGTGCTCGAGATCGGCATTGGCGAGCGTCCGTTTCGGCAGGCAGGAGCCTGTGCCCAATATAACAGCCTTGATCATTGCCTTTCGCCCTCAGGCGGCAAACTCGCCCAGAGTCCGCACGATCGCCGTGTTGACCTGGTTACGAACCATATCCGCCGCCAGTTTGATGGCGTTGCACAGGGCGACGCCGTCGGAGGTGCCATGACAGACGATACCGGTCCCGTTAATTCCCAGGAGGGGCGCACCGCCGTATTCGGCGTAATCGACCCGCTTCTTGAAAGCGACGAAGGCGCCCCTGATAAGCAGATAACCGAGTTTGGCCCGCCAAGTTTTCATGATTTCCTGCTTCAGCATCTGCATGGCCGCCTCGGCCAGCCCTTCACTGATCTTCAACGAGATATTGCCGACAAAACCATCGCAAACAATGACGTCGACATCACCCTTGTACACGTCGCGCCCTTCAACATTGCCAAGGAAATTAAGGGGGCTCTGGCGAAGCAACTCGTAGGTTTCTTTGACCAGCGCGTTGCCCTTGCCGGTCTCTTCGCCGATGCTGAGCAGACCGATGCGGGGCTTGTTGATGTCGAGCAACAGGCGGGAGCAGGAGGACGCCATGACCGCAAACTGGTAGAGATGCTGAGGGCGGCAGTCAACGTTGGCGCCGATATCCATGAGCATCACCGGGTTCTTCAGGGTCGGGAAGAAACTGGCGATACCCGGCCGGGATATTCCCGGCAACCGGCCGAGCTTGCGGACCGCCGCAGCCATGGTGGCCCCGGAATTGCCGGCGGACACCACGGCGTCGGCCTGCCCTTTTTTCACCAGATCGAAACCCACCATGATGGTGGCTTCCTTTTTCTTGCGCACCGCGTCCACCGGCGAGTCATCCATGGTGATGACCTCGGTGGCGTGGCGCACGGAGACACGGTCCCGCTCCCCGCCACATTCGGTCAACTGCTGATCGAGGTGATCACTGGGGCCGATGAGGATAACATGCAGGTCCTCTCTCTCCCGGACAGCGGCAAGCGCACCGCGGACGGCCATTCCGGCTCCGCGGTCCCCGCCCATGGCGTCAAGGGCAATCCTCACGGCAGTGTCGGCTTAGCCGAGTTGCTCCTCGAGCTGGATAACGCTCCGGCCCTTGTACATACCACAGCCGCCGCACAGCTGATGGCGCATCTTCGGTTCACCGCACTCAGGGCACTGGCCAACACTTGGCTTGGTCAGCGCATCGTGCGCCCGGCGCTGTCTGGTCCGCGAGTAGGAGTGTCTTCGTTTGGGTAAGGCCATGGTCCACCTCCGTCATGCCCCGGGAACCGCCAGCCGAAAAGGCCGGCCATTCCGAACAGGGACTATTCTTTTTTTCTGGTTGTCTGCAACTGTTTTAGAACCGCAAACGGCGAGCGGTTCTCGTCCGCCCCACACGAGCAGGCCGTCTGGTTCAGATCGGCGCCACATCCGGGACAAAGGCCCCTGCACTGTTCCGTGCAGAGATTTTTCACGGGAAGCGACAGATAGAGCTGCTGTCGGAGCAAATCGTCAAGATCAACGACCGGCTCGTCAAGCAGGACACTGTCCAGATCACCGCTACCGCACTCCAACTCCTGCAGGCCCAAGGATTCGTCCGGCCGGGTTTCGAGCAGTACCTGCATCGTCGTTTCCACGGCGAAATTGTACTCGCCGAGACACCGGTCACAGACCAAGACAAGGCTCGTCCGCAGGCTGCCCCGCAATTCCACCTTGTCTTCGTCCTTGCGTCTCAGGGTGCACACAGCAGCTACAGGGCCGCTGAGCCTGAAGTCCTGCTGTTCTTCAAGCCCCTCAATGCCCCGCAGTTCAAAACGACTGCCGTGCGGAGAGATTTCGCTGAAGTGGAGCCGCATGATCGTCCCACCCCTCCGTGAAAAAATAAAAATTAAAAAAGAATATTTATACAGAATTTAAAGAGAGCCTGCCAGCTAAAAGTGAACAAAAAAGGGGAAACACACTATGCGGGAAGACAATCCCGAAAAAATCGAACACCTGTGCAGTCAGTGGCGGGCTGAAAAAAGAACAACGGACCGCCCGCATCGCTGCGGGCGGTCGCAAACGTGCGGGCGGGACTCAGGAGCGCTTCGTTTCCTGCTCGAACTGGACGATCTTCTCCTCGATCTGCTTGACCAGACCCGGGTACCCTTCCTTCCTGAGAATTTCGCTGAACTGCTCCATATAGTTGCGCACCAGACTGACCCCTTCGACAATGATATCGTAGGCCATCCAGTCCTGTCCCTGGAGGAGCATGATGTAGGAAATCGGGATGGACTTGTCCTTGTCGACCAGGAGGGTCTGCACCTCGGCCCGGTTGGCCCGGATGCGCTGCTGGACGAATTCGACCTTCTGCCCGGAGTACTCCTCGATCCTGCCCACGTAGGCGTACTGCAACAGGTCGGTGAACAGCCCCTCGAACCTGGTCTGCTCCTGGGCATCGAGTTTCCGCCACTGCTGGCCAAGGACCCGCTTGGACATCTCGCGGAAATCGAACCGTTCGCGGACAACGCCCACCAGTCGCTCGGCCTGTGCCTTTTTCGGTATCACCTTTAGCCCCGGATCGGCCAGGGTATCAGTCACCTTCTGGAGAAAGGGCCGGAGTTGTTCCGTCGGATCGGGAGTCGCGCAAGCGGCGGGCGGGGTGAGGCCCAGGCCAAAGACGGCGACACAGGCGGCAAGTATGAAAAAGATAGAAAATTTTCTGGACGACATAACACTCCCCTCTTCCCGGCGTGGTGCCGGGGGTTTCCTGCGGTGCTCCACAGCATTATTCAAGGTGATCGCGCTTCTTGTCCCGCAATTGAAAATAGCCGTTGCGGAAGGCGATATAGGGATCGAAACTCAATTTTTTCATGTCCTCGTA
>Ga0265295_1004463_pt1 | contig 18820 bp, 13 predicted proteins | sample Munlansysbiofilm_FD_192503 | JGI IMG/M metagenome (GOLD analysis project Ga0265295, IMG submission 192503) | Leachate microbial communities from a municipal landfill in Southern Ontario, Canada - Methane capture system biofilm | ecosystem: Engineered > Solid waste > Landfill > Unclassified ... | reverse complement strand
ACCCATGTTTAAAAATTTAAATTCAAGGGTATCTTAGACCATGCATGTGGTTCAGGTCAAGAAAAGGTTGTATATAAAAAAGAAGAGCCCCTGATCAAAATGACCAGGGGCTCTTCTTTCATTTATCTAAAATTACCGAAACGGCTTTTAGGAAACAGCGTAAAACGGTCGACTATACTACAGTTACATTTGTTGCAGACGGACCCTTGGGACCCTCTTCAATGTCAAAGGTAACACGATCTCCTTCGTTCAGTGACTTAAATCCTGTTGCATTGATTCCACTGTGATGTACAAAGACATCCTTTCCGTTTTCCTGCTCAATAAATCCAAAACCTTTTGAGTCGTTAAACCATTTTACAATACCATTAGCCATTTTGGCACTCTCCTGTTGTAAATAAATAGAACCAGTTTTCAAATTAAGGACAATCTTGCCTCTTAATGTTGGGGAAATTTACCTTGATAGGAAAAACCCAATCATCCCACATGCGGGATGCGATTAAAAACAGAGATATCTGGTTACGAAAAAAAAATCAAGCATTAAATGAAGTAAAAAACGTTTTTTTATTTTAAATGAAATTTTAACTTGATTGGTGTAAAAATAAAGGATGTACTCTATACAGTCTAACAATACTGGCGTAATCAAGGAGAGCCTTGAGGGCATTGTGGAGAGGGTCACCTTTCACAATGCCGACAACGGATGGTCTATTCTCAGGGTCACGCCCTTTGACAACAGCCATGCCCAGGAGACGGTGGTTGTTCACCAGACAAAGGTGTTTGCCGGTGCCACCATGCACTTCACCGGCTCCTGGACTGTCCATCCAAAGTTTGGCAGACAGTTCCAGGCAACTGTTGCCAGGGAGAAAAAACCAGCAACGGCCGCTGCCCTTGAACGATATTTAGGATCAGGGCTTATCAAGGGTGTCGGTCCCAAAACGGCCAGAAAGATAGTTCGTCATTTTAACGACCAGACCCTGGATGTCTTTGAAAGCTCGATTGAACGGTTGACCGAAGTCCCGGGAATAGCAGAGAAGAGGCTTAAAAGCATTGAAGCTGCCTGGATCGAGCACCGGGCCATCCGCAACGTAATGATGTTTCTCCAGTCCCACGGCATCAGCACCCTTTTTGCAGTAAGGATATACAAGCTTTACGGAGATCTTGCCATTGATAAGGTTACCCAGGACCCCTATCAGCTTGCAAACGACTTTTACGGCATCGGGTTTTTTTCTGCGGACAGGGTTGCCCTGAGCATCGGTCTTGGCCATGACAGCCCCCAGCGAATCATGGCCGGGATAAAGCATGTGCTTGCTGCGGGTAGAAATTTCGGACACTGCTTCCTGACCTTGTCCCAGATTCGTGAGCAGGCGGGCAAACTTCTGCAGCTTGACCTGACCCATGGGCTGCCCCGGCTTCTTTTACAGATGGAGCAGGAGAGACTTCTTATGGTTCGCAGCCTCAAGGTTGACAGCAATGATGCAGAGCCATGCTACTATTCGAGATCTCTCTACTTTGACGAGCGTTACGTTGCCCAGAGGATTGTCGCATCCTGCGGTCCAGTCCCGGTTGACGGAAACAGGGTGGCTGACTGGATCCAACGGTATTGCAATGCAATAGGCATGGATTTAAGCCCTGAGCAGGCGGCCTCCGTAAGGGGAATCGCAGGTGAAAAGTTTTCCATCCTCACGGGGGGACCAGGGTGCGGAAAGACGACCACCACCAGAGTCCTGGTGGAACTTGTCAGGGCCATGGGAAAATCAGTCCTCCTTGCCGCTCCAACGGGTCGGGCGGCCCAGCGCATGGAAGAGCTTATCGGCCAGGAATCAAAAACCATTCACCGTTTATTAGGCTGGAAGAACGGGCGCTTCAAAAAAAACGAAGAAACGCCGCTTGATTGCGATTTTATCATTGTGGATGAATGCTCCATGCTTGATATTTCGCTTACAGCGTCTCTTTTAAAGGCAGTGCCCGAAGAAAGCCAGATCGTTTTTATCGGAGATGCAGACCAGCTGCCGTCCATTGGGGCGGGAAATGTTCTGAAAGACATCATCGCCTCCAACGTTGTGCCTTGCTTTTGCCTGACCAGGATCTTCAGGCAGACCCGGGAATCCCTGATTATAAAGTATGCCCACAAGATCAATCAGGGTGAAATTCCCTGGATAGAATCGCCGCTTAAGCGACCCGGGGCATGGCAGCAAAAGGTTGACTGCCTCTTTATAGATGCCGACGAGGCAACCAACGAGCAGATCAACTTTATCAACAGAGTCAAACGACTGGTCGATCCCGGAGAGGTCCAGGTCGAAAGGGATTCCAACCCATTTGAGTTCGGCGTCAACGATCCTGACACCAGCGGCTCACCAATAATCATCCCCAAAAAATTCCAGCACGTGAACCTTGAAGAGGTATGTACTGCAAGAACTGAAATCGAACAGCTCAAATCAGTCCTTAAAAAGGTGCATCCCTGGTCATCCCTCCACTATGGGTATACTGCCCTTGACACGGTAAGAATGCTCTATCAGCACTGGATACCAAAATATTACGGCAACCATTGCGAAATCCAGATCCTAACGCCAATGACAAGGGGGTCTCTTGGAACGGTAAACCTGAACCGGTATATCCAGGCTGCAACAAATCCGTTTACACCCGGAAGGGCCCAGATACAGATCGGGCAGAGGACCTTCCGTGTGGGGGATCGGGTAATCCATCGAATAAACAACTATGACCTGGGGGTATTCAACGGCGATATCGGCAAGATTCTCTCCATCGATAATGTTGAGCTTACAATGGTCGTATCTTTTTTCCCGGACCAGAGAGAGGTTCTTTACCAGAAAGAGGACATCATGGCCCTTGACCTTGCCTATGCCATTACCATCCACAAATCCCAGGGAAGCGAATTTGAAGCTGTCATCATCCCTGTCATGACCCAGCACTATAGAATGCTGTTTCGCAATCTAATCTACACAGGACTGACAAGGGCCAGAACCCTGGCTATCTTCGTGGGAACGAGAAAGGCCCTTTCCATGGCCGTTATGAACCAGGATACGGCCAGGAGGCAGACTGCTCTGGAGCAGTTAATAGTGGGCAGTAAATAGTAGGTAGTGGGTAGTGAGCACAGTGGGTAGGAAGGCAGTAGATAGTAGAGGGTTGGGAAAGAAAACAGAAGTTTTGTCCCGGATCTTCGGTTAATCTGCCTTCAAACTCTTCAAAATCTTTTTTGCCAACGGTTCTTTAATTTCTGGACAGATAGCCCAGTAACCGCCTTCAGGAGCTTTTTCAATAATTGCTGTAAATTCTGCCTTCATTTATTCTCCCAGGACTTAATGATCAAGTCTTTATATTTATCAAACATATACAAAAACACTTGATATATCAACAAACAAATAGTGCATGCACTAATTCTAATTTTGGCTTTACACTATAGGCGGCAGTCGGTATCCCCTTGCTGAACATAAAAAACAAAGGGGATCAGATTATCGGCCAGGGCAAACCCAACCCGCAAAAACTCGGTCGTTCCTCCCTCAGACAATTTGCGGTTAAGTGGGTTTGCCCTGACCGATAATCGTGTCCAGCGGTTTTAACTGGGAGGTGTCCGTAAAATCCAACAGAAGCGATGGAAATTCTTCCACGATCTCCTGAACCTGAACTTTAAACCTTTGATCCATCTTGTTTTCCTTAGACAGGTGCCACTATGCCCTGGGCCAGGGTTTTTTCCATCAGGAAATTGAATACCTCAGCACCTTCTTTCCCCCGGGAGGTTTTAACGTTTCCCTGTTCAAAAAGAGTCTCAACCCGTCCTGGGTCTAACTTTTCAAAGGATTCAGGCCACAACACAAGACGGTTTGAATCTTGATTATAAATTACCATTGGACCAAAAAGAGTCTTGCCTGACTTATCCTTAACGGATTTACCCCATACTTTATGCTTTTTTATTTCAAACAGAGGGGGAGCAGGAACATAACCCAGGATTTCGGCAAAAAGACAAATAGATTCCATAACCTCCCCAATATCCCCATTGGAAAGGGCCTGGACCGCCTCCTTGAACATTGATTCAATATCCTGATGGGTAAACGTAAGGTCAAGGTCTTTTAAAAGGTCCTTGTGGATAAAATCAAGGGTCTGATTCCTCCTGAACTTTACAACATCCTTGTCATTCAAGATCTTAATGGCGTTGCGGATGCTGATCATCTCCTTGACGGTGGGGTTCCTCCTCAGCAGGACATCTTCAAGGGAGGTCTCAAAAAGGGGAAGCTCATTGTCCAACACAAGGATCTGATGTGTTTCACCCTCCAGGGGCCTTGTGTAAAGGTCCATATCCCGATCTTTGTGAAGATCAAAGGTGGACATGTCAAGGAGCTTTTTCATGGACTTTTTGTCCACCTTTGCACCGCTCTGGGCCGTACCGATTGTGACATCCACGGTTTTAACAAGATCGTTGATGGTAATGCGTTTTAATAAATTTTCTCGAAATCCCATAAAGCCTCCTTATTTCCTGATTTTTTTTATAGTTACCCCCTACCGGGAAGAACGTGGGAGATCTTTGACACCCGGTCGTACATGACAAGGCTTCCTGCAACGGCAACGTTCAAGCTGAACGCTCCGGGCAGTTTGACCAGACTATGGCATTTTTCCATCACCCCGCAAGAAAGTCCCACCTGCTCGTTGCCCAACAGGTAAACCGCCCGCAGGGGATGATCAAAACTATTCAACTCAACGGCCTTTTCTCCCATTTCAACCCCCACAAGCCGGGTATCATGGGCAAGACCGCTGTAAAACCCTTCAAATGTATCATGGTGGAACAGGGGAATCTTTGTCCAGGTACGGGTGACATCCCCGGGCTGGGGATGGTATCGGTTTCCAATGGTAAAGATAAAAGAAGCCCCGAGTATATAGGCCGACCGCCACAAGGTGCCGATGTTGAGCCCCTTTACCGAGTGCATCAAACCAATTCCGTAAAAACCATCCTGCTGATATTTCTGACTCAACCTCGACATTTTTTTATCATATCCCTATCGGCCAATGCAGTCAACGCCATTGGATCCTGGGCAGCAACAATCAAAAGTCAGGCATCCTGCATATCAGCATAAAAATAATTTACACTTATTAACCACGAAAGGCACGAAAAAACACCAAAAGTTGTGTCCGTAAGGACATGCGGGTTCTCATGTAGCGTAAAGTAGGAGATAAAAAATGCCAAAATAATTACTGGAAGATACCTGAACAAAGGATATTTAGGCTATTCTTCTTGAACTGTTTATGATAAATTTGTCCGGTAGGGTTAAAATGATGAGGTCCGACATTTAGTTATCATATGCCACGTAAGATTTTGCACCAGGGGAGGTATGATGGGTTCTTCAGTTATCATTTTCGGCAAATGCACATGACCATTTACCAATGCTGCCCGTGGGGCATTTGAAGGGAAGAAGGTATCGTTTGAATATATAGACGTGGTCATGGAGCCTGACCGTCTGCCTGAGATGCTCAAATTTTCCGGGGGGAACCGCAAGGTCCCGGTTATTGTAGAGAACGGCAAGGTCACCATTGGGTACGATGGTAAGGGTTGAAGGGTCTGATTTTCAGCTGTAGGCTGGAAACAATACTCCATACATTTTACAATTAAGTTTTTAAGGAGTTTTTTGAAAAAAATGAAACAAAGAAAATCTTCCAATGGGGAATACCCCATTGACGACTTTAAAAGCGGTGAAGCCTGGCGGCTGTTCAAGATCATGGGCGAATTTGTCGAGGCGATTGACACCCTGCACGAGATTGGCCCTGCCGTCACCATATTTGGATCGGCAAGAACCATTGAGGGATCCCATTATTACACCAAGGCAGAAAAGATAGCAGCGCTTTTTGTCAAGGCCGGGTTCGGCGTAATAACCGGCGGTGGAGGCGGCATCATGCAGGCTGCCAACAAAGGAGCCCATTCCGTCGGCGGAACATCCGTGGGGCTCAACATCAACCTGCCCCGAGAGCAGGTACCAAACGCCTACACCACAATAGAGATGGAGTTCAACTATTTCTTTATCCGCAAGGTGATGTTTGTAAAATATGCCCAAGCCTATATCATTATTCCCGGCGGTTTTGGGACCCTAGATGAACTGTTTGAGGCTGTCACCTTGATCCAGACCCATAGGATCAAACCCCTTCCTGTCATTCTTGTGGGAAGCGACTACTGGTCGGGACTTTTAGATTGGATAAGGGCAAGACTGATAGAAAATTCGATGATATCGCCTGAAGATATGGATATCTTCAAGGTTCTTGATGATCCGGAAGAGATCGTAAAGGCTGTCCTTGACTTCAATGAAAGGAAAGCCAATTGACAACCACCAGCCATCAGATCCATTTTACCGACAGCTGTGACATGGAAATGGTTGAATCCAACTCAGTAAACCTGGTCGTCACCTCCCCTCCCTACCCCATGGTCGAGATGTGGGACGACCTCTTTTGCGCCGGGGATTCAAAGATCAAGACGGCCCTTGCAAAAGGCCGGGGAATTGAGGCCTTTGAACTCATGCACCAGAAGCTTGACAGGGTATGGGCCGAGGCCTACAGGATACTCTCTCCCGGCTCCTTTGCCTGCATCAACATCGGAGATGCCACAAGAACCGTGGATGGAACCTTTCAGCTCTATCCAAACCACGCCAGGATCTTATCTGCCATGGTGAGCCTTGGATTTTCCCCCATGCCTTTGATCATCTGGAGAAAACAGACCAATGCCCCGAACAAGTTCATGGGATCGGGCATGCTGCCGGCAGGGGCCTATGTCACCCTGGAACACGAGTATGTTCTCATCCTGAGGAAAGGAGACAAGCGTCAGTTTAAAAGCGAAGAAGAAAAGGAGCACAGAAGAAAGAGCGCCCTTTTCTGGGAAGAGCGAAATAAGTGGTTCTCCGATGTCTGGTTCGACCTTAAGGGAACGGTTCAGAAGCTTAAAACAAACAGCCCTGAAAATAAAGAGATCAGAAAACGAAGCGGCTCTTATCCCTTTGCCCTGCCCTATCGACTCATCAACATGTATTCAGTCAAGCAGGACATTGTGGTCGATCCCTTTCTGGGCCTTGGTACAACCACCCTTGCGGCCATGGCAGCAGAGAGAAACAGCCTGGGGTTTGAAATTGATGGCGGGTTATGGGAATCCATTGCCCAAAGGATAAACGGTTCAGAACCGATGCTGAACAGGGAAATTCTCAACAGGCTTGAAAACCACCGGGAGTTTGTAAAGACGAGAACCGAGCAGAAAAAACCTTTTAAACACTTTAACGAGACCCACGGTTTTGAGGTGATAACCGCCCAGGAACGGTTTTTACACCTGGGCGGTGTCGAGGCCGTCACCATTGATAAAGAAATTGATGAAAAGAACAGAACAGTTAATGTCAAACATTGTGAGTTTCCACAACCGGAAAGGGATCTCTTCTCCCCGGTATAACCCACATGTTCTGGCGGACACAATGAGCAAGCATTCCCCCATCAAACCCAACCCGACAAGTTCCGCTGTTATCTACACCCAATTGCAATCCATTCACTCTAGCCCACTGCCATCCATTCCAATTCTTTTGTTTCCGATCTCTATCCATGGTGACTTATCGCCGTCAGCAACAAGGGCAGTGGGCAGTATTTTTTCCTGTAATACTCCATGGACAGAAGAACGAAGCCGGGAGAAATCAACCGTTTCAATCAGTTTTTTCAACAGTTCGACCACATCTGCATCCTGGGTCGTAACCCTCCGATTCTTCAGGCAGGATCGAACTTTTAAGTTGTAAATACGCCGGATTTCGGTCTCCACACAATGGCTGTCAAGGTTAAGTTCTATGCGTACAAACCGTCCATTCTCGAATCTTTGTTCAACCTTGACATTTGTCACGCTTGCTGGTTTCATAGGATCTCTCCTCCCAAACACATTGGACTTAGGGAACTTCCCTAAACCATGATCAAGGCCGTTGTTTCTATATACTATTTGATATATTTTCAACCCGACAAAAATGCAATCAAATAAAAACAATTGAATTTATGCCTGAATCGGTTATTATACCAAATTTACCAATGGCAAACTAAATTTATTATTTAACCTGGGTAAAATGAATCTATTTGACGATGAACAAGAGGAAGTTAAGAGCGGAACCGCATATACTGCAGGTTCCATCGAGGTTCTCAAGGGTCTTGATCCTGTAAGGCGCAGGCCCGGCATGTACACGGACACCACGAGCCCCAATCACCTTGCCCACGAGGTGATTGACAACAGCGTTGACGAGGCCATAGCAGGATTTGCCAATAAAATTGACGTTGTCCTCCACACGGACAACAGCCTGGAGGTGAGCGATAACGGCAGGGGCATGCCCGTTGACATCCATCCTGAAGAGGGGGTCACGGGTGTTGAGCTGATCCTGACAAGACTCCATGCCGGTGCAAAGTTTTCCAGCAAGGATTACAACTTTTCCGGCGGTCTCCACGGGGTGGGAGTATCGGTGGTCAACGCCCTGTCAAGCCATCTGACGGTCAACATCCGGAGGGACGGGGCTCTGCACACGATTTCATTTAAGAATGGACACCTTGACCAGCCCCTCACCCTGGTAAAATCCATCGGAAAAAACAACTCAGGCACCGACCTGAGATTTTACCCGGATGTCACCTATTTTGACCGGCCCAATTTTTCGAAAAAAGATTTAAAACACTCGTTAAAGGCCAAGGCAGTTCTTTGCCCGGGCCTGCTCATCACCCTTTTGGTTGAAGAAACCGGGGAAAAGTATGAATGGCAATTTGAATTCGGGCTGCGGGACTACCTGGCCGAGGCCCTCGAGGGGCAGTCAACCGTTTTTGGCTCTCCATTTACAGGCGAAATCAAGACTGACGATGCCACTGTTGCCTGGGCCGTTGACTGGACCGAAGAAAAGAGGCTTAACACCTGCGAAAGTTATGTCAATCTCATTCCCACCCCCCTTGGCGGCACCCATGTTAACGGGTTCCGGTCGGGCCTTCTCGAATCCATCAGGGAGTTTTGCAAATTTCGAGACATTGTTCCCAAGGGGGTTAACCTTGCTCCTGAAGATATCTGGGAGAACATAGCTTTCATCCTTTCGGTCAAGCTTGCAGACGCCCAGTTCTCAGGTCAGACCAAGGAACGACTCTCGTCACGCCACTGCACCGTGGTGGTCAATTCGGCAGTGAAGGACGCCTTCAGCCTCTGGCTCAACCAGAACACCGATGTCGGGGAACGGCTGGCAGACCTTGCCGTCGAAAATGCCCGGGACCGCCTTAAAAGGGCGAGAAAGGTTACCAGGAAAAGGATCACCAGCGGCCCTGCCCTGCCTGGAAAGCTCAGCGACTGCACCAGCAGCGACCCTGAAAAAAGCGAACTCTTCCTTGTGGAGGGAGATTCTGCCGGGGGCTCGGCCAAACAGGCAAGGGATAGAAGATTCCAGGCCATCATGCCCCTCAAGGGCAAGATCCTCAATACCTGGGACACAGACCCGTCCCAGATATTAAGCTCAAAGGAGATCCATGACATTTCCGTTGCCATGGGGGTTGATCCTGATTCGGATGATATCTCAGGTCTCAGATACAACAAGATCTGCATCCTTGCAGATGCAGATTCAGACGGCCTCCACATTGCCACCCTTCTTTGTGCACTTTTTTTCAGGCATTTCCGAAGGGTTGTACAAGAAGGACATATCTTTATGGCCATGCCGCCGCTTTTCCGCATTGATGTGGGTAAAGAGGTGTTTTACGCCCTTGACGAGCCCGAGCGTGAAAGCATAATTAAACGCATCCAGGCCAAAAAAACACACGGCAAAATCAACGTCCAGAGGTTCAAGGGCCTTGGCGAGATGAACCCGGTACAGCTGAGGGAGACGACCATTGCGCCGGACACAAGACGCCTTGTTCAGCTGGTGATTGACCTTGACGGGGATGATGAAGAGGGCAGCGAAGCCGACCAGAGGGTATTTGAAACCATGGATATGCTCCTTGGCAAGAAAAGGGCCCCGGACCGCCGGCGCTGGATTGAAGCAAAGGGAAACATGAGGGAGATTGAATAGATGGGAAGCACCAGATTGACAAGCCTTGAAGGATTTGAACGTCAGTCGTTTGAGACATTTGCGGAAAGCGCATACCTCAACTACTCCATGTACGTGATCCTTGACAGGGCTCTACCCTACATTGGCGACGGCCTGAAGCCTGTTCAACGCAGAATCGTCTATGCCATGAGTCAGCTCGGCCTTTCCTCCGGGGCAAAGTACAAGAAGTCCGCCCGGACAGTGGGGGACGTTCTCGGCAAGTACCATCCCCACGGGGATTCTGCATGCTACGAGGCCATGGTCCTGCTGGCCCAGCCCTTTTCCTGCCGCTATCCCCTGCTTGACGGCCAGGGCAACTGGGGGGCCCCGGATGACCCAAAATCCTTTGCAGCCATGCGGTACACTGAATCAAAACTTTCCAGATACGCCGATATACTCCTGGCCGAGCTTGACCTCGGGGCAACTGAATGGACCGTAAACTTTGACGGCACCCTGAACGAACCCACCCTGATGCCGGCCAGACTTCCCAACATTCTTCTCAACGGCACCACAGGCATTGCCGTCGGCATGGCAACGGATATCCCGCCCCACAATCTCAACGAGGTTACTTCTGCCCTTGTTCATCTTCTGGACCACCCAGATGCAGCCCTTGACAAAATCTGTGAATTTATCCAGGGGCCGGATTATCCCACCGAGGCTGAAATAATAACACCTTCGTCTGAAATCAGGGAAATGTACCTGACGGGCAACGGCAGGATTCGAATGAGGGCAAAATACCATGTGGACGACGGTGATATAATTGTTACCGCCCTGCCCCACCACTCGTCAGGGGAAAAGATCCTGGAGCAAATTGCGAGCCAGATGCAGGCAAAAAAACTGCCCATGGTGGTGGATCTAAGGGATGAATCCGACCATGAAGAGCCCACCCGCCTCGTTATCATTCCCAAGGCCCGGACAAACACTACGGCCCTCATGGACCATTTGTTTGCAACCACGGACCTTGAGCGATCCTACCGCATCAACATGAACATGATCGGAACCAACGGCAGACCCGAGGTGAAACCCCTGCTGACCATCCTATCAGAATGGCTTGCCTTCAGGATAGATACGGTGCGGAAACGCCTGGAACACAGGCTCGAGAAGGTCAACGAACGTATTCACCTCCTGGACGGCCTGCTCACCGCCTTTCTCAATATTGATGAGATCATTGCCATCATCCGCAACAACGATGAACCAAAACCCGTCCTCATGGAAACTTTCAACCTGAGTGATCGCCAGGCAACGGCCATCCTTGAGATAAGACTGCGCAACCTGGCAAAACTTGAAGAGATAAAAATCCGGGCAGAAAAGAAAAACCTTGATGCTGAACGCCTTCAGATCGAAAAGATCCTCGCCTCGGACAAGCGCCTCAGGACCCTCATAAAGAAGGAGATCCAGACCGACGCAAAAAAACACGGGGACGAGCGGCGATCGCCCATCTTTGAAAGAAAAGAGGCCGAGGCCTTTTCCGAGGAAGAGGTAATCCAGGTCGAACCCATGACCGTAATCCTATCAAAAAACGGATGGGTTCGTGGGGCAAAGGGCCATGATATTGATGTTGAAAAATTAAAATTTAAATCAGGCGATGATCTTCTTTCCATGGCCCCTGCCATGAGCAACCGGCCCGCTGTTTTTTTAGACTCAACCGGCAGGAGCTATTCAATCCCCATCCACACCCTGGCATCTGCCCGAACCATGGGAGAACCCCTTACAGGAAGGTTGACCGTCAAGCCTGAAGCCCACATCTCAGGCCTTGTCACCGGAGATGATGGGGATCTTTTCCTACTTTACACAGATACCGGTTTTGGGTTTATCACCGAGTTTGCCAACCTGACTGCAAAGAGCAGGACCGGCAAGGCGATTCTGACCCTGGATGGACTGGCAAATTTAATGCCGCCCCTGCCGGTTAAGAACCCGAAAACAGATCTGCTGACCGCTATCACCACCTCCGGCCGAATGATTATTTTCCCGGTCAAAGAGATGCCGATTATAGAAAAGGGCAAGGGCAACAAAATTATAGGCATACCCAAAAACCAGCTGTCAACTCCAGGAACAGAACGGATAAAAATCCTGGAAGTCTTGCCTGAAGGAGCTGAGATTGTTATATATGCAGGAAAACATTTTTTAAAACTAACAGTCGGAAATCAGACAAATTACCGGTCAAAACGCGGATACAGGGGCAAAAGACTTCCAAGGGGCTTCCAGAACGTAAACCGCCTAGAGGTGATACCTTCAGAAAAATAATTCCACACAGGTTAAAACAGATGGCCTCGATCAATGCCCTTTTTACATATATGATTGTTGCCTGTTTTCTACTTACCCTTGTGTGCGTTGAGGTAAAAAAGAGCAGCAATCTCTTTATCAAACCAACCACCCTCCATCGCATCAAAAAGACCGGAACCCTGCGCATGATAACAGCCAGGGAGGTAAACTCCTACAATATCTACCGGGGAAAGCCCATTGGGTTCGAGTATGAAATGGCCAGGGAATTTGCCGATTATCTCAACGTTCGTCTTGAGGTAATCACCCCGGGCTGGAATCAAATTTACCGATTCCTCGAACAGGATCATGGTGATTTCATCGCTGCCGGTCCCGGCATCATCCAGAATCAGAACCAGGAGCAAAGCCATAACCAGAAAAAGTCCTACATCTTTTCCGACCCCTATATGAAGGTTCAGCAAAAGCTCATCCACCACAAACTCATTTATGACCTTCCCAACCTTGAGGCCCTTGCCGGTCAGACCATCCATGTCCGCCGGGGAACATCCTATCAGATGAGGCTTGAACAGATCCGACGAGACGGAATAGACCTCAATATAGTACTCCATGACAATACCTCCACGGAAGAGCTGATCCAGATGGTCGCAAACAGGGAGATAAAATACACCGTGGCAGATGCAACCATGGCCAGTCTCAACCGGCGTTACCATCCTGAAATCGCCCTGGGGATTGACATTTCTTCAGAACAACCCCTAGGCTGGGCCGTGCGATCCAATGATCCAGAGTTCCTCAATACAGTAAATGATTTTCTGGCGGATATCAAAAGCCGGGGAATTAAACAAAAAATCTATAAAAAATACTACAGCAATGTCGAAGCATTTGACTATTACGATGTCAAGAAATTTCACCAGCGAATTGATACACGACTGCCCAAGTATCAGGACATTATCAAACGGGAATCCCGAAAATATGGATTTGACTGGAGAATGATTGCCGCAGTTGTCTACCAGGAGTCCCACTACAACCCCTGGGCCACAAGCCGGACCGGAGTGAGGGGACTTATGCAGGTGACTGCGGATACGGCAAAGGAAATGGGCATCGACAACCGGCTTCATCCAGAGCAGAGTCTAAGGGCTGGAATCAAATATCTGCACAAGCTCTACCAGCGATTTGACGAAATTGAAGACCATCACCAGCGCCTTTTGTTTGCCCTTGCATCCTACAACATCGGGTACGGTCATGTGAGGGACGCCCAGGTCCTTGCCGAAAACCAAGGATGGAACAAAAACCGCTGGACCAGCCTGGAAAAGACCCTTCCCATGCTTACCAAGGTGCGCTATTATCGAACAGTCCCCCACGGCTATGCCAGGGGATGGGAACCTGTTCACTACATCAAACGTATCCTTGCTTACTATGACATTCTGAGGCAAAAGGCTTGAAAAGCGGTTAGTTTTTAGCGGTTAGCTTTTAGCTAAGAGCTAACAGCTAAAAGCTAACGGCTAACAACCCTTGCAACACCCGAATTGTTGTTAGACGCAACAGCGGTGAATCTTGATTTAAGATCAGGGGGTGCGTTGGCAACCACAAACCCAGAACCAGCCCAAAGCAGAAGATCCAGATCGTTGTAATCATTGCCAACCGCCACAACATTGTCTCGTCTCAGGCCAAGCTGACCGGCAAGCCAGGCTGTGCTATGACTCTTGGATACACCTCCGGGAAAAACCTCAATCCACATGGACTCATGGTCCAGGGGTGAGGTTGCCCGGACCACGCTCAGGCCCGACAGGGTCTTTTGGGTACACTCAAAAACCCCGAGGGCATCATCCTGTCCAGGCACAATGGCCAGCACCTGAGTGGCCCTTCCAAACCCGTTGATTCCCCCTGCATCCATGGGTGTTGCCCAGGAACTGTAGATTTCTATGCGGGAGCGGAAATCGGGGTTGTCACGGCCATGGGAGCGGAAGACAAATTCCCTGGTTCGAGGAATGGGCCTGTGAACCATATAATCACAGCGTTCAGCCTCAAAATGATCGACAATGCAATGAACCTCATGCGGTGACAGAGAGTGATCACGCAAAAGCTCCATGGAAGGGAATGCCATGATACCCGCACCGGTTGAGAAGATCACATAATCCACCGGCAGAAAATTATCCGGCCCCGCCAATGCCAGGCCCACTAAAGCCTTATGAAAAGAGTACCAGGATCGGCCCGTGGCAACCACCCTGACAATCCCCATTTTACCAAGGGCTTCAAGGGCGTTAAGGTCCTCGTTTGAAATCCCACCGTCATCATTTAACAGTGTGCCGTCAAGATCGGTTATAAACATCGAGCAGTTCATCGTCTCCTTGTGGCTGTTAGCTTTTAGCTAACTGCTATCGTGTTTCATCCTTCGTTGTGTCCGTAAGGACATGTGGGTTATAAGAAACAGCATTTAGCTTTTAACTAACGACGAACTGCTAACAGCTAAAGGCTATCGAGCCAGAAAGAGCGGCCGCAAGGGATCGCCCCTACAATGGCCCCGGCTTATTTTATCAAGTTTCATCTACCACAACCCACTGACCACTACCCAACACCTAATATCCAATACCCAATACCTACTACCTACTACCCACTGTCTATAGCCTCCTTCACAGCCAGAGCAGCAGCCAAATTCATCCCCGGAAGAGCAGCTAGCTCTTCAGCAGTTGCAAGACGCATGCGGGTTATGCCCTTGTAGGTGGTCATGAGAACCTGTTTTCGTTTCTTGCCAATACCTGGAACCGCATCAAGAACCGACATCCCGGCTCTTTTTGACCTGCGTTTGCGCTGGAAGGTGATGGCAAACCTGTGGGCCTCGTCCCTGACGCGCTGGACAAGGTAGAGGGCCTTGACCGCACCCCGGGTGTTGACCGGGTTTGCCCTGCCTGGAAGATAGATCTTATCAGCCTCCTCCCCAAGTTTTACATCCCGTTCAGCAATAGCCGCTACCTGGAAATGACCCTCAAGGCCAAGATTTTTTAACACGGCCATTGCCATGGATAGCTGCCCCTTTCCTCCGTCCACCACCAGAAGATCGGGCAGAGGGGCATCTGTGTTGGAGAGCCTCCGGGTCAGCACCTCGGTCATGCAGGCGTAATCGTCGTTTTCCTTTGCATCCCTTATGATGAACTTGCGGTACTCATCCCTGCAGGCAAGGCCGTCCACAAAAACCACCATGGAGGATACCGGATCTGTACCCGCCATGTTGGAGTTGTCAAAACATTCGATTCTCCTGGGATACACCGGCATATTAAGGATCTGCTGGAGGGATATCAAGGTGTTATGGACCTCGTTCTCGGCCGAGAGAATCTTTTCAAGCTCCTTTTGTGCGTTCACAAGGGCCATTTCAACCAGACGGCGCTTCTCCCCCCGTTCGGGAACCACCAGAGCAATACGCTTTCCCCGTTTTTCCATCAGAAGATCCTGAACGAGACTGTGATTTTCAATAGTCTGTTCGACCAGGATCTGGCCGGGAATTAACAGGCCCTTTTCGTAATACTGGCGGACAAAGGCGTCCAGGATTTCAGGAGCGCCGCTCAAACCCGTATCAAACGGATAGTTCCGGGAGCCCACGAGGTTGCCAGACCGTACAAAGAGGATGGTTACAACCGCCCGTTCTCCATCTATTGCACAGGCAATCACATCCCGGTCGGTCCTGTCAGTCGAGACAACCACCTGGCGCTCCAGGGTCTTTTCAATGGCAAGTATGGTGTCCCTGACCTGGGCGGCCCGTTCAAAGTTTTCGAGCTCTGCCTGGTCGTGCATCTCCTGCTTCAACCGGTTGATCAGATCCGGTGCCCTGCCCTTTAAGAACAGGATCACGTCTGCGACAACCCGGGCATACTCTTCCTTTGAAACCAGGCTGCAGCAGGCCCCCAGACAGGCGTTGATCTGAAAGTTAAGGCAGGGCCTAGTGCGGTTGGCAAACTGGACATTCTTGCACTTTCTGAGCCTGAAGATCTTGTTCACCTGCTTCAAAGTGCTTCTTACACTCTGGACCGACGAGTATGGGCCAAAGTAAACGGCATTGTCGTCCCCGATTTTCCTCACCACCTCCAGGGCCGGAAAGGGCTGGGTCGTATCGATCCTCAGGCAGGGATAGTTCTTGCCATCCTTGAGGATCACGTTGTAGCGGGGGTTGTGCTTCTTGATCAGTGTAGATTCGAGGATCAAAGCCTCGTGCTCGGTGGAGGTGACAATGACATCAAAATCAGCCACCTTTTTAATCAGCATTCCGGTCTTCATGTCATGGCCCGTCTCCCTCGCAAAATAGGAGCCGAGCCGTTTTTTCAGGTTCATTGCCTTGCCCACATAAATAATTCTACCCTTGCTGTCCTTCATCAGATAGACACCCGGGTCGTGGGGGGCTGACCTATACCGTTCAATCACAAATTCATTCATTGATCAGGGTACTGCATCCTTTGATTTAAACGAGAGCTATTAGCCATTCGCTGTTAGCAGATAGTAGTAGGTTGGGTTGAGGAACGAAACCCAACAATTGTAAGTATTCTATTTAGCTAAATGCTAATAGCTAACAGCTAAAAGCTGTTTCATATACAAACCTACATTTCCAGGATTTTGGACAACTCCCTGATCCTGTCCCTGAGACTTGCGGCTGTTTCAAATTCCATCCTTTTTGCCGCTTTCTTCATCTCCTTCTTGAGGTTTTCGATGATCTCGGCAAGGTTTTCCGTGTCAGGATCATAGGTGATTGCCGACTCGTTCACCCCCGAAGAAAGTCCGGTGATATCCTTTTCCATGGTGTAGTCAAACATCTTGATATCTTTTATTATGGTCGTCGGCACGATGTTGTTGTCAAGGTTGTACTTCTTCTGGATCAACCGGCGCCGATCCGTCTCATCCATGGCCTTTTTCATGGAGGGGGTTATCCTGTCGGCATACATGATCACCCGGCCGAAGGCGTTGCGGGCGGCCCGTCCAAAGGTCTGAACCAGGGATCTAAAGGATCGCAGGAACCCCTCCTTGTCGGCATCCAGAATGGCCACAAGGGTTACCTCGGGGATATCGAGCCCCTCCCTCAGAAGGTTGATGCCGATGAGGACATCAAACAATCCCTTTCTCAAATCCTGGATAATGTCGATACGTTCCACCGTGCCGATGTCCGAGTGAAGGTACTTGACCTTGATTCCGAAATCGGAGAAATAGTCGGTCAGATCCTCGGCCATGCGCTTAGTCAGGGCGGTCACAAGGACCCGTTCTCCAGCCTCCACCCTCTTAACTATCTCCTCGTAAAGGTCGTCCACCTGGGTTGTGGCCTTGCGTATCTCAATGGCCGGATCGAGCAGCCCGGTGGGACGTACGATCTGCTCGGCAACCCTGTCGCCTGCCAATGTAAGCTCATAATCGGCAGGTGTGGCCGATACATATATGGCCAGGGGAATTTTAGCCTTGAACTCGTCAAACTTCAGCGGCCGGTTATCAAGGGCCGACGGCAATCGAAACCCATGCTGCACAAGGTTTTCCTTCCTGGACCGGTCGGCCTTGTACATGGCCCCCACCTGGGAAACCGAGATGTGGCTCTCGTCAAAGAAGCAGATGAAATCATCGGGAAAATAGTCGATCAGGGTCGGGGGTGGCTCCCCCTGTTTTCGGCCTGTGAGATGGCGGGAGTAATTTTCTATTCCGTTGCAATAGCCGATCTCGTTGATCATCTCAAGGTCATACTGGGTTCTCTCCTCGATGCGCTGGGCCTCGATAAGCTTGTTCGCATCCCTGAAGAAATCGACCCTAAACTTCAGCTCTTCCTTGATAGTCTCCACTGCCTTGCGTCTTGTCTGACTCAGGGTAACATAGTGGGAGGCCGGGAAAACGGCCGTGCCCTTCAGCCGGTTAAGGACTTCCCCCTTGAGGGGGTCTACCTCGAAAACCCCCTCGATGGTGTCGCCGAAAAAATCGATCCTAAGGGCCTTGTCCTCCTCATAGGCGGGAAAGACCTCGACCCTGTCTCCCCTGACCCTGAAGGTCCCCCTGTGAAAATCCACGTCATTTCGCTGGTACTGGATGTTGACAAGCTCGGCAAGAAGTTTGTCCCTGGGTTTTTCCATATCCTCGGCAACCTCGACCCGCAGGGCCAGGTAATCCTCTGGAGCTCCAAGTCCGTAAATGCAGGAAACGCTTGCCACTACGATCACGTCATCCCTCGCCAGTACAGACCGGGTGGCTGAATGGCGCATCTTGTCGATCATCTCGTTGATCGACGAGTCCTTCTGGATATAGGTGTCGCTGGTGGGGATATAGGCTTCGGGCTGGTAATAGTCGTAGTAGCTGACAAAATACTCAACAGCATTTTCCGGGAAAAGAGTCCTGAACTCGTTGTAAAGCTGGGCAGCCAGGGTCTTGTTGGGTGCTATCACAAGGGCGGGCTTACCCGTTCTTGCAATTATGTTGGCCATGGTAAAGGTCTTGCCCGAACCCGTCACACCGAGGAGCACCTGGTGGTTTTCCCCCTGCATAACACCCCTTGAAAGACGATCAATGGCTGCGGGCTGATCACCTGTGGGCTGGAATGGAGATTTTAT
>Ga0265295_1004462_pt1 | contig 18823 bp, 22 predicted proteins | sample Munlansysbiofilm_FD_192503 | JGI IMG/M metagenome (GOLD analysis project Ga0265295, IMG submission 192503) | Leachate microbial communities from a municipal landfill in Southern Ontario, Canada - Methane capture system biofilm | ecosystem: Engineered > Solid waste > Landfill > Unclassified ... | reverse complement strand
CTCCGAAGATACTACTTCATTTCGATGACTATTTCGAGTGGCCCTCGCTCTCCAATCCAATTTACGGAGATGGATATTGCGGCGGGCTTGACTCGCATATTGCGATTCTCTCTGACGGCAGGGTAGTGCCATGCTGCCTTGATCATGAAGCTATCATGGAGCTAGGTAATCTTCAAGCGCAAAGTCTAGATGAGATACTCCTCTCAAGCAGAGTTAAAAACATAAGAAATGGATTTGCTTGCCAAAAAGCGACTGAAGAACTATGCCAAAGATGCAGTTATAAGAGTAGGTTTGAGAAAGCATAACTAAATATATCATTTTGTCATATTTTTAAACACACACTATTTTTTAAGTTAAGATTTTAAAATCGGAGGCAAAAAATGGCAGATTTGATTATATATAGTGATGGTGAATTGGAATTGGATGTTTCGGTAGATGGAGAGACTATTTGGCTTAGACAAGATGAAATTGCTTTAATATTTAACATTAATAGAACAGGTGTAACAAGGCATATTAATAAAATCCTAAAAGATAAAGAAATAGAAGAGAAGACCAATGTGCAAAAAATGCACTTTGCAAATTCTGATAAACTTGTAAAACTTTATAGCTTGGATATTATACTCGCGGTTGGATACAGAGCAAATTCATCAAAAGCTATAAAATTTAGACAATGGGCGACATCAGTACTAAAAAGCTATATGTTAAATGGTTATGCAATTAATTCAGATAAGATTACACATCAAAGATTTAAAGAGCTTGAAAATGATGTAATCTCTCTCAAGTTAAAAGTTGAAGATATTTCAAATAAACTTGAAGATAAAACCATAAAGCCAAAGCAGGGGATATTTTTTGACGGACAGATATTTGATGCATATCTATTTGTAAGTGGACTTGTTAAAAAAGCCAAAAATTCTATAGTTTTGATAGATAACTATTGCGATGAGACAACCTTATCAATTCTCAGTAAATGCAAAGAAGAAGTAAAAATAATAATACTTACGAAAACCATCACAAAAGAGCTAAAAATCGACTTGCAAAAATACAATGCCCAATACACTAAGATAGAAGCCAAAGAATTTGCGAGTTCTCATGATAGATTTCTCATACTTGATGGAGTAGAGATATATCATATAGGTGCAAGCCTAAAAGATCTGGGCAAAAAGTGGTTTGCATTTTCTCTGCTTGAAGCAGAAAGCTTTGGACTTATGCAGAGGGTAAAAAAGTTATTGGATAGGTAAGCGTCATTGCGAACGAAGTAAAGTAATCCATAAAAGCAGGTTTCTTTAAATATTAAGACTAAAATTCTGATATAATATTTAAATTATAAATAAATATTTAAGAAAAAGGATTTGTATGGCATTAACAAGCTGTTTTGAGTGTGGCAAACAAATATCAGATAAAGCTACAGCTTGTCCTAACTGTGGGGCACCAATTGGAAAAGTTTTGAAAGAAAATGTATCACCACAAAACACAAAAACAACAGAAAACAGCAAAGAAATACATACTGAAGAATCGTCTTCTGAACCATTATCTAGCTTAACCAGTATAACTATAGGCTGGATTTTTGGAATATTATTGTCATTAGGATTTCTAGGTGCATTAACTTCTGGCAATATAGCCACTAGTTTCTTTTATCTCATAGGGGCATTATTTCTATTGCCTCCAGTTCGTAAAAAAGTTTTTCAAAAAACTAAATTGAGCATACCACTTGCGTATAGAATCGCAATTGTTATTGGAAGCATTTTTATTGCAACCATAGCACTACAAAGAGCCGAATCAGCTCATGCAGATGAAGCAACGCAAAATGCAAAAGAAAAAAGAATAAAGGAATTTCTATCACAAAAAAATAGTTTATTGAAGCAAGTTCAAAGGCAAGTGCAAGACAAGAACTATGAACATGCACTTCCAGTGTGCAACAAATACATGGATTTAAGTGATAAAGATCTGAGTACACTTTGTAATAAGGTGAAAGATGAAGTTAGCAAAAAAAATGCAATTGGCTCAAAAAAAAGTTCAAGAAGAGCAAAAAATTCTAGCTGAAAAAGAAGCAATAAGACAAGAGGCAGAACTAAAAGCTTCAATGGGAGCAAAAGCTTGGAAATTACATAAAAAGCACCCTGATTGGAGTATTGAAGATTGTAAAAATGTTGCTGATAATCGCATTTGGATTGGAATGACATACGACATGATAAAAGCTCAAAGAGGGCTGCCAAACTCGGCAAATCCTTCAAACTATGGGAACGGAATTCGATGGCAATGGTGTTGGTATAACTATACACCATCGTGTTTTTATGATCATAATAATGATGACATTATAGATTCATACAATTAATAGATATATTAAAAATAAAACTGGAAAATAATTTCAAAATACTCGCATTAAAAAGATGATATAAGTTTAGCCTAAAATGAAATAATTTAGAAGGAAAAACATGCTGACAAATATGACTTTAAATGCAGTTTATCAAAATCTTCATCTATTTTTTTATTTGTTTCTTCTTGCCCTTAAAATAATAGGGACAGGCTGAATTAAATGAGAACAGTCCCCCCTCCAAAAAATTACGAATCTGTATTGTTTCGATAAACTAATGAAAAACTATTGACAAAGTTTTGCGTTAGTAATATAATAATAAAAATAAGCAAAAAGGATATCAGATGTCAAAAGATCAGGTTAACGCTTTTTTTGATAAAGTTGAAACAAACAAACAATTGCAAGATGTGCTTAAAACCCTAGAAAAAGAATCTGATATCGAGTCTTCATCAGATTCTCTTAACAAAGTGATAGACATAGCCAAAAAATCCGGTTTTGATTTTTCTGCTGATGACTATGTGTCCGTATTAAACACAAGAGCACCTATAGAATCATTAGAAAATTCCGCTCAAAATAAAGATGATGGTTGCTATGTAACGTGGGGTTGTAGTTCGAGCCATCCGCTGTGGTCCCAACCAGAGCCAGAGCCAGAGCCTGAGCCAGGATGCGGTCAGGGTGTTGCTTATATTCCACCTGGTTATGAACCGGGTGATGAGGATAATGTATAGTTGCTAAATAAGCCTAGAAAATGAGTCGGCATTATGTTAGACTTCAGCCGGATTGGCTATTGCGTGGTTGGCTTGATATGCCAACGGCAGCAGTCAATCATAAAAACGGCAAAGTCAAAAAATTAGACAAAAGACAGTTTTATGTCTTACAGTCGTGTGACGGTAAAACGAATTTTAACTCATTTGCATTTCTTCCGATCCATTTAGAGATATTAAAACAGTTCATTCATGACGGTATTGTTCATGAATGCATTGAGAATGAAGAATTAGAGTCCTGCCAACATTATCGATATAGTAATACTCCATTTATAAAAACTGTCCAATGGTGTGTTACGGGGCATTGCAATCTAAATTGTCTACATTGTTTCATGGAGTCGCCATCGGGAAAATACGGTGAGCTATCTTTTGATGCTATGGCAAAATTGATAGAACAGTTTGAAGAAGCCAATGTCGTAAGTGTCGTTTTGACAGGAGGTGAACCGTTTCTGCGTAGAGATATCATGGATCTCATTTCATTGCTAAGAAAAAAAAGAATCCACATAGAACATATTTTGACAAATGGTCTTTTGGTCACAGATAAACATCTGAGCAAACTCAAAGAGCTTGGCATATCGCCAAGTTTTCAGATTAGTTTTGACGGTGTCGGTTCGCACGACTATATGAGAGGCACTAACGGTATCGAACAAAATGTTATCAAGTCTATAGAGCGGATACAAAAAGCCGGCTTTCATGTCGTGGTATCTACATCTATAGACAAGAAAAGTGTAGATTCTCTAGGAGCGACATATGAGCTGATGAAGCAAATTGGAGCCAGAAGCTGGCGTATCAGTATCCCGCAGGAAACAGGGAATTGGAAAGACACCAAGACCGCTTTGTCACTAGATGACTTATCCCAAAAACTGCATGAAATATGGATGCGTTGGGATAACGATGAGCGACCTTTTGCGATACAATTGGGAGGATTTTTCAGCAGCGGTGCCAAAAATAACAATAAAGATAAGATTTCAATCAAGAAAGCAAAATTTACGCCTGATTCAGTGGATTGCCAGACATGCAAAGAACAATCATACCTATTGCCTGATGGCATACTCTTGCCTTGCGCCGGATATGTCGATACTATTCTTGAAAAAACGATGCCTAGCCTTTTGGAAAAGCGTTTGATCAATGTATGGCGAGACTCAAATTTGCATGATATTGCAAATCTTACTAAGCAGGATATTCTGAATAAAAATCAAGAATGCGCCCAATGTGATCTGTTTGGTGAATGCGGCTCAGGCTGTCGTGCTTCGGCCCTTGTGGAAACTGGAGATATAATGGGTAAAGATCCCATCACATGTGCTATTTGGAAAAATGGGCACAGGCATCAATTCGAATATTCTAAAAACAAATAGCAGTTATTATTTTTTATTTCTTAGCTAGCATATGGTGTTAAAGTGCCGATGCTATAATTACACATATCAAATAAGAGAGAATCCATTGAATATAAAATCAGATTGTATCGTATGCTTGATGAACCAAGCGCTAAAGGTTACAAAACTGCTTGAACTTGATGATACCACAAGCAAAAAGATATTGGATAGAACTGCGCAGATATTGATAGAGCACGATTTTTCATGTACACCGCCGCAAATAGCCAAAGTGATCTATCAAGCCATATCCGATATCACGGGAGATGAAGATCCGGTTTTGCGCGCCAAAGAGCGCGCCACAAGCGAAGCACTAAGAGTAGATACCTCTTTTGTGCAAACTATCAATGACGCTATCAAAATGGCCGTTATCGGCAATGTCATAGATTTTGGCGCACAAAATCAGTTTGGGCTGAGTGAAATGATCCAACATCATTTTGAAAAAGATTTTGCTATAGATGATTTTGATGTGTTTGAACAGGAACTGCAAAAGGCAAAAGAGATAGTCATCATCGGCGATAATGTCGGAGAACATGTCTTTGACAAATTGCTTATAGAGACTATCAAAAAGCATTATGATCTCAAAGTGTATTATTTTGTCAGAACCAAGCCTATCATTAATGATGTGACTCCAAAAGAAGCCAAGATTATGAGCGGTTGTGCCGATATAATTGACACTGGCATAGAAACCCCGGGCTTCGAGATACACAAGGCAAATGCCGTCTCAAGAGAGATATTTGGACGTGCCGATATCGTGATCGCAAAAGGAATGGGGAATTTTGAAAGCCTATATCAAGTGGCTAAGCGCCCTATATATTATCTATTTATTGTCAAATGTAATGTCGTAGCCGATGCTATTGGCCAAGATATCAAATCAATGATATTTAAGCGAGGATAAAATGCAAACCATAGATATCAGCAATCTAGCCGAAGAAAATTATCTCTACGCGAGACATTTGGCGACATTAGATGGTATCATCATACATAAAAACGGTATATTTAGGATCAATACCGTAACTAAACATAGTGCTTTTGAGGCTATCGATTTTTGGCGCAATATAGCCTTGGCTGCGGAGATATTACTCAAAGCCTCACTTTTGAAATACGAAGTACCGTTTTTTAGAAAAAGAGCCCACTCTGAGTACGGAAGCAAAGTCACAGCAGAAAAAAATCCATGGCTAGAGGAGACTCTAAGATCATTGCAGATCGAATATATCGCTCAGATCAATACCGGAACACTCAGTACAGCCATGATAAGCGCTCAAGAAGTATTGTTTGAAAAGATATCTTATGATGATCAAAAAGCAAAGCTTGTCTCAGAGATGATTTATATCATTATCCGAACAAGGCGCAATAGAAACAATCATTTTTTCTTTGCAAATCAGGGATCTATCGATATGTCTGAAGTAGAGATATTATATTTGCCGCTTTTAAATATGCTGGATGAACTATATATTTATCAAAAATAGATTTCAGTATTTTGGGAGTATGGATAAGAATCTGATATAGTAGGATACCTAATGCTATGAAGCTTGCAGCCGAAATAAATTTAGTATAACAAAACACCGTTTACACTATAGTAAGTATAAACGGCTAAAAACTCAATTTGGATTTAAAAAAAATATGGTATTAAATCTCATCTCCACTTCTGCAAGCTCAGTATGAACAATGAGATAATTTTATTTGGATCCCAAAACAAGTTTGGGATGATGATATTAGATCACTATCGTGTTGTCAATAACGACGCATTCTATCATATCTGTCGTAATATTGTCCGCCATAATATCTATGACCTCTAAATAGATAATATCCATTACGCCAAACACCGCCGTAATAGTATTTACCTCTATAAAGATAGAAAGGTCTGTCGCGATATCTAGGATAGTTAAATACCTCTTCTCTTATTCCGCTGTATCTGCTAAAATATTGTCCACCATAATATCTATGAGCTCTAAATAGATAATATCCATTACGCCAAACACCGCCGTAATAATATTTACCTCTATAAAGATAGAAAGGTCTGTCGTGATATCTAGGATAGTTAAATACCTCTTCTCTTATTCCGCTGTATCTGCTAAAGTATTGTCCGCCAGAATATCTATGACCTCTAAATAGATAATATCCATTACGCCAAACACCGCCGTAATAGTATTTACCTCTATAAAGATAGAAAGGTCTGTCGCGATATTTAGGATAGTTAAATACTTCTTCTCTCACTCCGCTATATCTGCTAAAATATTGTCCGCCAGAATATCTTTGACCCTTATAATAATAAGACCCATCACGCCAAACACCGCCGTAATAGTATTTGCCGTTATAATAATAGTATGGTCTATCTTGAAATTGTGGGTAAGTATATATACCTATCGGAGGCGGCGGTGCAGCCATTACTTCAGTTGTACCAACACCAAAAAACAACATACCGGACATCATAGCAATTGCGCCTAAATGCTTAATTTTCTTTTGATTCATAATACCTCCTTTAATGAATAGTTTATGGTATAATCTAACAGTGTAATTATTGTGTAGTATTATAAAGAAAGATTTTTTATTTGGATAAAATGGAATAGTTTTAGACAAAAGCAGTATATGGCTTGCTATTATTAAATATTTCAGCTATACTGCGTCTATTGAAAGATGATTTAGAGTTTCATCTTTGGTTTGTTTTATTTTTGTAACCTTTCGTTAACAGTACTACCACCCTAAAAGAATACTCTCCAATTTATATTTTCAGTCTCTTCAACATGAAGTGTATTAAAACAAAAGGAATTGCAATGGCAAATCAAATGAATGGAACCGTTAAATGGTTTAATAGTGAAAAAGGCTTTGGATTTATCCAACCAGAAGACGGAAGCAAAGATGTATTCGTACATTACCGTAACGTTAACAACACAGGCTATGGCCGTGTAGACTTAGCTGAGAATCAAAAAGTTTCTTTTACTGTCGGACAAGGTCAAAAAGGCCCACAAGCAGAAAACGTAACTGTTCTATAATTTTTGATAGGCAAAGACCCCTTTGCCTATTATTTATATCAATCTTACTTCTACCGTCTCTATATAGATGTAACATAATCCATACAATATTTTTTTCAATTTTTATTTTATTATTTTAATAAACTCCCTTGTTTTATTCAATTTTTAGTATCAAAAAGGATTTTAATAATATAATATCTATATATCCATCCAAAGGATCATTATGAAAGTTCTACTTACCGGTGCAAACGGATACATAGGCAGAAGACTTAAAAAACATCTAATGGCGCAAGATATTGATCTTAGATTATTGGTCAGGAATCCAAAAACCATAGAAAATCATTCACAAAGAAAAATAGAAGTTTACAAGGGTGATACCTTTAATGTTGATTCGCTTGAAAGAGCTTTAAAGGGTGTAGATGTGGCTTATTATCTTATCCATTCGTTGGAGAGTGAAAATTATAGAGAATTAGATAAGCAAAGCGCAAAAAACTTCTTGGATGCTGCTATCAAACAACATGTCAAACGTATCATATATTTAGGAGGGTTAGGTATCAAAGAGAGCGCAAGTGCCCACCTGCTAAGTCGTATAGAAACAGGAGAGATACTCTCTAGTAGACCAGACGATATCCAAACTGTATGGATAAGAGCCGGAGTCATCATAGGTTCAGGAAGTACGAGTTTTGAGATCATCAGACATCTCATAGAAAAACTTCCTGTAATGGTAACTCCAAAATGGGTAAATACTCTAGCTCAGCCAATAGCCGTAGATGATGTTATAGATTACTTGGATTATTCCAAAGATCTAGATTATCAAAAAAATCTCGTCATCGATATAGGAAGCCAAAAGATGACGTACAAAGAGATGATGCTAGTAGCCAGTGGTGTTTTGGGGCTTCATCGTTGGATATTTCCGCTGCCAATATTAACAATTAAACTTTCATCATATTGGCTCAATCTGTTTACTCCGGTGCCGTACAATGTGGCAAAATCGCTCATAGAGGGATTGTCGTCTGAGGTAGTAATACAAAATGATAATGCCAGTAGGTATTACCCACAAATTAAACCAAAAAGCTTCAAAGAGAGTGTAAAAAGAGCTATTGGACAAATGGAGGAAAATCAAGTAATTAGCAGATGGAGCGATGCAGGAGGAGGGCATGGGCACCTAGAAGAGAACTATATAAATGAATTTGCCAAATCTGTACTAATGGATAGACAAAAACTTTCAATTGTGGGCATCTCTCCTGATATCGTGTATAAAACTTTTTGCTCAATTGGCGGCAAGCATGGCTGGTTCCGATATAATTGGCTTTGGAAGATACGAGGTTTTGTAGATAAATTGTTTGGCGGAGCAGGGCTCAATAGAGGTAGGAGGGATAAAAAGGTTCTTAGAATTGGCGAGAGTGTGGATTTTTGGAGAGTCGAAGATCTGATACCAAATAAGAGACTTCTATTGTATGCGCAGATGAAAGTTCCCGGGAAGGCTTGGCTTGAGTTTTTAATAAAGGATAACGAGCTGATACAAACCGCATATTTTTTACCAAGAGGGATTTTGGGGCGGATGTATTGGTATGCAATGATGCCGATACATTTTTTGATTTTTAGAGATATGGCGCATTCAATTATAGAAAGATCTAAAATTTATTAAGCAAGTTTCATATAATAATGATGCCATTATTCCATGCCGCAGCACGGAATATAAATTATTTTTGAGGAGTTTGCATTTGCTCGGCTTGATGCTTTTGAAACTCGTCAGGCGATATCTTGCCGTCTTTGTTAATATCCATCTCGCTAAATGACGGAGCGGCCGGTGCATTTTTTAACATTTTGCCTTCCTGGGCATTTTGAGTCATGCGTTTGTTGCGTGCTTCTTGAAGTTCGCTTTCGCTGATAAATCCATCATTATTTAGATCATATTCGTTAAATTGAGGCATATTCATCATAGCATTTCTTCTTGTGACCATTTTACCTTGACCCATATTTCCGCATTTGTTTTGCATATGCATTTCTTGATGTTTTTGAAACTCATCAGGTGATATCTTGCCATCTTTGTTTGCATCGATACTGGCAAAAGATGGAGCAGCAGCTGCATTTTTCATCATTCTGCCATCTTTGGCACGTTGTGACATACGCTTCGCGCGCGCTTCTTTCAATTCGCTTTCAATGATATAGCCATCACCATTAAGATCAAATTCACCAAATGTAGGCATTTGCATCATTCCATAACGAGTATTGCAATTACGCATATAGTTCATATATGTTTCTTGATGTTTTTTGAACTCTGCAGGCGATATCATACCGCTTTTGTCTGTATCGACATCAGCAAAGGTAGGCATTTTCATGCAATTGTTTCCCATAGCCATTGCAGCACAAGTAAAAACCGTTAGTATTACTACTTTTTTCATTATTTATCCTTTGGTGTTGAAATTTTCCACACTTTAAGTGTATCTAATATTGCTTAATAACCATATCAAATGTATGTGGATTATTTGTGTAATTATTTTTTTATATTTTGTCTTTTGATATTTTGGTCTTTCTGGGATTGACTTTTCTGAGATTGTCCTTTTAAAGATTGATTTTCTTGAGATTTATTTTTCTGAGATTGTTCTTTTAAAGATTGATTTTTCTTGGCTTGATTTTCTTGAGATTCCTTAACAGCTTCAATTTCACTTATCTCTTCATCGGTATACCCACACTTGTCTCGCAGTTGTTTAGATTGATGTTTCTTAAATTCTTTTTGTGTTGCAATTCCATTTTTATCGGCATCAATATTATCAAATGATAGAGGATCATCTGCATTTTGCAACTTTTTATTCTTTACCATTTGTTCATGTCCAGATCGAAATTCACTTTTAGTTATATGTCCATCATTATTGAGATCATATTCACTAAAATTAGGCATATTTGTCTCGCAGTTTTTCCCTCCACCAAAGCCTCCACCACGATTCAGATAATACTGTCGTTCTTCGGGAGTCATGTTTTTTATACGATTTTGCATCTCTTGATTGAAAGCAGGACGCTCATTGGTATCTATCTCCTTGTCAATACGCATTTTTATAAGTTGCTCTATACTCATTTGGGAAAAATCAACAGCCCATGTCGCACAAGCTAATGCTGTTATCATCATTGCCTTTTTCATTATATATCCTTTGAAATTGAGATTTTCTTATATAATCTATTTACAATAATTTAGTGTATGATAACTATATCAAATGCATGTGTATTAATTGTGTAGTTGTTTTTTTATTTTAAAAGTTTATTTTTATCGGCTTCTATCGGGACAAATTCGATAATGTTATCTAGGTGATCTTTTTCAAATGTACAGCATTGTTCAAAAAAATTTTTCATAGACTCTTTACCTCTTTTAACCTGAGATTTCACAGTGGAGAGATTTAAATTATTTTGCTCGGCATACTCTTTTTGGGTCAATTCATCCAAATATATTGCTCTTAGCGGATCTGAATATTGTTTTGGCAATTTATAGAGAAATTTTTCAATACAACAATCCAATTCATTATAAATCGTATCCATATCGTCTTCAAAGCTAAATTTACCTTCGTAAATATCGGTATAATTTTCTTTTTTACGTCTATAATAATCAATTATCATATTGGATGCAATCTTGTATAGCCAGCTTTTAATTTTGGTTTTTTCTTTGAGTGAACCTAGAGACATTGATGCTTTTAGAAATACATCATTTAAAATCTCTTCAGCACTATAGATATCAGCGACTCTATAAGAAATAAATTTCAGCAATGGTTTTCGAAAATTATTATATAAATCTTCTATTTCTATTTCTTTTGATAAATTCATGTTTAATTGTATCCTTTTATTGTTATATGACGCAAATAATTTCAAAAAGGTTGCAACCTTTTTTTTGTTTTTTACGTCATAGTATTTGTAAATAAAATTTAAAGGATACAAGATGATAAAAAAAAATGTAAACAAAACCAACAATGGAGTTGATGTCGAATTCACAGGAGAGGTCAATAAGACAGATGTTCAAAACATGGTCGATGAGTGCAGTAGCGGCCAATGTGGCTGTAATTGTGATCCATCTTTGATGAGTAAGATAAAAGAGATGAGTGTAGATGGAGTGGACGGCAAGGTGACAATTTCTTTAGTGGGTCAAGAAATTGACTTGTCAGAAGTTCAAAATGCAGTCAATAGTTGTAATATAGGTTGCTAAAAGGATCAAGCATTGCTGTGCTGTTTTTAATATTATTTCAATACAATAGGGTATGTTTATAATATTTATAGCCCACAAGAAAACTTCAAAAAAATATAAAAAGAGAAGCGCATGAGATTTTTTAGATCGCTTTTGCTTCTCGTTTCTTTAACCTCTTTTTTAATTGCCAACGATGACAGGCCACCCATAGATTATGATTTTCTTGCCAAAAAAGAAGTACAGTTTTTTATAGATATGATGGTCCAAAAACATCATTTCGAACGAAGCTATATGGAATCTATTTTACAAAATGCCAAGCTAGATCGTGATACATTGGATCGATATATGGGGCGATACAAAGTAGGCACTACCAATGGTCCTTGGGAGCGTTACAAGGCACACGTCCTCGATCCGGTTACACTCCAAAAAGCAAAAGAATTTAAAAATAAGTATGCCGACACACTTGCTCGTGCAAGCAAGGAATTTGACGTACCGGCAGAATATATAGTAGGTTTTATAGGTGTTGAGAGCAAGTTTGGAGAGTATACCGGAGATTATCGTATCTTGGACGCACTTGCAACCTTGGCATTTCATCCCAATCGTATGCAAGGATTTTTTAAAAATGAATTTAAACATCTTTTTTTGATGGCAAGAGAGCAGGGCTATGATATCTCCGAGCTGCAAGGCTCATTTGCAGGAGCCATGGGGTGTGTGCAGCAAGTCCCTTCTGTATATAGAACATATGGTATGGATTATAATAATGATGGTGTTAAAAACCCCTGGGATCTAGAAGACTGTATAGGAATAATCGCAAGATTTATGCGTCAAAATGGTTGGCGCAACGGTCTGCCGGCTGCAGTGAAAACCAATTTTGCAGGCAAACGTTATCAGGGGATCAGAGCTACTCATAAGTATACGTATCCCGTGCAAAAACTCAATAAGAATGGCATTTACCCTATAGGGCCGTTTAAGGAATCTAATGCTTATTTGCTATTAACGCGTAATGATACGCATGATGACTTGTGGCTGGGAGGTAGGAATTTTCGTATACTTACACGCTACAATAACGCTGCAACATACGGTATGGCGATCCATCTTATTGCAGAGTCGGTAAAATAGATTTATTTGATATTCAACATTACAAGATATGTCTCTAGCTCTTGATATTCTTGAGCTATTATTTTCATTGTATTGAGCATTTTGGCTTTATCGACTTGAGGATTTTCTTTTTGAAATGCTTCTTGCCAATCAATACTCTCTTTTAGTTCTTTTTTTGATACTTGTATATATTCTATAGCGTCTGTATGCATTTTTTTATCAATATATTTTTCTATATCCATAGCATAAAATAATTGTGCATATCGTTCATGCTCTGAGCTAAATCTAAAATCTTCTGCAATATTGTGTATTATCTCTTGAATTCTTAAATTATCAATTTCTATTTTCATGCTATTGCTCCTTGTTTGTGATATTTTACAATATTAATTGCAAAAAATAAAGCAGAATATACATTTAAAATATAAAAATGCATTATTAATTTAGTTTATGTTGTAAAATAAATTTATTAACATATTTTTTATAATTCATTAAGATTTAAAGAGGTACAATTAAAATGATGATTAATAGTGAGGTGGTCGCAGATCTTAATTTTTTATAAGCCAAGATATGGCAAAAGGAGAATAAAATGCTTGAAACTATAGTAGTTATTTTAATTATACTTTGGATTTTGGGTTTGGTTAGCTCATATACAATGGGTGGATTGATCCATATTCTATTGGTTATCGCCATAGTTATAATTTTGATCCGTGTCATTCAGGGGCGACGTCTATAGCTAGCCTGGTTCTGGGTGAATTTAAAAATTATTTAATACAAAGAGAGATAAAATGAAAACTATCCAGATTGTAGGGATTGTGTTGATTGTTGGCGGTATCTTAGGAGCGGTTCTTGGTGGTTTTAGCTATACTAAAGAGACGCAAGAAGTCAAAATGGGACCGCTAGAAATGACTGTAAAAGATAGACAGACAATCAATATTCCCATATGGGCCAGCATAAGTGTAATGGTACTTGGCGGGGCACTTCTTTTTTTGGGATCCAAAAAGAACTAGTTGCTACACCTACAATTAAGCACCCCAATCTCTGGGGCGTGAAGTGTATATTTTATCTCATTTTTTGTATGTGTAGTAAAATATATACCATCTTATAAAGATTCATTCTTCAAATATGTAGTATATGACTTTTTGCAATATAATTATCCTCATAAACTTAAAACAGCTATAATAATCAAGTTAAAACTACATAAATTCAAAGGATATGCCATAAATCAAATATATTTTATTATAATCATTTGTATTGCAATTATACTTATATTGATATGGCAATGGATGAAAACGCGTCATACATATTATTTGTTAGAAAAAGATCATGAAGTACTTAAAGCACGCTTTGAAGAGAATGTACGCTCATATGAAGAAAAGATAAGTTTACTTGATGATACAAAATCTCAAATGAAACTAGAATTCGCTCACTTGGCATCCAAGATATTTGAACAAAAAACAAAAACTTTTGATGAGACACACAAACAAGGACTTGATATGCTGCTCAAGCCTTTTCGCGAGCAGATAAATGAATTTGCCATGCAAAGCAGAGAGCAGTTCATACACGATGCCAAAGAGAGACAAAGTCTCAAAGACGAATTGTTTAGGCTTAAATTACTCAATGAGAGACTTAGTCAAGATGCTATTAATCTAACTCAAGCGCTCAAAGGTGAAAATAAAACTCAGGGTAACTGGGGTGAGATAGTCCTAGAGAGGATACTAGAAGAATCTGGCTTAAGAGCAGGGCATGAATATGAAATCCAAAATACTTTCAGTGATGAAGAAGGCAAGAAATTCCGTCCGGATGTAATCGTTCATCTGCCACAAAACAAAGATATCATCATTGATTCCAAGGTTTCATTGGTAGCTTATGATGCTTTTATCCGTGCAGGAAGTGATGAAGAGAGGGATAATGCACTCAAGCAGCATCTTTTGTCTATTCGTACACATATAAAAGGGCTTAGCAACAAACGATATGAACAGTTAAATGGCGTAAAAACACTTGATTTTGTACTATTGTTTATGCCAATCGAGGGGGCATTTTTATTGGCTCTTGAACAAGATAATACTTTTTTCAAAATGGCTTATGAGCAAAATATAGTTGTAGTTTCTCCATCAACTTTATTAGTTACACTTCGTACCATAGAGCATATCTGGAGAAGCGAATATCAAGATCAAAATGCAAAGGCTATTGCCAGAGCAGCTGAAGCTTTGTATGAGAAACTAGTTGCATTCATAGAGGATATGGAAAAGATCGGTGAACATATCAATCGCACCCAAAAAAGTTTTGATGGAGCGATGAACAAACTCTCTACTGGCAAAGGGAATTTAATTAGACGAGCTGAGGGCATGAGAAAACTTGGATTGAAACCAAAAAAAACTTTGCCATCATCAATAGTGCTAAATGAAGATGAGTATATAATAGCCGATGAAAGCCATGAAGATATAGAAAATAAGGAGTAGATAATGACCAAAATAAGTGCAAAATTTTTAATGATACTGGGTATAGCTATATCTTTCGCTGCATGTTCCAATGATGATTCTGTAAAGTCGAAAAATAATTCCATAAACTCAAGTGATAGTTCTATGGGTTTAAAAGATGTTCCTGCCAAGGTTTATGATCCTTGTCAAATGTTGGATATAAAAGATATTGAGGAGATATTTCCCGGCGCAAATATAAAAATAACTACCCATGATACGGTGCCTGCAAATCCACTTGGAATGAAAAGGTGTTTTTGGGATGCAAGCGCGGATGATATGAAATTTGTCCAACTTACTATTTCTTCTGATGCTGATGCTAAAGTCATGGCAGTAGACAAACAGTTTGAAAACAATAGACAATTTATAGTAAACGCCAAATCAATATCTGGTATTGGTGATGAGGCATATTATGGCGGAAGCGGTCTTAGAGCAGGTGCCGGACTTCACGTATTGCTAAAAAATAAAGGAGTATTGCTTGGTGTGCAAGTAGGGCTTGGTTTTGGGAATACTGATGTGCAAAAACATATTGAGATCGAAAAGTCTTTGGCACATAAAGTAATCCAAAGATTATAATCTTTGGATTAGTAAAAAGATCGAGGAATTAAATTCCTGCATCGCTTATCTTTGGATAGGTGCTATTTTGCTGCCTTCTATTGCTATACTAGCCATCAATCCAGCTTCATCAAATACAAATACAACAGCATCTCTCTCAAAGCTGACGGTACTTAGATCTTTACTGGCTCCCCATACTGCTACATTTAGACTGCCATCTGCACCTATTGTCCAACCGTTACTTTTCAAAAATGAATCTAGAGCTCTCTCGGATACGAATGCAATGATCATAGAGCGTTTTTGCAATCCAAACTGCCATCCAAATGAACCTGTAGTGAGGCTATAATATCCTTGGTTCGCTCCATTATAACGCAATACACCCTCTCCATACTCTCCTCCAACAAAAAATCCTGCTTTGTAGATATTAGGAAATACTATATATCCTTTTACTCTGTTCAAAAAAGCTTCGCCGCCCTGAACATTTTTATAAAACTTTTGAACCGCTATATCCGCTTGGGCGTTGATAATGGCTGCATCTTCGGCCATGGCAGATGAGTTAAATGTTATAAATAGCATACTTAAAGCTATAAGAATTTTTTTCATGAGAGTCCTTTGATTTTTATGATAAATTATTCTACCCTATAAAGGTGAATAAATAGTGAATAAAATAGATATTTTGGCATGGTTTACCGCCCCAAAAAGGCGGAAATAAAGTTAGATTTTGCTTTGTACGAAAGCATCCATGGTATTTACTATTTCTTCTATAGTGCCTTCGCCGTCAATGACCTTATGTAAATCTTTTACGCTGTAAAATTCTTGAATTTCCGGAAGTGGATCGGTATATACTTTCATACGATTATAAAATACTTCTACGTTATCATCATCTCTGACTACTTCTGATTCTGCAGCTCGGCCAAGTATGCGAAGTTTGGCGGTTTCTTCGCTTACTCTTACTTCCATAACACTAACAAGCTGTACACTCTCTTCATTGGCTAGGTATTTGTCAAGTTCTATCATTTGTTCTGTGCTTCTAGGGTAGCCATCGATAACGATAATATCAGTAGGAGCATTTTTAATAGCTTCAACTATAGTTTCTATTACTATAGCAATAGGCACTAGATTGCCTTTGCTTACATAGCTGTCAATAGTTTTGCCTCTATCGCTGCCACTGGCTATCTCTGCTCTGAACATGTCACCTGTTGAGTAGTGAGTGATATTTTCATGTCTAGCTGCAATTTGCTGCGCATCTGTAGTTTTACCGCTTCCTGGTGCTCCAATGATCAAAAATAGTTTTTTCATGTTGTAACCTTTATTATTTGTTTATTTTTCTTATGCGAATTGCAAGTTCATCAAGCTGTTTTTCATCTACTTCGTTTGGTGCTTGCGTAAGCAGACATTGAGCTCTTTGTGTTTTTGGAAATGCTATAACATCACGGATACTAGTAGCTCCAGTCATAAGCATTATCAGTCTGTCAAGGCCCAAAGCAAATCCACCGTGCGGCGGAGCACCGAATTTTAGAGCATCTAGCAAGAAGCCGAATTTCTCATTTGCTTCTTCTTCCTCAATACCAAGGATGCCAAATATTTGTTGTTGGATATCTTCTTTGTGAATACGAATAGATCCTCCACCGATCTCATAACCATTCAATACTATATCATAAGCTATAGATTCAAGCTCTTCTACATCATCGTATCCGATTTTGCCTTCATTATCAAGTTTAGGCATAGTAAATGGATGGTGCAGGGCTTTTGTGCGGCCTTCTTCGATCTCAAACATAGGAAAATCAACAACCCATAAAAATTCAAATACACCTTCAGGAATGATATTCATCTCATGAGCCAGGAAGATTCTAAATCTACCCATATAATCCCATACAAGTTTTTTCTCACCGGCTCCAAAGAATACTACATCTCCGATAGCAAGGTCACATCTCTGTACGATAGCGTTAAGGTCTTCGTCTGTAAAGAATTTGGCCAATGGTCCTTTGAGACCGTCTTCTTTCATTTGGAAGTAGCCAAGTCCCCCGGCACCAAACTGGCGTACAAAATCTTCAAAACCTTTCATTTGGCGTTTTGAGAAGATATTGTCTCCATTTGGAACTTTTAGTGCTTTGATACGGTTTTTCTTGGTATCTTTTGCTATATTTGCAAAGATCTCATTATCACATCTGGCAAAGATATCTATCATATCTACCATTTCAAGCCCATAGCGTAAATCCGGTTTGTCTGAACCGTATTTCTCCATAGCTTCACTGTAACCGATTCTTTTGAATGTCGCAGGAACATCGAAACCGCACTGGGTAAAAATGTTATGGATTAGATTTTCAGCCACCGCTATTACATCTTCTTGGTTGCAGAAGCTCATCTCTACGTCTATTTGTGTAAATTCAGGTTGACGATCTGCCCTAAGGTCTTCGTCACGGAAACATTTTGCTATTTGAAAATATCTATCAAATCCTGCTACCATAAGCAGTTGTTTGAATAGTTGAGGGGATTGCGGAAGAGCATAGAACTCGCCATTGTGTACACGGCTTGGCACTAGATAATCTCTGGCGCCTTCCGGGGTTGATTTGGTAAGTATAGGCGTTTCTACTTCCATAAATCCAAGCGAATCGAGCGTGTTTCTAGCTGCAATCGTAGCTTTGCTGCGAAGTTTAAATGTATGGTGTGATTTTGGAGTTCTAAGATCAAGATAACGATATTTAAGTCTGATCTCTTCATTTACTTTGGCATCCCCTAACTCAAAAGGCATAGCCAAAGAACGGTTTTCTATAATAATATTGGTGGCTACTATTTCGACTTTACCTGTTTTGAGATTTGGGTTTTCAAGCCCTTCTCCTCTGGCTCTAACGATACCGGTAGCTATAAGAACAAATTGATCTCTCACCTCTTCGGCTACTTTGTGAGCAGCTATGTTGTCTGCGGGATCGCAAACAATCTGCACTACTTCATCGTTGTCTCTAAGATCAATGAATATTACTCCGCCATGATCTCTTCTGCTGGCTACCCATCCGGCTAATGTGACACTTTGTCCTATATGTTCCGTACCAATTGTGGCACAATAATGTGTTCTCACACGCAATCCTTAACGCTATATTTTTTTACCACACT
>Ga0265295_1004460_pt1 | contig 18825 bp, 18 predicted proteins | sample Munlansysbiofilm_FD_192503 | JGI IMG/M metagenome (GOLD analysis project Ga0265295, IMG submission 192503) | Leachate microbial communities from a municipal landfill in Southern Ontario, Canada - Methane capture system biofilm | ecosystem: Engineered > Solid waste > Landfill > Unclassified ... | reverse complement strand
CTCCAGTTTATATCCTAGCCAATCACAATTCGATTGGACTATTTACTTTCCAATTCAAACCAATCTTACTTGGCCCGCTCTTTTACTGTTCAGTTTTCAAAGATCAATTCTCAAGAGCACTTGGCTCGCTGAGCTGCTCGGTTTATCTTAGCAGCCCTTGCTGTTCTTGTCAAAGCAAAAATCAGCTTGCCGATCTTTTTTTCTCCCGCTTCTTAGCGGGAGGTTCAAGGCGGCGAGGCGCCATAATACCCTGCCTGAAGAGGCACGTCAATAAGAAATATGCTTTTAGAATCGTTGGAGCAACTGGGCACTATGAAAACGAACAGCAATCATCTGTTTTTCCGAAAAAATCGATCAAAATGGGTTCCGTCTACTACTCCTTGGCCAACCATTTCCCCAGGGTTTCAATGACTTTTTCCGCCTGCGCCCTGCTGGAAATGTTGAATTTTGACTTAGCCTGGAACTGACCGTTCCTTTTCTGGTAGCGTCGTATGGTGAACTTATCGGGACCATAGGTGCCGGCCTGCCGATCGAGTTCCTGATACCGGAAGACGACAGTTGCCCAGGCGCCTTTACTCAGCACCTCCCTGTCCAGTTCCTTGACGACGAGAACGCCGTCCTCCTCGTAGTTGACGGTCAGATTGTCGATTTCTTCGGACATGTACCACCTCAAATCTTAGCGCCCGAAATGGCCGGGCGGAGAATCTTGTTCTTAATCCAGCAGGTCGAACTGGTCTGTCGACGCGTAGCACATGGGGCAGACCCACGCTTCCGGCAGATCGGTAAAGGACGTTCCGGGCAGGACCGTGTTCATCGATTCGCCGACCGCAGGGTCATAGACATACCCACAGTTGGCGCAGATATACCGTTCGATATCGGTTGCTGACATTTGGCTACACCGCAAAATATTTGGCCTGGGGGTGATGGACGACGATGGCCGAGGTGGTCTGTTCGGGGACCATCTGCATGTTTTCGGTCAGGGTGATGCCAATCGCCTCGGGCTTGAGGAACTTGAACAGTGATCGGTGCACGTCGAGATCCGGACAGGCCGGGTACCCAAAGCCATAACGAGACCCCTGATACTCCTGGGTAACGGCTCCCTGCACATCCTTCAACGCCCCCCCGATGCTCAGTTCACGACGCATGACGCCATGCCAGTACTCCGCCAGGGCATCCGTGACCTCAACGCTGAAGCCGTGCAGCATGAGGTAGTCATGGTACGCGTTTTCCTGGTACAATCGGTTGGTTTCTTTGCCGATCTGCGCGCCGATGGTCACAACAAAAAAGCCAGCCACGTCCCCGCCCTCTTCCGCTGACTTGAAATAATCGGCGATGCACAGAAAAGGCGCTTCCGCCTGCCGCGGGAAAGCAAACGTATACTCCCTGCCGTCTGCCTCGACGTGCAGGGAATCCTCCTTGGCGTGACAGCGGAAATACCCGTACGCCACCCTGGGCTGAATCCACCCCTTCTCCACCGAACGGTGCTGCAGTTGCTCGTACAAGGGCTGGACAGTACCGTCGATCAACTGCCGGTACTCCTCCGCCGACATCTTGCCGCGCCGGTACCCCCAACGACCGCGAAACAGGGCCTGGGCGTTGACCAGCGGGAACAATTTCGCCGGGTCGATGTCCTGAACGTAGCGGAGGCCGATGAACGGTGGTGCGGGCACCAGGTTGGTCCGATCGAGGACCGTGTCGCGCACGCCGGGTTTCATCGGCTGGACCGCTGCCGCGCTGTCATAGCGGGTCGACTGCAGCCTCCCCTCCTCGAACTCGCGTACCGCCTTCAGGCCGGCAAAGGCATCGCTGCAGTAGACCACCGGACCGGAATAATTCGGTACGCAGGATTGGGCGACGAATTTGGGGGTTAGCGCCGCCCCACCCAGCAACACCGGCACGGTCAAGCCGGCCTCACGGTACTGGGGCAACGATTCCTGCATGACGATGGCCGATTTCACCAGGAGACCGCTCAGGCCGATGAGATCCACCTGGAGTTCCCGGGCCTTTTCGATCACGGTCTCGGCCGGCACCTTGATGCCGATGTTGAAGACCGTGTAGCCGTTGTTGGAAAGAATGATATCCACCAGGTTCTTGCCGATGTCGTGCACGTCACCCTGCACCGTGGCCAGCAGAATCCGCGTGGCACTGTCGCCGTCGTTCCGGTCCATAAACGGTTCGAGCAGGGTGACCGAAGCCTTCATGACCTCCGCCGATTGGAGAACAAACGGCAGGAGCAGCTCGCCCTTGCCGAACAGTTCACCCACGTGGCGCATGGCCGGGACCAGGATCTGGTTGATGATGTCGATGGGTTTGAATCGTTCACGAAGAATGGCGAGCAAATCCTCCAGACCGTCCTTGTCGCCGTTCAGCACCTTGTGAAAGAGCTGCTGCTCATGAGGTCGGGCGGTCTCCTGCTCCTCGTCCGTGGTCGTGGACGAAGCCCCGCTGAAATGGTCGATGAAGCGCATCAACGCATCCTTCTCCCCATCCTCCTGTCGATTGTGGAGGAGGTCCAGGCAGACCTGCCGGTCTTCCGTGGAAATCCGCGCCAGGGGGAGGATTCGGGCCGTATCGACAATGGCCGCATCGAGCCCGGCCGCCACCGCCTCGTGCAGAAACACGGAATTCAGAAGACGCCGTGCGGCCGGAGCCAGGCCAAAGGAGATGTTGCTCACCCCGAGCACGGTCAGGCAGCCCGGCAGTTCCGCCTTGATCCGGAGGATGCCCTCCAGGGTCTGCAGGGCCGCGTCGCGCAGTGTCTTGTCGCCGGAACCGACGGTGAAGGTCAGACAGTCGAAGAGCAGATCCTGGGGACGCAGGCCACACTCGTCCACCGCGATCGCGTGAATGGCCCGGGCCACGCGCAGTTTGTCGTCCGCGGTCATGGCCATGCCCAGTTCGTCGATGGTCAGCGCGACCACCGCGGCCCCGTACTTCTTCGCGGCCCGGCAGACCCGGCGGATGTTCACGCCGCCGTCCTCGAGGTTGATGGAGTTGACGATCGCCCGGCCGGGGTAAATGCGCAGGCAGGCCTCGATGACCTCCGGCGTGGTCGAATCGATCATCAGGGGCGCTTTCAGTCCACCCGCACACAGCCGCACCAATGTGGTCAGGTCGGTCATCTCGTCCCGGCCGGCGTAGGCGGTGCACAGGTCGATGACGTGTGCCCCTCTCGCCTCCTGTTCGACCGCAATCCTCAGACAGGACCCGTAGTCGTCGGCGAGCAGCAGTTCGCGGAACTTTTTCGAACCGTTGGAGTTGGCCCGCTCGCCGATGAACAGCGGCGGGATCTCCTGCTGCAGTTCAACCGCCTGATAGAGACTGGCCACAGACGGCTTCATCGCACCACCTCCCGCCGTGCCGGCTGCACCCCGTCCAGTTCCTCGACCAGGCGCCGGATGTGGGCGGCGGTGGTGCCGCAGCAACCACCGACCACACTCACCCCGTAGTCGGTGACAAAGCGTTTCATCTCTCGGGCATAGGTCTCCGGGTCAAGCGGGTAGCAGGTCCGGCCGTTGACCACCTCGGGCAGTCCCTGGTTGGGTACACAGGAAATGCGCCCCGGCCAGTGGTGGCTCAGATAGCGGATATGCGACTCCATATCCTGCGGCCCGGTGGCGCAGTTGAGGCCAAAGGAAAACAGCGGATACGGTTCAAAGGTGACCGCGGCGGCGGCGATGTCCGAACCGACCAGCATGGTGCCGGTCCGCTCGATGGTCACCGATACCATGACCGGGATATCCGCCCGCAGTTCTTCGAGGGTCTCGTAGCAGGTGGTGACCGCAGTCTTGATCTGCAGCAGATCCTGGCAGGTTTCGATGATGAGGAGGTCCACGCCGGCCTCGACCAAGGCGCGCACCTGTTCCTCGTAGGCCCGGGCCAGTGCATCCACCGGGATGTGCCCGAGCGAGGGCAGCTTGGTGCCCGGGCCGACCGAGCCGCCGACATAGGTGTCCGCCTTGCCGCCAATGGCCCGGCGGGTATTGTCGACCGCAGCCCGGTTGATGGCCGCGACCCGGTCCTCCAGCCCGTACTCCTCGAGCACGATCCGATTGGCACCGAAGGTGTTCGTCTCGATGACCATGGCGCCGGCCTCGACAAAGGCGGCGTGGAGTTGGACGATGGTGTCCGGGGCGGTCAGGTTGAGCAGCTCGTTGCAGCCCTCCCGGCCCTCCCAGGCAGACACCGGGATAATCATTTCCTGAAGATTCGTGCCGCAGGCGCCGTCCAGGATCAGCACCGCGTGGTCGTGTGGTCGCATTCGTTCGCTCGTTGGGATGGAGAGTGGCTGCAAGCCGAAAAAACAGGACGGCGGGAGGTGGGCAGCATTCCGCCGGGGCTGACTATCCCCCGCAATTGCCACGATCATGCCGTTCCTGCAACCAGAAAATGGGCTCGACCCGCACCGTTCGGGCTCGAACAGGGCTGCGGGTGAGGAGATTCTTGTCAAACCGCGGTTTTTTTTCTACAGTGCGCCGGTCTCGCACTTTCTCATTCCTTCTCACAGGTTATTGCCATGCCCCGATCGATCGCCGGCATCGTCCTTGCCGCCGGCAAGGGCACACGAATGAAGTCCGAGCGCGCCAAGGTGCTCCATGAGGTTTTCTTCCGGCCGATGGTCCACCACGTGCTCGATGCTGCCATCGGCGCTTCCGTCGACCGTTGCGCGGTGATCGTCGGCCACCAGCGCGAGGCCGTGTGCGCGGCCCTGGCCGGCTTCAATGTCACGCCGGTGGTGCAGGAGGAACAACTGGGCACCGGTCACGCGGTCCTCTGCGCGGAACAGGCCTGCGCCGGGGCGGATCTGGTGCTCATCCTCTGCGGGGACACGCCGCTCATCCGCACGGAGACCCTGCAGGCGATACTGGACACCCACTGCCGCCAGCAGGCCACCCTCACCCTGATGACCACCGTGGTGGAAGAGCCGTTCGGCTACGGCCGGATCCTCGCCGATGCCCAAGGTATGGTACAGGCCATCGTCGAGGAGAAGGACGCGACCGGCGAACAGCGAGCCATCCGCGAGATCAACGCCGGCATCTATCTGGCCAATCGAAATTTTCTCTTCAACGCCCTTCGCCAGGTGGGCACCGACAACAGCCAGGGAGAGGTCTACCTCACCGACATCGTTGCCATTGCCCACCGCCAGGGCGCACGGGTGGAAAAATGGTGCCACCCGCAGGCCATCGATGTACTCGGGGTCAACTCCCGGGTCGAACTCGCCCAGGCACACGCCACCCTGCAGCAACGTCACAACCGGACGCTCATGCTCACCGGGGTCACCCTCGAGGCACCGGCGACCACCCTGGTCGGACCGGACTGCTCCATCGGTGGCGACACCGTGCTGCACGGCGGGGTGCGCATCGAAGGCGGTACAGTCATCGGCCGTGACTGCCGCATCGAAGCGAACTGCGTGCTGCGCGGCTGCCGGCTGGGCGATGGCGTGACCGTCGGCGCCAACAGCGTGCTGCACGGAGGCGATTTTCCCGCCGGCACGATTGTCCCGCCGCTGACCGCCCAGTCGGCGGACTGAAAACCTGCACCTTCTCCTGCCCACCGCGGCCGCGACAGCGCCGCACCGGTCGCAGGCATCCTTCCTTCCCGGCCCCGGGCGGCCCGGACCACCCTATCGGAGCGTTTCCAGCCATGACCGACCTGAAGAAAATGTATTCGACCCTGCTCGGTGACTCCTTCCCCATGGAGATGACCATCACCTTTGGCGACCAGACCCTGGTCTACCGCAAGAAAACCTGGAAGATCAACCAGGAGGACGGCACCTCCGAGGAGCGCGGGCTGCGCTACGGGGAGAACCCGGACCAGGAGGCAGCCCTCTACGAACTGGTCAACGGCAACCTGGTCCTCGGGGACTGCCGCTTCATCGACCCGGGCAAGGGTCTGGTGAGCGCCATCACCGCGGCGGACATGCTCCAGGTGGGCAAACACCCGGGCAAGATCAACCTCACCGATGTGGACAACGGCCTGAACATCATCAAGTACTTCACCGACCGGCCGGCCGCAATCATCCTCAAGCACAACAACCCGAGCGGCGCGGCCCTGGGCGCCAGCCTCGCCGAGGCCTACAACCGGGCCAACCGCTGCGACCGCATCGCCGCCTTCGGCGGGGCAGTGGTGGTCAACCGGCCCCTGGACCGGGAGACCGCGGAACTGATGGCCGCCAACTACCTGGAGGTGGTGTGCGCACCCGATTTCGAGGAGGGTGTCCTGGCCATCCTCGCCCGCCGCAAGAACCTGCGGGTGATCCGCATGGCCGGGATTGCGCGGCTTGCCGAGTACGAGCACCACCGCTTCGTGGATTTCAAATCGCTAATCGACGGCGGCATCATCGTCCAGCGCTCGGCGGTCAACTCCATCCGCTCGGCCGCGGACCTGAAGCCCGCGGTGGCCACCCACAAGGGCGCCACCTACGCCTGTGAGCGCCAGCCCACCGAGCGGGAAATCGCGGACATGCTCTTCGGCTGGGCGGTGGAACACGGGGTCACTTCCAACTCGGTCATCTATGTCAAGGACGGCTGTACCGTGGCCATCGGCGCGGGCGAGCAGGACAGGGTGGGCGTGGCCGAGATCGCCGTACACAAGGCCTACGCCAAGTATGCGGACGTCCTCTGCTTCGACGCCCACGGCCTGCCCTACGTGGACCTTGTGGCGGAAATCGGCCGTGGCCGCCGCGACCCGGCCCTGCAACAGGCCATCGACGCGCAGGTGCGCGCCGATCGTGCCGGTCTGCCCGGCTCGGTGATGATCTCGGACGCCTTCTTCCCGTTCCGGGATGCGGCCGAGGTGGGTATCCGCGAGGGGGTCTCGGCCATCCTCCAGGCGGGCGGCTCGATCCGGGACTTTGAATCGATCCAGGCCTGCAACGAGGCCCGGCCGCAGGTGGCCATGCTGTTCACCGGCCAGCGCTCGTTCAAACACTGACCCGATGCAAGCGTCGGCGGTCTACGGCTGAACCGGCTGCCAGCAGGCCGTGGCCGCTGAACGCAGGCAGGCCGTACCGATCTGCACGGCGGCCAGCCCCTCCCGGCCCGGAACCGGGTTGGGGCCCTCGTTGCGGAGAAAGGCAAGCCAGTCGGTGAGCAGGGGGACGATGGTGGGCACCGGCGGACCGGGATCGATGGGCTCGCGCCGCGTGCCGCGGATCCATTCGGCCGTGTGGTGGATCTGGTCGCCGTGCAGTTGGCCGTCCGCGCCGACAAACTCGAACCGGCCGGAACGGCCCGGGCCGATCTTGGCGCAGTCCACCGTGCCAAGCACCCCGTTGTCCAACTCCACCAGGGCGAGCAGGTGGTCCTCGAGACGCCGGGTGTGCACGCAGCGGCTGCGGGCGAACACGCGCACGATCTCCCGACCGGTAATGAAGCGCAGGGCGTCGAACACATGCACGGCCGTGTGCAGGCTCACCCCGGCCCCAGCTTGGTCCGGATCGTCCAGCCAGGCCAGCGCATTCGGTTCGAGCCGCTGGTTGGCGGTCAAGCCGTGCAGTTCGCCGATCCCGTCCAGGCAGCGTTGCAGCAGTCGGACCACCGGGTTGTAGCGCAGGGTCTGGCCGATGGTCAGGCCCAGGCCGCGCTCCTCGAACAGGCGGAGGATCGCCGCCGCGTCGGTGGTGGTCACCGCCATCGGCTTTTCCAGCAGCAGCGGCTTACCGGCGGCCGCGCAACCCTCGGCCACCTGCCGGTTGAGTACCGGCGGCAGGGCGGCAACCACGCAGTCCACAGCCGGGTCGGCCACCATCTCTCGCCACTCCCCGTACCAGCGGCAGTTCCAGCCCGCCGCCTGCGCTCTGCCCTCCGCCGACCGGCGGCTGATCGCAACGAGCTCCAATCCCTCGACATCGTCGACAACATGACGGGCGTAGCGGCTACCGTGCTTTCCTGTGCCGAGGATGCCCACCCGCCAGGGTCGATTTGCCGACCTCATCCCGCCTGCCCCCCTGCTGCATCGAGCCGATGCTTTTCCCGCCGTTTGCGTTCGACCATGAGGAAAAACCGGTAGGCCGCCGGATAGCTGCACAGGGCCAGGGGCAGGGCCAGCACCAGGCCGCCGACCAGCAGTACCACGGCCGCGTCCACGCCCATGTGCGCGGCCACCGTCAGGGCCTCTGCCAGCGGCGCCGCTCGCATGGTATCGAACGAGGCCCGGAGCACGGCCCAACTGGCCCGACCGGGCAGGAGCAGGTCACCGGTCCACCAGGCGATATAATAGAGGGGGAGGTAGGTCAGGGGGTTGCAGATAATGGTGCAGACGAGCAGCCCGGCCACCGTGCTTGCGCGGGTGAGGACGGTGAGCAACAGAATGAGCAGGGCCTTGAACGGCATCACCGGGGCGAAGCCGATGAACACGCCCACCGCCGTACCGCGGGCCAGGGCGGGGGGCGAACCCTGCAGTTCCTTCAGCCGCTGGAACAGGTGGGCAATCTTACCGGCCATGACAGCAATGGATCAGGAGGGACGGGCGCACAGGCTGTCCCAGCCCGGCGGCAGGTCGCCGGCCTCGAGTCCGAGGGTGCGGGCAAAGGTGCGCAGGTCCCCGGTCGCACAGTTGACCGAGGGCGATCGCGTCCCGCTGTGCATCTCGGCCGCCTCGTGTTGCAGGTAGGCGAACAGCGCCTCCGCCGCCTGCCGCCGGAACGGCTCGACCGGACAGCCGAGCCCCTCGCTGAAGCGCTGGTAGCGCTCCCAGTTGCAGATCGCCCGGCCGATACCTCGAAAAACCGACAGATCGCGGTTGTCGGCTTCCAGGTCGCGGAGGATGATCTCCTGGTAGCGGGCCAGGGCCGCCTCCTGCAGGGGCCGCAGTTCCTCGTCGGCAAGGACCAGCCCGGGTCCCTCAGGGTCCTCGGTGAGATAGTGCAGGCTCGCGTGCAGGGCCACCTCGGGGATCTCACCCGAGTGGCGCACGAGCAGGAGTTCCTCCTCCAGAAGGAGGGTTCGTTCGTCGCTGATCACGAGGCCTCCGGCCCTCCCTGGTTGTCGTCGAGCAGGTACAGGGTGCGCACCGTGTTGATGCGGTCCTGCAGGGCCAGACAGTGGTGGTCGTTTTTCAGGTACTGCAGGGTCGGGTAGAGCATCTTGCCGGTGATGGCCGCGGCCATCCGCTCCAGTGCCTGGCGCCGTTCCTCAGGCAGCTGCTCGAGTCGGCCAAAGGTCTTGGCGACCTCGCCGAGCACGATCCGATCGATGTGGCCGCGCAACTGGACAATGGTCGGCGTGGAGTCCATGTTCTCCAGCCAGCGGCTGAACTTCATCCGTTCCTCGTCGACGATCCGCTGCGCCTTGACCGCCTCCCGGTCGCGCTCGGTCCGGTTCATCTCGACTACGCTGTGCAGATCGTCGATGTCGTAGAGGTAGACGTTCCCCAAGTCGTTGATCCCCGGATCGAGGTCCCGCGGCACGGCAATGTCGATGAAGAACAGGGGCCGGTTGCGGCGCTCGCGCATCACTGAGCGCACGTCCTCCTTGCGCAGAATCAGGTCGGGCGAGCCGGTGGAGCTGATGATGATGTCCACCCGCTGCAGTTCCCCTGGTATCTCCTCCAGGCCCACGGCCCGGCCGTTGTAGCAGCGCGCCAAGTTGACCGCCCGCTCCAGGGTGCGGTTGGCGACAACCACCTCGGCCACGCCTTGGCCGACCAAGTGCTCGGCCGCCAGTTCGGCCATCTCCCCGGCGCCGATGAGCAACACCCGCTTGTCCGTCAGGTCGCCGAAAATCTTGCGCGCCAGTTCCACCGCAGCGTAGCTGATGGACACGGCGCTGGCGCCGATGCGGGTTTCCGTGCGCACCCGCTTGGCCACGGAAAAGGCCTTGTGCATCAGCTTGTTGAGCAAAAAACCGGTACACCCGCTCTTGGCCGCGTGGCGGTAGGCCTCCTTCAACTGGCCGAGAATCTGCGCCTCGCCGACGATCATCGAATCCAGACTGGCGGCCACCAGGAACAGGTGCTCAACCGCGGCCTCGTCCCGGTGCTGGTAGACGTGCCGATCCAGTTCCTCGCCGGACACGGCGCCGGCGAACAGCTGATCGAGGACCTGGGCTCGCGCCACCTCCACATTCTGGCAGGTGAACAGCACCTCGACCCGGTTGCAGGTGGACAGGAGGTAGTACTCGCCCACCGCCTCCAACTGCCCCAGAGTACGCAGGGGTTCTTCGTAGCCGCTTGAAAGGGCGAGCTTTTCACGGATTTCCAGCGGGGTCGTCTTATGGTTGACTCCCAGCAGCACTATGGTGTCATGCGGCATAGGAATGAACCCCTTCCAGCAGAAAGGAAACGCCCCAGAGGGTAAACAGCACGGACAGGAAGGCGATGATGCTGAGGATCGCCGCCCGGCGGCCCCGCCAGCCCACGGTGAACCGTTGGTGGACCACGGCTGCGTAGAGGAACCAGGTGACCAGCGACCAGGTTTCCTTGGGATCCCAGTGCCAGTAGGCGCCCCAGGCCTGTTTGGCCCAGATCGAACCGGTGACCAAGCCGAGGGTGAGCAGGGGGAAGCCGACACTCAGACAGTGGTGGTTGAGTTTGTCCAAGGCCTCCAGGGAGGGCAGGCGGGAATAGAAAAGGCCGAACCGCTTGGACTTGATCTCCCGCTCCTGGAGCAGGTACATAATGCCGCCGACGCAGGCCAGGGCGAGAAAACCGTTGGCCACCAGGGTGACCGAAGCGTGCACCGGCAGCCACCAGGACTGCAGGGCGGGCGCCAGCGGCAGGATCGTCCGGGAGGAAAAGGCCGCCACCAGCATGAGCGCCACCACCGGGACGCTGACGAACACGCCCAGGTTCTTGACCGTGTACCGCCAGCGGAAGCTCAGGTAGCAGGCGGCCAGCGACCAGGCGAAAAAGGAGACGGTCTCATGGTGGCTGGTGATCGGCGTGTGCCCGGCCTCGACGTAACGGGCCAGGATGTTCACGGTGTGCAGGAGGGCCGCGGCGAGAAAGATGCCATGGGCAATACGTCGGACCTCGTTCCTGCTGGTCAGGAAGAAGACCAGATAGGCCGCCGCGGCGAGAAGGTACGCGGCCAGGCTTGCCTGAAAGAGGAAAAAACTCATCGGTTCTCCTTGGTCACCCTTCCCGGCCGGAATCTGCGGGCCGGGGGAGCGCGTCATCCCCGAGCACGTGGTTCAGATGGTGCTCTATCCTGTCCCAGCGGCCGGAACGCAGCCAGTCGAGGATGTCTGCGTGGAAAATTTCCTGCAGGCGGGCCTTCCTTTCCGCCGGGCTGGCCGGACCGGCGAGGATGCGGTCGCGCGCCTCGCCCAGCAGGTCTGTGAGCAGACCGTACTCTTCGCCGAACTCGCTCTCGAGCTGCCGCCTGATCATTGCCGAAACCGTCGGGCTGCGGCCGCTGGTGGACACCGTCAGGATCAGGTCACCGCGCCGGACCGCGGCCGGGATCTGGAAATCGCAGGCCTCGGGGGCGTCGGCAATGTTCGCCAACAGGCCGGCTGCCCGTGCATCCCGTTGCACCGCGGTCTGCACCGCGGGCTGGTCGGTGGCGGCGAAGACCAGGAAAGCGTCGTCGAGATCGCCTGGCCCATAGGGCTTTTCCCGCCACGCCACGCTACCCCGGTCGGCGAGCGCGCGCAGCGACCCGGTCAGCACCGGGCTGATCACCCGCACCCGGCCGCCGGCGGCAAGCAGGCCGCTGACCTTGCGTTCGGCGACCTTGCCGCCGCCGACCACGACACAAAGCCGACCGGTTATGTTCAGGCTCACAGGATACACGTTCGGTCCCTCAGTGCCACTTCTGCCGGCGATCGGCACACAGCCGAGCGCCCGACTGCGGCCGCGGCGGGTCAGCGGGAGGTGGCGGCCGTCTGCCCCCAAACCTCGGGGCGGGGCTGCAGTCTGGTGAGCAGGATGGACTTGTCTGCCTCCAGACTCTTCAATTTTCTCGGTGAGGCTGAAATGTTATACTCTCTCTCCGCCATTTTCAAGAAAGGCTGGAGGCTGCGGCGCTGGGCGTCATGCGCCAAGTAGACCACGCCATCCGGCTTGAGCGCCCGACGGAGTACGTTCAGCAACGGTTCGAAAAACTCCTCGCGGAAAAGGATCTCGGCGCCGAGGATGACATCGAACCGCTCCATCTCCGGTGGTTCGAGCCAGTCGAGCAGGGTGCAGCGCACCTGCGGCAGTTTGCTCGCCGCAGCGTTGACCCGCTCGAAATCGAGGATGAGCGGCTCGTAGTCGCTCAGGGTCACTTGGTAGCCGGCCGCGGCGGCAACCAGCCCGGGCGCGCCCAGGCCGGCGCCCAGTTCGAGGAGCTTGGTTCCGTCGCGGCGGGGCTGGCCGGCAATGAACTCGGCCAGCACGATCGCCGCCTCCCACAACCGGATCCAGAAGGGAAAGGTGGAGACATCCTTGAGCGGATCACGGCCGCCGAGAATCTGTTCCAGGTCGGTAATCTTAAGGAGGTGCAGGTGGTAGTCGCGAACCTTGAGGGGTTCGAAGGCCACCGTGTAGCGCGCCTTGATGTTCGTATACAGCGCCAGTGCTTCGGCGGGCAGGGTTTGCGGGTCCATCGTGCGTTCCGGTACTGGAGAAGGCCGCCTTCCGGCGACTGGGGTCACGCGCCCTGCCGTGCAGTCCTGGGAGAAGGAGTGAGGGCTTGGCGGGAACAAAAAAAGAGCGGACCGAAGAAAATCGGTCCGCTCTTGCAAACAGTGCGTGCCGTCAGGTTATCAGCAACCTTCCAGCTTTTTGCCCTTCTTGGCCTTGACGGTTACTTCGTCGCCAGCCTTCATGTCGTCAGCCTTGTCGCAGGTTACGGTAACCTTGTTGCCGTCAACGCTGTCCACCGTGCACTTGGCAGCAAAGACCGAACCTGCACTCAGCACAAAAGCCGCAATCATCATTGCCGTTACAATCTTTTTCATGATGGTCTCCTTTATGAATTGGGTGGTTAAAACCATACCAGTGGCCTCTTTCCTGTGCCACAGATTAAGAAATGCGCCCCTGCTTGTCAACAGCAATTCTCCGCCGACCAGGTCTGCCGGCGGCGGGTCAGAGCACCGCGGCGATATCCCGTTCGAGCAGGGTCCGGGGCATGGGGCCGGGATATTTCTTGACCACGTGGCCGCTGCGGTTGATCAGAAAGGAGGTGGGCACGGCCACGACATTGCCGAAATCCCGGGTGGTCCCTCTGTCCGCCATGAGCACCGGATAAGTGATGCCCGCCTGCTCGACCAGCCGGGCCACTGCCGCCGCACCGCCCTCGTCGACGGACAGGGCCACGACCGCGAACCCCTGCTTGCCGTACTGTGCCTGCAGCTGTTTGAGGGTTGGAATCTCCTGTAAACAGGAGGGACACCAAGTGGCGAAAAAGGTGATGAGCACGGCCTGTCCCCGGTAGGTCTCGCTGGCGACTACCTGGCCGCCAGCCGCCGTCGGCAGGGAGAAGGGGGGCATGGCCACGGCCGCCTGGCCCGGATGGCCGGCAAGGAGAACGCCCAACGCCGTTGCCAGCAAAATCATTCGCTTCATCGTCTTTCCTGTCTGTGCAGTGAGGTTCCAGGCCGACCGGAGCGCAGCCTGCCGATCCGGGCGGCAGCGGGGCATCGGGTACGCCGCCTGCCCCATTGCTTACCTTCCCGGCCGCCCTGCTGTCAAGAGGTGGCGGGCGCGCCCCGACGGGCCGTTTTCCGGAAAACCATTGCACCGGTACCGGCTTCCGGGTAGATAAGACACGTCAGTGACCATGGAGTTCACCTGCGCCCGCCCCCCATCCCCTTCTGTGTACACAACCATGACCGCCAGAATCCTGCCGCTCTGTCTGCTTGTCCTGCTCACCGTCCTTCCCCCCTTCGCCGCGGCCAACGTGGTGGACCGCAGTGTCGCCGTGGTCAACGAGGACACCATCACCCTGTCCGAGGTCAACGAGGTGGGCAAGCCCATCTTTCAGAAGGTGGCCGAGGAGACACCCCCGGAGCAATTGAACGAGGTCATGGGGCAGGTACGCCGGACCATCATCGAAAAGCTTATCGACAAGAAGCTGGTCGTCCAGGAGGCGAACAAGCTCAACCTCAAGGTAAGCGACGAGGAGGTGGAGAGTGCCCTGCAGCGGATCCTGGCGAACAACCAGGCCACCATGGAACAATTCCGCCAGGAGATCGCCGGCGCGGGCATGAGCGAGAAACAGTACCGCGAGGATCTCCGCGAGCAGATCCTCAGCTCCCGGCTGATCAACAGCGAGGTCCGCGCCAAGATCGTCATCAGCGAAGAGCGGATGCGTGCCTACTATGACACCCACTACGCCGCCGCCGACCCTGGTGCCCGTCTGCTGCAGATCGGCAGCCGCTGGGGTGCACCGGATCGCTCCGGCAAGGTTCCCAGCCGCGAGGAAGCCCGGGCCCGGATCGAGCAGGTGCGTGCCCTGGCACTGGCGGGCGGAGATTTCCGAGCGCTGGCCAAACAGTACTCCGACCTGCCCACGGCCGCCGACGGCGGTGACTTGGGGACCTTCAAAGAAGAGGATTTGGCCGGCCCCATCCGCACCGCTCTCTCCGGCCTGCAGCCGGGGGGGGTCAGCGACATCATCGAACAGGACGACAGCTTCCAGATCTTCACCATCCTCTCCACCGGTGACGGCGCGACCGCCACCAAAAAACCGTTTGCCGCGGTGCAGGAGGAGATTCGCGAGCAGCTTGCCAGAGAGGAAATGGAGCAGCGCTTCAAAGACTGGCTGAAGGGCATCCGCGAAAAGGCCTACATCAAAATCCTCTAGCCCGCACGACCTGCCGCGGCCCGCCATCGGCCGCCTTCCCCGCCGCGCGGTCGGCTCTCCCCGTCCGCCGACGCCATTCGCTTGAGAACCGACACCCATGACCGACCTTCATTCCCCGCTCGCCGAGCCCGAGGCGCAGCGCTCGCTCGGCAATCGTCTTCGTCTGCTGCGCGAGGAGCAGGGCCTGAGCCTCGACGATGTCTCCCGGGCCACCAGAGTGTCCCTTGCCAACCTGCGGGCCATCGAGGCAGAGACCTATGACAGGCTGCCCGCCGACTCCTTCGCCAAGGGGATGGTCGCCCTCTACGCGACCCACCTCGGCCAGGACGGGCCCCAGGCCGCCGCGCAGTTCCTGGAGGAGCGCTACCACGGCCGGGACGTGCAGTCCTCCGCGCATCAGAACCTGACCGGCTTCTCACTCCTGCCCAAAAAACTGGCCGAGCCGCCCCATGTCTCGTCGGCAACCGTGGCCATAGCCCTGCTGCTGGTCATCGTCCTGTCGTTCACCCTCTTCTGCCTGTCCACCTCCTGGAATCCCTTCGCCTTTCTCACCGGGCGAATATGGGGGCCCGCCCCCGCAACGAGCGACACCTTCCACCCGGCCGACCCGGCCACCAGCAACGGTGGGCCGCACAAGGCGTTGCACCTCACGGTTCGCTTTCTCAAGGATGTCGAGGTGGCGGTAAGCGTGGACGACAGCGCATCCCGGCGCCAGACGCACAGCAGGAACACCAGCACCAGCTGGTCGGCCGAACGGCGGCTGCACGTCGAATTTTTCGGGCCCGACAGCGCCGAACTGCTTCTCAACGGGACGCCCCTGCCCTTCCCCAGCGGTCGCGACGGCCGCCACATCCTCCAGTTGCCTGCCGATTCGACCGCTCCATGACCCTGCGCAGCACCTGCGCCATTGTGCTCAAGGTCGCCGATCACGGCGAGTCGGACGAACTGGTCACCTGCTACAGCCGGGAACTCGGCCGAATCACCGGTCTTGCCAAGGGGGCGAAAAGGAGCGCGCGCCGATTCGTCAACAAGCTCGAGGAGTTTTCGCTGCTGCAACTCCTCTGCCGGCCGCCGCGCAGCGCATCGGGTCTGTATTTCATCGGCGAAGCCGAACTGCTCCGCGCCCACCTGTCCCTGCGGACCGTGTACCCCCGGTATGTGGCGGCCACCTTCCTGTGCGAACTAACCCTGCGCTTCACCCGCGACAACGACCCGGACCAGAGGATCTTCGCCCTGCTCCAGTGGGCCCTGGATTCCCTCGACCGGGGCGAGGCCGTGGCCAAAATCGCAGCCCTCTTTCACCTGCTGCTTCTCGACGCCGCCGGCTACCGCCCCGAACTGCTCCAGTGCGGGCACTGCGGGCAGGCCGTCGGCCCGGGCCGGAGCTTCCTGTTGCTCCCGGGCAACGGCTCGCTGCTCTGCAGCGTCTGCCAGCCGAACCCCGCCGCCCCGGGCAGCCGGCTGTCGGTGCAGACCCTGAAGTTTCTCGCCCAGGCCCAACGCGCCGGTCAGGAGCGACTCAATCGACTGCAGATGCCGGCCCGCGCCGCAGGCGAAGCCCTCGAGGCCCTGCACCGCTACACCCTGTACCTGCTGCAGCAGGATATCCACTCCTGGAGAAGCCTGCGCGCCCTCCAGGTCGAGTCGTCTGCCCCGCCTCAGGCCGTGCCCCGCAGGCGTGGCACGAAAAGTGCTTAAAGGCAGGAGAACCCCTCCCGCTGGCCGTTGGCCGGGCGGACGACAAGGCGCTTGACGCGCCGGGGGAATTGCTCTAATGATCGATCGCGTCGGCCACCGCCCTGGAACACGCGGGGGCTTGGCTTCCGCCACCCCGAGGGGCCAGGCCGGCAGACGTGCACACCGTGTCAAAGTTCCGGCTGTCGTCCGTTGCTCCGAAACGATCGCCCAATCCGTTCAACCCTCGAACCCGCGATATCCGCCATGAACCGTTCCGGTCTCATCATCACCCTGCTCATGGGGTGCCTGGCCCTCCTTCTCTGGAAAGTGGTCAATACCCCCAACCTCGAACCGCCCTGGCCGGCAAAAATCCAGGGGTTCTCGTTCTCGCCCTTCCGCAGCGGCCAGTCGCCCAGCGAGAACATCTACCCCTCGGTGAAGGAGATCGACCGGGACCTCGCCCTGCTCGCCGGCAACGCCCACGCGGTTCGCTCCTACAGCGTCGACAGCACGCTCGCGGAGATCCCCCGCTTGGCCGCCGCCCATGGCCTGAACGTGGTTGCCGGTGCCTGGATAAGCAACGACCCGCAGGCCAACGAAGAGCAAATCAACAAACTTATCAAGGTCTACCGGGAAAACCACCGCAACATCGTCCGGGTGATCGTCGGCAACGAAACCCTGTTCCGCACCGAACAGAGCGTGGACGAGATGATTGAGCACATCCGCCGGGTGAAGCAGTCGGTGTGGGCGCCGGTCAGCCTGGCCGAACCGCCGCACATCTGGGAGAAGTACCCGCAACTGGCCGAGCACGTCGATTTCATCACCATCCATCTGCTGCCCTACTGGGAAAACATCCCGGTGGACCAGGCGGTGGAGTACTGCGTCAACCGCTACAACCAGATCAGGGAACTCTTTCCCGACAAACCGATCGTCATTGGCGAGGTGGGCTGGCCGAGCGGCGGGCGCACGCGCGGCCAGGCCGTGGCCAGTCCGGCCAACGAGGCCAAGTTTCTGCGGCGTTTCCTCGATGTGGCCGAAAAGAACGGCTACACCTATTACCTCATGGAGGCCTTTGACCAGATCTGGAAGGGCAAGGACCTGGAGGGTGAGGCCGGGGCGTACTGGGGGGTGTACAACGAAGCGCGTCAAGCCAAGTTTGAATTCACCCAGCCGGTGATCAACATCCCCCAGTGGCGGGAGTTGGCTGCCATGAGTATCGGCTTGGCGATGGTGCTGCTGCTCCTGCTGTTCCGCGACAGCAAGGGGCTGCTCGACCGGGGCCGCGGCTTTCTGGCCCTGATCGCCTACGCGATCACCACCTTCGCCGTGTGGGTGGTATACGATTTCCAGCACCGCTACATGAGCACCGCCAGCCTGGTGGTGGGCATTCTCCTGCTGCTCGCCGCCATCGGCGCCATCCTCGTCATCCTCGCCGAAGCGCACGAGTGGGCCGAGAGTTTGTGGACGAAAAAATGGCAGCGCCTGCCGCGGCCGGCGGCGGATACGCCCGATGCGGACCTACCCCTTGTGTCCATCCATGTGCCGGCCTACAACGAGCCGCCGGACATGATGATCCAGACCCTGGACGCCCTGGCCCGGCTCGACTACCCGCGCTTCGAGGTGCTGGTGATCGACAACAACACCAAGGACCCGGCGGTCTGGCAGCCGGTGCAGGAGCACTGCCTGCAGTTGGGTGAGCGGTTCCGCTTCTTCCACGTCGACCCGCTCTCCGGCTTCAAGGCCGGGGCGCTCAACTTCGCCCTGCGCGAGACCGCGCCTACGGCCGGGGTGGTGGCGGTGATCGACAGCGACTACATGGTCGAGCCGGACTGGCTGCGCGCCCTGGTGCCGCAGTTCGCCGACGAGAACATGGCCATCGTCCAGGCCCCGCAGGACTATCGCGACGGCGACGAGAACGCCTTCAAGGCCATGTGCCTGGCCGAGTACCGGGGCTTTTTCCAGATCGGCATGGTGACGCGCAACGAGCGCAACGCCATCATCCAGCACGGCACCATGACCATGGTCCGGCGCCGGGTGCTCGACGAGGTCGGCGGCTGGGCGGAGTGGTGCATCACCGAGGACGCGGAACTCGGCCTGCGCATCTTCGAGCGTGGCTATGCGGCCTGCTACATCCCCAACAGCTACGGTAAGGGGCTCATGCCCGATACCTTCCTGGACTACAAGAAGCAGCGGTTCCGCTGGGCCTACGGCTCGGTGCTCATTCTCCGCCACCATATGATGGGCATGTTCGGCCTGCAGCGCACCGGGCTGACCCGCGGCCAGCGCTACCATTTCCTGGCCGGCTGGCTGCCGTGGTTCGCCGACGGCATCAACATGCTGTTCAACATCCTGGCGCTGGGCTGGTCCTGGGGCATGATCTTCTTCCCCAAGCACCTGTCACCGCCGCACGTGGT
>Ga0265295_1004459_pt1 | contig 18825 bp, 19 predicted proteins | sample Munlansysbiofilm_FD_192503 | JGI IMG/M metagenome (GOLD analysis project Ga0265295, IMG submission 192503) | Leachate microbial communities from a municipal landfill in Southern Ontario, Canada - Methane capture system biofilm | ecosystem: Engineered > Solid waste > Landfill > Unclassified ... | reverse complement strand
AAAGCGGAGCCGAAACTCCGCACTAGATAGAGATCAATTGACGAATCAATTGACATCTTCTTTAGAATTACAAAGATAATACTATATTATTAACACTACTTGTTTTTTAACATAGTATCTGACAGGTCTTTAAACCCCAAATGTTAAAAATGTTAAAAACCATCTCACCAGATAATATCGGGTATTGAACGGGCGTTGAAACTATACAATTCTAAACCCTTTTATCATGCTCGAATACACCAAAACAATACTTCAAAAAGTCAGCTTTAGCAGAGAACTGTTTTACAGAGAGCTAAGTAAGTCACCGCGATGGCTGAAAAGGGAAGAATTACTCCTGCTCCAGTCATGGTGCCTCATCACTTTCGGTCACGTTTATAAAGATGTGATAATTGATGTTTTTAATGCAATACAATTGTAATTCCCTAAAAATTATATTAGTAATGTACGTTTCTTATTTCCTGTTTCTAAAGGCTGCCTTCTGAGGTGGCCTTTTGTTTTTTAATTACATTTGCAACAGTGATAAGTTATTGGATAACTCGACAACAGATAACCGATAACTATAAAAAAATAACTGATAAAAATTCAATACTATGCCTGCTTTAACTGCTGTTTCCCCTGTTGACGGAAGATACCATAAGGTAACCGCACCTCTCTCTCAATACTTTTCCGAATATGCACTGATTCGCTACAGAATTATGACGGAGGTGGAATATTTTATTGCGCTCTGTGAAATTCCATTGCCACAATTAAAGGACGTTAATCCTAAAATATTTGAAGACCTTAGGGATATTTACAGGTATTTCAAACCCGAGAACGCCCGGGAGATAAAAGATACTGAAGCAGTTACAAACCACGATGTAAAAGCAGTGGAGTATTATCTCAAAGAGCAACTCACAAATATGGGTCTTGATCAATATCTGGAGTTTGTACATTTTGGACTTACGTCACAGGATATCAACAACACGGCCGTTCCAATGTCGATGCGTGATGCCTGGCATGAGGCACTGCGGCCTATGTATATTAACATCATCGAAGCGCTGAAATCCATGGAGAGCGAATGGGCTGAAATTCCAATGTTGGCAAGAACTCACGGGCAGCCGGCCTCCCCTACGCGCCTGGGAAAAGAGTTTGGCGTATTCAGAGAAAGACTTGAGACACAACTCATTCTTGTCGACAACATCCCTTTCTCAGGAAAATTCGGCGGCGCAACGGGCAACTTCAATGCGCATTATGTAGCTTATCCTGATATCGACTGGAAGAAGTTTGGAAACAGGTTCCTTACTGAGTACCTTGCCATCGAAAGACAGCAGACCACCACACAGATTGAACACTATGATCTTATGGCTGCATTTTTCGACGGTGTGGCCCGCATGAACACCATACTTCTTGATCTTGATCGGGATAGCTGGTCGTATATTTCCATGGACTACTTCAAGCAGAAAATTAAAGAGGGAGAGGTGGGATCTTCCGCAATGCCACATAAAGTGAACCCCATAGATTTTGAAAATTCCGAAGGTAATCTGGGAATTGCAAACGCACTTTTCGCCCATCTGGCGGCAAAGCTCCCGGTATCACGTCTTCAGCGCGACCTCACCGACAGCACGGTAACCCGCACCATTGGTGTTCCTTTTGCACACACCATGATCGCCTGCCACTCCACGCTAAAAGGTCTTGGTAAACTCATTCTTAACGAGGAGAAACTGCATGCCGACCTGGAGAACAACTGGGCGGTGGTAGCAGAAGCGGTGCAAACCATCCTGCGCCGTGAAGGCTATCCTCAACCCTACGAAGTACTTAAAGCACTTACCAGAACCCATAAAACCATAACAAAAGATACGTTACACTGCTTTATTGATACATTAAATATTGCCTTCGCCATTAAAGAAGAGCTTAAACGCATCTCACCCCATACGTACACAGGCATTTAATTTATTCTTCATGAAAGTAACCGGAATCTCCTTTATACGAAACGCTATCACCTATGACTACCCGATTGTTGAAGCTATAACTTCCATTTTACCGATATGCGATCGGTTTATTGTTGCCGTTGGCCAATCGGACGATGCAACAGCAGAACTCATTCAATCCCTTGCGTCCGACAAAATTACTATTCTACCTACCGTGTGGGACGACACATTACGGAAAGGGGGAAAAGTGCTGGCAGTTGAGACGAACAAAGCACTGGACGCTGTGGACAACAACACCGACTGGATATTTTATATTCAGGGAGATGAAATATTCCATGAAGATGGCCTCCAAATGGTCAGGAAAGAGATGAAAAAATACCTCCATAAAAAAAAAGTACTTGGGTTAGTTGTTAACTATTTGCATTTTTACGGATCATACGACTATGTGGGCGACTCCCGATCCTGGTACCGCCGCGAGGTCAGGATTATCCGCAACGACAAACGCATCCGTTCATACCGCGATGCACAGGGATTCAGGCTAGAGGGGAAACCACTACCTTCAAAGCTCATTCCTGTATATATGCACCACTACGGCTGGGTGAAGCCACCAGAGATACAGCAGGCCAAACAGGAGACCTTTAACAAACTGTGGCACGACGACAACTGGGTACGAACCAATATCCCTGATGTTGATGAATTTGATTATGGAGAAATTGACAGTCTGAAGCGCTTTGAAGGAACACACCCAAAAGTAATGCAGCCCCGCATTGAGGCCATGAACTGGCACTTCGCTTTTGACCCCACGAGGAGGAAAATGAGTTTCCGGAAGCGGGTGTTGCATGCTGTGGAGCGGATGACCGGGGTTCGGTTGGGAGAATTTAAGAACTATAAGTTGGTGAGGTAAAATCACGGAGCCCCTTTGCCCTCCAATGGGGGAGATAAGGACACAGAGATATTCGCTAAATAACAATCAATCCCAGCAAAGCGCGAAAATCCCCCCCACCGGGGGATTTAGGGGGGAGAAAGAATATCTCCTTCGCCAAAGCTTCGGAGGATGATATTTTTTCCCTACATTTGCGCGCTAAATAGAAAAAATTGTATGGATTTATCAAAAATTTTATCAATTACTGGAAAACCAGGACTGTTTAAAATGGTGGCTAATGTTAAAAACGGCCTTATTGTTGAATCGCTGATCGACAATAAACGATTCCCGGTTTTTGCGCACGAACGTATTAGTTCACTGGAAGAGATTAGCATCTTCACGATGGAGGAAGATCTCCCGCTAAAAGAGGTTTTCAAAAAAATTGCAGACCACCTTGCAGGCGCTTCTATCGACAGCCAAATTGGCGCTACCCGGTCTCAAACTGAATTTTTTAGAACGGTCATCCCAAATTATGATGAAGAACGAGTTTATAGCTCACACATCAAGAAAATCCTGACCTGGTACAAGTTACTGCAGGATAATAATCTCCTGAATTTTGAAGAGGAAAACAAGGAGGATCAAATGGAGGAGGCTACCCCGGAGGAATCCACTGAGAAATCAGAAAAATAATTATCTTTAAAGCCCATAAGGGCTTTTTTTTTACCCGGTATTTTAAAAGATCGGAAATATACTATGCATACAAAAAAACAGATTCTTGACCTGCAGGTTATAAAACATACCAGCCTGAATGATCATCATGTGGTATTAACCTGTACTTCAGAGAAAAAACTACCGATACTGCTTGCCGGACAGTTTGCTGAAATCAGCGCCGGAGATACTGCCGGTACATTTCTCAGAAGACCCTTCTCTATTCATGATTACAACAAGGATGAGAACACGGTGTCTTTTTTAATACAGATTAAGGGAAATGGCAGCGCCAGTATCGGCTCCCTGCAGCCCGGGGAATACATGAATGTTATTCTTCCTCTGGGAAACAACTTCACGATGCCTGCTGAAGGAGAGAAGGTGTTGCTGACAGGGGGTGGGTGCGGTGTTGCTCCTCTCCTGCTGTTGGCGAAATCTGTTATCGCTGCCGGAGCATCCTGTGATATCCTCATCGGTGCCCGCAACGAAGATAACCTGATGGAAACAGAAAAGCTCTCTAAACTGGGAACGCTATTCACCACCACTGAAGACGGCAGCGAAGGAATTATGGGTTTTGTTACCGACCACCCTGTGATGCAGGAGCTCAAAGAGAACTACTCTAAAGTGTATTCCTGCGGCCCGGATCCAATGATGAAGGCAGTAGCCACCATCGCCGAAGAGAGTGGTGTGGATTGCGAAGTCTCGCTGGAAAACACCATGGCCTGCGGCATCGGAGCCTGCCTGTGCTGCGTAACAGAAACTACAGAAGGACACAAATGTGTATGTACCGACGGACCGGTATTTAATTCAAAAACACTCCAATGGCACAATTAAACGTAACTATCGATCGACTATCGCTGACCAATCCGGTAATGACAGCCTCCGGAACCTTTGGATATGGCTTTGAATTCGACGATTTTATTGATGTGAATGCCCTTGGCGGGATCGTCGTAAAAGCAACTACTGAAGAACACCGCGAAGGCAACAAATATCCCCGAATGGCAGAAACATCCCATGGAATGCTCAACACTGTCGGCTTACAAAACAAAGGCATTGCCTATTTTCGCAACGCAATCTATCCCGCGTTAAAAAAATATACTACAAAAGTAATAGCAAATGTATCCGGCTCAAAAATAGATAGTTACGTGGCTGTTGCAGAAATAATGAATGAATTGGATCATATTTCTGCCATCGAACTAAATATCTCCTGCCCGAATGTAAAAGAAGGGGGAATGGCTTTTGGCACCCGTTGCAGCTCCGCAGCAGAAGTTACAAAGGCCGTCAGAAAAGTGTATGCTAAAACTTTGATTGTTAAGCTATCACCCAATGTCACTACGATTGAGGATATAGCCCTGGCTGTTGAAGATTCAGGAGCCGATGCCGTTTCCCTGATCAATACCCTGTTGGGAATGGCCATTGACGTAAATTCACGCAAACCAAAATTATCGACCATAACGGGCGGGCTGTCGGGCCCGGCCATTAAACCCGTAGCGCTACGAATGGTATGGCAGGTGGCCCGCACTGTTAAAATACCAGTCATTGGAATTGGAGGGATTGCTTCAGCCTCCGATGCCATCGAATTCCTTTTAGCAGGAGCTTCCGCAGTACAAGTAGGAACCGCAAATTTTATTAACCCGGGGATTACCATTGAAATCATTGAAGGAATTAACCAATACCTTGACATACAAGGATTTACCTCTGTGAATGATTGTATCGGTGCATTAATAACAGAATAATCCAACCCTTATGAGTCAACAAAAAATACTTATTATTGATGATGAAAAAAGTATCCGAAGAACGCTAAGAGAAATTCTGGAATACGAAAAATATGAAATTGACGAGGCGGGAGATGGAATTGAGGCATTGGAAAAAATCGAAGCACAAAGTTTCGACCTGATACTGTGCGATATTAAAATGCCACGGATGGACGGAACTGAAGTGCTGGAAAAAGCATTGGAAATGACCGAAGCACCCATTATCATGATTTCGGGTCACGGGAACATTGAAACGGCAGTTGAAGCCATAAAAAAAGGCGCCTACGATTATATTGCAAAACCACTTGACCTCAACCGACTGCTCGTAACACTCCGCAACGCTTTAGACAAAAACGCACTACTCAACGAAACCAAACGCCTGCGAAAAAAAGTCTTTGATACGCATCAAATGATCGGAAACTCAGCCCCCATGACGCAGATCCGTCAGTTGATTGAACGGGTAGCACCCACCGATGCGCGCGTGCTGATAACAGGCGAAAACGGAACTGGAAAAGAATTGGTTGCCAAAGCATTACACGAAAACAGCAACCGTTCAAAAGCCCCGTTCATTGAAGTCAATTGTGCGGCCATTCCTTCAGAATTAATCGAAAGTCAACTTTTTGGCCATGAAAAAGGTTCTTTTACATCGGCCATTAAACAACGCAAAGGGGATTTTGAACTCGCACATAACGGAACCCTATTTCTCGATGAAATAGGTGATATGAGCCTCAAAGCCCAGGCAAAAGTGCTACGGGCCCTTCAAGAAAACAAAATAACCCGTGTAGGTGGCGAAAAAGACATTGAAGTCAATGTCCGCATTCTGGCTGCAACCAACAAAAACCTTAGCGACGAAATCCGTCAGGGCAATTTCCGTGAAGACCTTTACCACCGCCTGAGTGTTATCATTATTGCTGTTCCTCCCTTACGGGAAAGAAAAGAGGACATTCCCCTACTGGCTCACCATTTTCTGGAGGTCATTACGGCCAACATGGGGCGCCAGCCGCTAACCTTTACAGAGGAAGCCATCGACGCCTTACAAAACCTTTACTGGACCGGCAACGTAAGAGAATTACACAACGTGGTGGAACGGCTGGCTATTCTTTGTGACCGGGAAATTACAGAAAATGATGTAGTTCAATTTGCCCATCCGTTAACTAAATAACCCGGCAATGAAACCAAAGCGAATAAAACGGTACTATATTTTACGGATTTTCTCGGTTGCTGTACTCTTTTACTACTTCCTAACCTTACCTTTATTGGGCTTTATTTGGTTTAAGCAGGCACCAGAGCTTTTTGAAAAACAACAAAACGCAATTTCCCAGCTCAAAAAACCCAATGAATCAGCCAACACGCCAGCACAACAAAAAACCATTATCGATTCCGTATCCGTTTTCAACAACAATCTTACCTTCGAATTACACAGCAACCCGTCGAATGAAAACCAGCCCTCAGAAAACCGTACCGGAGATACATTCACATTATCCTTCAAACTGCTTACTATTGGGGCATTATTATTTTTCGCCCTCAATTTACCATTCCGTAATTATCTGAAAAGAAAAAGAAAACAAAAACCCATCTCAGAAAAGCAGGAACGCTTTGTAAAAAAATATATCACCTGGGTTCCAGGGACCAGTGCGGCACTGTTACTGTTTATCTTTACCCTGCTTCATGTGTATATGGGATTTCAAATTCATACCTTCGCTTTCACGGATGAAATCGGGCGTGAACTCTACACCCAATATTTTTATCTTAGCCTGGCCGCAAGCCTCCTCTCCTGTTTTTTTATCTTTTTATGGCAGCGCCATCGGGTACATCTGCTTTATCTCGACTGTATTTATTCTGAGGAAGAGCTTCGGGTCAGTGTTTTCAAACGTACCGGTGGAAGCATTAGCCGAAGATTAAGTATTGTTTCTCTGGTTACCGTTATTATCCCTTTGGCCATCATGTCGATGTATTTATACCTTGGCATATCAAAAATATCCGATCTGGGGCCTTTATCAGCAGAAAAAATTGCTGTACTCATGGGGCCTTATTCAAAAATGCCGGGCATGATGGATGCCCTGGGAGATGCAAAAACACTATCCGGGCTTTTCTACATTAATGCCCTTGATCAGATTGTAATGTTTCTGGGTATCTTTACCGGAATGGTAATCGCCATATTGTTTCTGTTTTTTATAGTGAAATGGAATGCACAATATGTAGTTACACCTATCAATGATTTGGTAGAAAAAATGCGCCTTACAGGACGCGGAGAGCTACACAGCTATTGCCATGTAAAAACCAATGATGAAATCGGCGAACTGGCACAGGGGTACAACGATATGTCGGCAAAACTGGCACATTACATCCAATATCTTATGGCCCTTAGCGAAGCAAACAGTCGTTTTGTTCCCACCGCACTCCTGCATGCACTGGGTAAGGAAAAAATTACAGAGGTGGAGCTTGGCGACCAGATTCAAAAAGAAATGACAGTTCTCTTTAGCGATATCCGCTCTTTTACATCGCTTTCGGAAAAAATGACACCTAAAGAGACCTTCGATTTTATCAATCACTATCTGGGCTTAATGGAACCGGTGATCAGAAATAACCATGGCTTTATTGATAAATATATTGGCGATGCCATAATGGCCTTATTTGATGAGCCCCGCGATGCCTGCAATGCTGCCCGCGAAATGCAAACCCATCTCGAAATTTTCAACGCAGAGCGGAGACATGAGGGGAAATTGCCAATTCAGATTGGCATAGGAATTAATACCGGAAAACTCATGCTGGGCATCGTTGGCGGTGCCGGCCGCATCAGTGGAACGGTAATCTCCGATGCGGTAAATGCCGCCAGTCGACTGGAAGAGCTCACAAAATACTACAAGACCCCCTGCATCATTGCCGAAAACACTTGGCGTCTCCTGTCGCCCGCACTGAAAGCCAACTGCCGGTTTCTTGACATCGCCGAAATCAGGGGAAAAAAAGAAACCCTGAAATTATTTGAACTCTTCACAAACGAAAATCAGGAACGTTTACGTTTTATTCAACAGGCACAGCCCTCTTTTGATTCAGCTATTAGGCTTTACCTGAACAGAAAATTTGCTGAAGCAGAAGAAATCTTTGCTTTTCTTGCCCAAGAGTATCCAAACGACCCGGTAATGCCGCTTTATCTGGAACGATGCAGAAAATATCAACAAACAGATATCCCTGAAAACTGGGATGGGGTAGCGATAAAATAAAATCATTAATAATTATATGCATGGATTATAATAAAGCCAAAGACTATATCATCGCAAAAATGGTAAAAGAGATAAAGCCTGCACTTACCTATCATAACATTGATCATACCCTCGATGTGTTGAACTCAGCTACACGTATTGCGGAAGGAGAAAAATGTGCAGAAACAGAAATAACATTGATCAAAACGGCAGCTCTTTACCACGATTCAGGGATGATGGTAACCTACAAAGGACATGAAAAAGCCAGTGTTGCCATTGTGGAAGAAGTACTGCCACAGATGCACTATTCCCCAACAGAAATAACACAAATCAGCAAAATGATTCTGACCACCGAGTTGCCTCAGCGTGCCACCAGCCTCCATGAAAAAATTCTTTGCGATGCCGATCTGGATTACCTGGGCCGGGATGATTTTTTTTGGATCGGTCAAAGCCTGCGGCTGGAATGGAACCGACTCAACATCAAAAATACCAGCCTGCTGGAATGGTACGAATTACAAATCGAATTCATGGAATCGCACAGCTATTTTACCTCCTTTTCAAAAAACTTACGTAACAAGGGAAAAAAACACAACCTTAAACAGCTCTATCAACTTTTGAAAAAACGTTAAGCTAAATTCATCCCTTTTTAAGTTCAATAAAAAATTTTATCTATATTTGTGTACAGAAAAACTGATTACCATGGAAAATACATCAAAACGAATCTTTCTTGTTCCAACCGACTTCTCAGAAGTGTGTAATAATGCAATGAAACAGGCTGCGATCGCTGCCAGTGAAATGGGTGCAAAAGTTTATCTCCTTCATATCATTAATACGGATACCCGTAACTACCTGAGGAAGGAAAACCTGGCCACCTCTTCCCTGGATGACAAGTTGAATGCCATGGTGGAAGATCTGAAAAAGGAATACGGGATTGAAGCAGCATACAAAATTAAAGAAGGCAGTATCTTCACCGATATCGCTGAAATCGCAGAAGAGTTGAATGCGGCACTTATCTTTCTTGGCACACACGGGAAAACAGGCATGCAGCACCTCACTGGCAGTTTTGCCATCAAAGTGATTACCAGCGCACATATGCCGACAATAGTCGTTCAGGAAAGGCCTTTTAACCACGCACCTAAACACATTGTACTGCCAGTCACCAGCGAGGCAGGGCCAATGGAAAAAACACGGCATGCTGCCATGATCGCTAACGCTTTCAACGCAACCATCCATATTTATCAAATCGGAGCTTCCGAAGAACAGGTAAGTAAAGCCGTGTCGATCATGAGCGAATTTTTCGACAAAAATAATGTGGCCTATGATATAAAAGTGGCCACCGCCGGAAACTTCTCTAAACAGGTAATTGATTTTGCGGTAGCAAAAAATGCCGACATGATATTGATCATGACCAATCCGGATAAAAACTTAACCAAATTCATTCTCGGGTCCTACGACGAGGATATGATTTTTAATGTACCACAAATACCCGTGATGTGCGTTAACCCGAGGAAAAAAGAATGGGAAAAATTACGTTTGCTGTAAATCTTAGGATACTTTGTTTTAGAGCCATACGGCGGTGTGGTTTTACCACATTATAATATTAAGGCTCATTTTATAGGAGCCTTTTTTATATTGGCACTTTTATTGTAATTTTGCCGCCTTGTGTTCTTTAATCACAAATTCACATAGGGGCTGACTGGTTTTGACATGGCGCCTGCATTTTTCCCACAAAACATAAATCATAAATCACAAACATAAATCACTCATAAACATAGATTTATAGAAACAACTATAGAAGATCTGTGAATTATTCTTTGTAATGTTATTTGTTACTTTTGCGTAATTTTGTTACCCGTTTGTTACTCGTTACCGGTTTTTATAGTTACTTTTGATGTGAGAAACAAAGTAATCAGGTAATAAATGGTAACTAAGAAAAAGGTGAAAAAGAATCCTAAAATCAAAGAGCCGGTAAAAATCAGATTTAAGAAACTGGCAAATGGCAACCAAAGCATTTACTTAGATTATTACCACGATGGAAAACGTGAGTATGATTTTCTGAAACTATACATTCTCCCGGAACATACTCCGGCTGACAAGGCAAGTAATCAGCATGCACTTTCACTTGCAAACTCCATTAAGGCAAAAAGGATTGTTGCGCTTCAAAACGAATCGCATGGCTTTAAGACGAAAGCAAGTAAAAAAGTAAACCTTTGTCTGTTTATTCAGCGTGTTGCAGAAGAGCAGTTAGCAAAAACGGGCAACAGGCAAAGCATGTATCACAGCTTGCTTTCATTAATTCGCCATATCACAACGTACAAAGGCGACAGCATAACTTTTGCCCAGGTTGATGAAGATTACCTTAAAGGCTTTATTTCCTATCTAAAAACAGCCACAAACAAAGCGGTAAAGAATAATCCTCCAATCATTTCGCAAAACACCCAAAACAAGCTGTATAATAAACTCTGTTACATATTAAGTATCGCCGAACGTGAGGGCGTAATATTCAATAACCCGGCTAATAAAATTGCAACAGCAGATAAACCAAAGGCAAAAGAGGGAGAACGGGAGTATCTTACTGTAAATGAGCTAAAACAGCTAATTCGCACCGATTGCAAGAACCCACAGCTTAAACATGCCTACCTGTTTTGCAGTTTAACCGGAATACGATTCAGCGATGCAAAAATAATTAAGTGGGCAGATATAAGATCCGATAATGCCGGAGAAGCTGAATTGCAATTCAGAATGAAAAAAACGGGCAGGCTGATGTATCTGCCTGTTAGTAAAGAAGCGTTGAAGTGGCTTCCTGACCAAAACGATGCAAAAGATGAAGACTTAGTTTATTCATTGCCACGGAATGACCATGCCAACGATATATTAAAGCAGTGGGTAAAAGATGCAAAAATCAAAAAGAAGATAACATTCCATTGCAGCCGTCACACAGCTGCTACTCTCAACTTATCATTAGGTGTGCCATTAGAGGTAGTTAGTAAACTGCTGGGACATACTAAAATATCAACTACTCAGATTTACGCTAAAATTGTTAGTGAGGCACGCAGGGAAGCAGTTGACAAGCAAAACGGAATTTTGGATTTGTAATAGTAACGTATAGGAAATGACAAAAAGACAAACAGTATATTTCGGCAATAGCTTATCAAAGTTAGAATTATGTGGAAAAACTATTGGTTGGCGCATAAATACAAGCGGAGCATACCAAGCGCCTTATGAAACCAAACCAACCACAGGAGAACACGATTATAATTCCTGTAAAAATTGCCAAAGTAACCTAAAGGAGATTACCAGAGTTTTAACAGAACGATTTGAAGGAACAGATGAAAAGAAAGGTTTTCCACATTGTTGCACTCTCCATGCAAATCTGATAAAAATAAAGGAATACAATAGGGCTGATTTTATTAATGCACCTGAACTCACAGCAAAAAAGGTTATATATACGCAACAGCATATTGAAAATAACCACAAAGAAGAGAATTATTATAAAGAGATAACAGATTATATTGAATATACTGTTGAGAGCTTTGGACAGATGCCAAAAGGATGTGGAGAACCCCTATATGCGAGTTGCTACATTTCATTGATAAAAAGGGCTATTAACAATAACGATGAAATAAAACCAGAGAGAAAACAAACCTTAGTCGATTTCATCGAAAACAGCTATGAAAGAGAGGAAAACAGTGAAAAACACACCGACTTAAACATTCTGCTTGACACGTATCAGAAATGGCTTAATATTTTTCCGTCTGAGATGAGTTTCTTTGGTATCCTAAAAGCCCGTTTTGAGAGAACACTCCCCTTTTTAAGTGGTAAACCGGAAGTAAACAAATACAGCGGTAAAACAACCGAAAAAGTGCATACAAAGAGTAGCCTCATTGATGCGCTAATGAACCTTACCAACACATTAATCACTCAGTTAAATAGCCATTCTTTATACGAACGGAGATTACTTACCGAGCCTGACAGGGTAAATCTGGAGTTGATTCTTAATGAACGAAAACAAAAGCTGAGGGAAGGATATTCCAATAAATCGCAGAATGAAGAACAGCGTTACCGAAAATTCTTAAAGGCTTGGTTTGCCGATGAAAAAGCATTCTTTACTGAAGTCACCCCATTATTGATAACACTCATACCTCAAGCTGAGGAAGACACACCACCGGATAGATTACGAATGACTAAAGATGAAGTTATTACAAATAAGTGGGCAAACTACGAATTGGCACAAATGAGATATAACTCGTCCGAAGTCTGGCATCAGGTAGCAGGATATCATTATGTTGGAGACGAGCTAAAGCACAACCATTTAGACAATGTATTAGATATAGAAAACTTTCCTGTTGTCACCAAAGGTATCACAGCGTATCTACTGCATAACTTTGGCAATAGCGAGCAGGTAATATTCGATACGTATTACAAAAGTAGCCTAAACAAATACAAGCAGGTAGAACTACGAAAGCCCGGTTCTTCTATGAGAGACTTAGACACTGATTTCTATCCTCTCCATGTTTCGCAGGAAAAAGACTTTGCAAGGTTTTCTGAGAACATACACCCCTACCTGAGTAGAGAGGAAATTGAGTTGATTAATCAATACGTAGAGGCGTATTTCAAGTACATTGAGCAGGTTTACTCACCCAAGAACACCAACGCAGAGAATACCCATAAAAGTAAAACAGAGAGTGAATTACGTGTAACCGACTGGTGTATTGTTTTCTACTACATAGATGAGGCAGGAACGAAAAAAGGATATAAAATTAACCGGATGAAAAAATTCATTGCGGATAACAAAGTCGTTAACCCGTCCGGTGAGTTAACAACACCATCGAATTTCAGAAAAGAATACTACGAAATTGAAAACAGGATTAATGGAAAAAATAATAAAAAACTGTTACCCCCTGAAAGGATTAAAAATATTTTGCCCTATTTAGAAAATTACAAAGAAGCCATTCAAAACGCTGAAAATGACATAGATTATCTTAACAGTGAGATAGAAGAAAACGAAAGAAACACCTACTAAAACAAAACGTCACCCCGTGACGTCACCCGTTACACGGATTCTTATTGCAGCCATTATAAACAATAAGAACTCCGATAATGGAAAATACATTAACATTTGATCAGCTGCCACAAGCAGTGGCAACGCTTACCAAAGAGGTTTGCGAACTAAAACAGCTATTACTCCAAAAGAGCAACCAACAAGCAACGCCTCCATCTGAGCAACTCCTTACCGTTAAGGAGGCAGCCGATTTTCTCAATCTTTCCGTACCAACCATATATAGCAAAGTAAGCCGTGGTGAATTGCCTGTAATGAAACGAGGCAAGAAACTTCATTTCTCCAGTACAGAATTGATGCAGTACCTAAAAGACGGGCGTAAACACACCAATTCAGAAATTGAGACAGAAGCAGATAATTTTTTGCAGAAACATAGGTAGCCGTGAAAACAGAAGCAGAATATTGTGTTTCTGAAGGGAGCTGCATCTATACATTAGCAGAAAGCGGGACACAAAAAAAGGAACAAACGCCCCCAATCGCTTTGATAGCGGGAAAAGGAACGGATATTTCAGACAATAAAACCTTAGCAAACCGAGCCAGACGAAAGCTAATAACCCGAAAAATGGTTTTGTCCCTAATAGATGTGGCAAAAGAAAAGGGTGAACCGGAACGAGTACAAGCTTATTGGAATGCTTACCACTGCCTGAACAACGTAGTTGTTTCCAATGGCAGGATGCACGGAAAATACTGTAAAAATCGGTTCTGCACCATCTGTAATGCCATTCGCAAAGCTGAGATGATTAACCGTTATTATCCGATCATATCTCAATGGGAAGATGTCCAGTTTGTAACGCTTACCGTTAAAGCCTGCAAAGAAGAGAAGCTAAACCGCTGGATATATGGGATGAAGAGAGCATTTAAGCTGATTCTGGAACGCTGCAACAAAAGGCATCAAAGAGGCAAAGGGATTAAGCTAACAGGAATAAAATCGTTGGAATGCAACTTTAATCCCGAAAGGAAAACATACAATCCTCACTACCACCTCATCGTTCCAAACAGAGAAATAGCAGAACTGCTAAAAAAAGAATGGATTGAACAATGGCGACCGAGAAATAAAAATGAATACCGTTACAAGTTCACCACGCCAAAAGCCCAACACATTGAACCGGTTTACAACTTACACTCTGCATTAATTGAAACAATAAAATATGGCAGTAAGATTTTCACAGAACCCGATCTTAACAAAAAAAGCCAACAGAAGATACCCCCTAAAATCTATGCCCGTGCCTTAGACAACATTCTGGTTGCAATGAAAGGTTATCGAATATTTGACCGGTTTGGCTTCAATCTACCACCAAAAGAAGAAAACAGAAATACGAATGTAGCTGTGGATTTTGAGAACTGGACTTTCCCGAATGATTCTGCCGATTGGGTAAACGATGAAACAGGCGAAGCCTTAACAGGCTACCTACCGCCACTGCAATTAAGTTACTTGCTAAATGACTGTATTGACAAGAATCTTTCCTAAACATTTTACTACCATTGATTATTTTAGGTTACAGAGCATTCAGTACTAAGTACATTCACCTCAGCGACCCGTCTAACGTAATTTAAAAGATCACAAATATCGGCAGCAATCAGAATTTATCATGCTGAACATCAACAAGTATAGATTAAACAGGCTGACACACAGCAGGCGGAACTCAATATAGAAAACCCCTAGGATCCAAAGAAAAATCTTAACTTAGTGATCTTCATAAAGCACAAGTTAATGATTATAACAAGAACAGATCTGTACAGATATCCGATTCTCCATGAGTGGGCTAGAGTAAGGATGCTTTGGTTAGGAGGAAAAAGGATTATCAGCTAACGAAGCTATGGAGATAGTTCTGGATATTCTGGCACCAATGGAAGTAACAGAGACAGTGCCGGAAAAATATCAGATACCAAAGGAAACAGCAGATGCGATGCTGGCAATTATGAGGGAGGAAGTTCACCGGATCGTACATTACTCACCTTGAAAGAGTAAAACTTGTCTAGTCCTAAATAATCTGTAACGCTTATTTAGGACTAGAATTATTAATAGTTATGATGCCGCTTTTGTTTGATAATACTTATGATCTGGAGGCATCTTTCCAATCTCCGTATGTCTTCGTTTTTCATTGTAAAAAGTGATGTATTCTTTCACTATCTGATATAAATCCATTCCTCCATTGGGAGGATTTAAGTAGATCTTCTCCTGCTTTATTGTTCTCCAGAATCGTTCGATATAAATATTATCCAATGCGCGTCCTTTGCTATCCATGGAGATTTTAACCTTATTTTCTTTTAAAACATTGATGTAAACCTGGCTTGTATATTGTGATCCCTGATCTGAATTGTGAATCTCAGGAGCTCCAAATTTCTCAATTGTGTCCTCAAGTAACTCCTTACACCATTGTGCTGTCATTGCGTTTAAATACTCCAATTCAATACTTTTCTACTATATACATCAATTATTGCAGCCATATACATAAACCCTTTAAACATATGGATATTCCGGATCAAACTGAACAGTCGTTCCGGTCAAACTGAACACCTGATTCCGGAGTAAACTGGACAGTGATTCCGGATCAAAGTGAACAGTTGTAATCAGATATTGTGAAGTCCCGTAAAAGCTTTTGAACCAATAATCAAAAGCTATGGCAAATCGATACATTGAGCTATTTATGATACGGGAACTTATTAGATTAAAATTAAAGGTTCGTTCACACACTGAGATATCAGAGGCAATACATATCTCCAGAACAACCTTGTTAAAATACCTAAAACGTATTGAGACCTCTGCATATAACCTTGAGGAGCTTATTACGCTTGATGATAATCAGCTGATTACCCTATTGCATAACGAAGAGCAATCTACTACGGAATGTCATCAGGAACTCTATTCCCGATTTAAGGGATACCGTCACGAGCTACATCGTACAGGAGTTACGCTAAAACGACTATGGCAAGAGTATAAACAGGATGTTCCACTGGGTCTGCAATACTCGCAGTTTTGTTAGCACTACAGTCGCTGGCTTGAACAAACACAGGCTTATATGCCTGTAGACGAGAAGCCCGGAGATAAGCTCTACGTTGACTATGCCGGAAAAAAACTGCATTATACGGATCGTAACAGTGGAGAGATTATCGCCGTGGAAGTCTTCCTTGCCGCGCTGGGTTATAGTGATAAAATTTATGCTGAAGCAAGCCCAAACCAGCAATTAGGATCTTTTTTACAGAGCCTTGAAAACAGCTTTCGCTTTTACAATGGCGTACCGGCAGCAGTAGTGCCTGACAACCTAAAAAGTGCTGTCACCAAGTCAAATCGTTACGAACCAGATATTAATCAGCACCTTATCCGTTTTGCAGCACATCACTCCACTGCAATACTTCCGGCTCGCAGCCGAAAACCCAAAGACAAGTCCCCGGTTGAAAACGCGGTAAAAATGGTTTATCAGGGCATATATGCAGCAGTTCGTAATCATGCATTCTATAGTCTTGAAGAGGTTAATGAAGCGATACAGCAACATCTGAAAACAATTAATGCTACCCGAATGCAAAAATGGCCTCATAGCCGTAATGAGCTCTTTGAACAGCATGATAAGCCCGCAATGCAACCGTTGCGTAGCGACCGTTTTGAGATGGTGAAAATAAAAACTCTCACCGGGCAAAAGAACTGTCATGTATTCCTTTCAGAAGATAAAAGCTACTACAGTATACCCTTTGCTTATGTAGGGAAAAAGGTCAAGATAGTCTACTCTGCCAATAGCGTAGAGATCTACTACCGTCAGAAGCGCATCGCCTTCCATCGCCGTGCCCTGGGGCAACATCAATATATAACAGTAAAGGATCACATGCCCTCTGCTCACCGATTTGTTGCAGACTGGAATAAAGATAAGTTTCTGGAATGGGGCTCCCGAGCCGGGCACTATACCCATAAGTTGTTCGAAGGCATCTTCAAGCTAAAACCCCATCCCGAACAAGCTTTTAAATCTTGTCTTGGAATCCTGGATATGGGCAAACGGTACGGCAACAGCAGACTTGAAAAAGCCTGTGAAAGAGCAGTTCACTATGATTCCTACAACTATAAATCGATTAAAAACATCCTGGACAAGGATCTGGACCAAGAGCCAATACAAACAAAAATAGACTTCAAAATCCCGCAACACGGTAATATACGCGGAGCAGAATATTATAATTAACCTTTTAAAACAAAGTATATGAACTATCAACAAACCTTAGAAAAAATGCAGCAAATGAGGCTGTATGGAATGCGAAGAGCTTATGAAAGCTCTTTTGAAACTTCTCGCCCTCAAGATTGGACGCCTGATCAGATGATTGCATGGCTAATTGAAGCAGAATGGGATAACCGAAGCAATGCAAGAACCGACAGGCTTATTAAAAACGCCCGGTTCCGATATCATGCACTGCTGGAAGAAGTCAGCTATGATCAATCCAGAAACATTGATAAAGACCTTCTTATCAGACTGGCAGACTGTTCCTTCATTGATAAAGGGGAGAATGTCATCATCACCGGGAGTACCGGTGCCGGGAAAAGTTATCTGGCTACAGCTTTGGGCATACAAGCTTGTCTGAAAGGATACAAAGTACTCTATTTTAACCTCGGGAAACTATTTGAAAAGTTAACACAAGCCAGAGCCGACAACTCTTATGTTAAAGAGCTTCGCCGCATAGAGAAACACGACCTGCTTATACTTGACGACTTTGGATTACAAACCATTGATGCGCAAAGGCAGCTCACGCTGCTGGATATCATTGAGGACAGACATGCCAGAAAAGCGACCATCATCACTTCACAGATTCCGGTTAAAGTCTGGCATGAACTGTTGGAAGAAAAGACCGTGGCAGATGCTATTTTGGACAGGATTGTTCACTCCTCGCACAGGTTTGAATTGAAAGGAGAATCCATGAGACGGAAAATCAATAAACAATAATATTTTTTGCCTACTTTTACATGTGGACTTCATCAATACGAACAAACTGTTCACTTTGCCCGGATTGGGTGTTCACTTTGTCCGGAATATGCAAACATAGGGATATATGTGATATCTGTTTGCCAAACCTGATTGGGTCGGTTTACTTTTACTCCTTTGAGTAAATATGGATATACGGAATGTTCCGGATTACGGTGTGTAGTTGTTTTCGGTCTTGGGTATATCGTTCGGATATTCATCAGCCTATACAAACGTCTTACTCGCTTGATATTTACATGATAGCCCAAATCCAGGTAGCATAAAAAAGATTGTGTAAACACTCATAGAAGTAATGTGATAGCACCGCCCTGCGAAATGAAGCGCAGGCGTAGCCGGAGCGAAATGTAGCAGGGCGGTGCTATCTTTGTAAAATCTTTAAA
>Ga0265295_1004457_pt1 | contig 18830 bp, 15 predicted proteins | sample Munlansysbiofilm_FD_192503 | JGI IMG/M metagenome (GOLD analysis project Ga0265295, IMG submission 192503) | Leachate microbial communities from a municipal landfill in Southern Ontario, Canada - Methane capture system biofilm | ecosystem: Engineered > Solid waste > Landfill > Unclassified ... | reverse complement strand
CAAGATAAAGTTGTAAAGCCTGTCGTTTAACAGAATCGGGGCTGGCAGTTGATTTTAGCTCCACTGAATAGTTATATCCGCAATCATGACATTTGTAGCGCTGGCGGCCAGCAGCCATACCATTCTTGGCATTTTTCAACTCCTCATCCGTAACATCAGCCCCTGTAATTGGAGAGAAATCCCTTTTGATGAGTATCTCAACACGTTTGATGTTTTTGCTCACAAGAGAAGCAACAGTATTACCTGCAGGTCTGGCAAAAAATCAATGAAAACAGAAATAAGAACAAAATTATGTGCTGAATAAAAAAAAGAATAAGTAGTAGGCATAAAGCCTACACTTGTTTTGAAATTATTTTGCCGGGATGATGAGTGACCTCTCACCAGCAGGCTCGAACTCTTTGAGTGCACCTCTTGCAAACTCTTTCCTTGGCTGTGTAAAGTCAAATGGAAGGAGTTTGTCTGCAAAACAGACCTTGACAAGTGGGTTGAGTGCGTATGCATCTCCACGTCCTGCGTGTGCACCTGAAGTGATAGCTGCGTATCCACCCTGGTGACCTACATTCATTGCGTAGTTTGGATAGTTTGGTCCACGCAGTTCAAGAGCCAGACCTTCGTCGGACTGGTATGAGAGAACGTTGGTTGCACCACACTGGTCCTGCAGGTCGTATCCGAAGAAACCGAGTCTTCCGAGTGCTTCCTTGTGCAGGTACATACAGAGGTACCATCCAGATAGACCAGCGTTTCCGTTTCCTGTTGCAATTGATACAGCGGAACCGGCTGCTGCGGAAAGACTTGTTCCTCTCTGTGATCCACCAAAGTGGTCTTCGAGGGTTGTTGGATACTTCTCGTAGTTCTCAAGACCGTAGATCGTGGACTCTGTTGTAATGTCCTTTACTACATCGAGGCTTGCCTTGACCTTGTTGTCTGTACCCTTGTTTGCCGCACCATCGTACTTGTCGTTGATGTAGTCAACGTTGTAGTAGAGGTTGTCATCAAGGATGTTGTTACAGTATGCTGCTGTTGCGTACTGAGTGAAACCTACACCACCGGACATGTATGAACCAAGCCAGATCTGGTCGTAAAGCATACATCCTGCACCGACTACTTCAAGAGCAACGTGTGCTGGATCTTCTGCGTCTACACGGCTTGTCTGTACGATATCTGCGAGGTGGCCGAATGGAATTCCTCCAGGTTCGTTTGGTGAACGTGCACGTCTTGCTGGAAGCATTTCACCCATCTGGATAACACCAGCGTGCTTTGCCGCGTATGAAAGATCAGCAACTGCTGCTTCACCAGCACACATGCTGTATGCTGAAATGAATGACATACCGACCTGCATAGCCATCCACCTGCTTGTCTGACCACCGTCTGTGGTTCTGCTGACAATTGTTGGAATGTGTGCTGCCTGCCAGGATGTTTTACCAATAGCTGCTTTGAGCTGCTCTGCCTGCTCTGCAGGGAATTCCTTGTTGATGTCTATAAGGAACTGGCTGTCGATCTCATCTGCAAGTTCATCGTCACCGGTGAAGATCTTTACATAACAGTCATCTACAAGTGCAGGATGTGTCTCGACCATGTGTTCCTGAACAACTGCTCCACCAGGAAGTGCGTGGTTAAGTGTTTCAAGATAGTGGTTGATAGTTTCTGGTGTGACTTCGATACCAAGCCTCTTCTCGAGTGTCTCGTGTGCCATGTCCATACCGACAACTACGGTCCTTCTGATGTCATCCCACATCTGCTGCATTGCAGCATTGTTGACGTAGTGAAGATCATCCATCTCGACCATATCCTCTGTTCCTGAAAGGAAAGATGGGGTAAGTGCTCTCTGACCTAGTGGGATACCACCACAATGCATCATTGGATTGTAACCGACTAGTCCTCTCTTCTTTGCGAGGGCCTCACCAGCTTTTCTCATTTCTAATTTTCTAGGGTTCTGATCTACACCAAGTCTATAGTACTCAACAGTCTTGTCGGTGATTTTTCCACCTTCCATCTTGTTAGTACCATGTTCTTTTGTGTACTTGATCTCCATTTGTTTTGCAAACTTTCTCTGTCTGTCATCTGCCATTATCATCACCTCAGTTTTCTGGCTTGAAACCATAAGTGGTTCTCTTATCGAATACCCTGTGTACCCATTCAATGACTTCTTTATCGTCTCTGAATGCAACGTTGTCAACACGGTATATGGTTGTTCTCTTTGCTGCTTCTTCTGCAGACATTGGTTTTCCGAGGTCAACCTTCTTGTCGATCGGTCTTCCGACCTGGTCCTTGTGCATTATAATTACATCGCCTTCTTTTCTGCATCTTTCAAGCATGTCAAACATTACACCGTCTTCTGGAAGTCTGAGTGAGTGACCATGTACTGTTGCGCCTCTAAGGCATGCAAGTGCTGGGCAGCTCATCTCTGTTTCCATCTGGAACTTTGCAATCTCTTCCATGTCTCTTTCACGAGCTTCAACGACCTGACGACCGGAAAGTGTACCAGGGTCAACGCCTCTGAAGTTGATTGCTGCCGCGTAGGACCTGAAGTATGGTGTTGATGGTGCGTTGTACATTGAGTCAACGAACTGTACGTACCTTACTCTGTCACCAGCTTTTGCGCCTGGTGTTGGTTCTACTATTTCTCTGATCGAGCATTCTGGTTCCCCCATTTCTGCAAGTGGTGGGTGAGTGCTTGGGTAGTCACTACCTGGTGCACGGTGTCCGAGAACAAGTGTCAAGTCATCGTCGGAGATATCTCTGAGTTTCTCCACATTGCCGGACATGTGTTTTCTTCTATTTTCAGCAACTGATGTTGCTCCTGGATAATATTGTGGTTCATATGCCATAATTATTCACTCCTAATTCTCTAATGATCTCATTGTGGTTTTCACGGCTTTCACGAGTTCGTTCAGTTTTTCTCTCGAACATGATTCGCCTCGTGTCACTCCGGTCACAATTTCCATTACCCTTCCTTTTGTTAAAATATCACCATCTTTTGGTTTCACAAGTTTTGTCTTTACTCCTGCCTTTGCGAAATCCTCAAAATCAACAAGGGTCTGGCAAACAACTACTGCAGGAATATCTGCTTCCTCAAGTATCTTCTTTACCTTCCTCACCACGTGGTCCCTTATGTTCCCTGTGTGGATAACAGCAACTTTATGTCTGTTTATCTGTGCGATCTCTTCAGGATTCATTCCAAAAGAGCCGGAACCCATATTGGTATCCGGAACACCTTGACCGGTGCTCAGCACAAGCACACTGACCTGGATTTCCTCTCGACGCATTCCGTATGTCAATTCACAAACGGGTTTTGTGATATGTCTTCTACCGGGGCTCATTGCAACTGCGATCACATCAGGTCTGCCAGTTTCAGAAAGAGTGCCACGCTGTGCAAGCCCTCCACCTCTGCCAAGACCCATTCCATGCCTACAATCAACAACCTGTGTTTCCCGATCGAACATGCTATCACTCATCTTTGATTTCAGGTTTAAGGATGCATACTGGTTGGTTCTTCAGTTTTCCTTTGGGATCTGTCATTCCTATCATCATAGGGTCAGCACCTGGTCCGCGTTTTGCATAATCGCTTACAGTCTGTCTTTTTGGAATGAAATTTCCTTCCCGGAATTCAAATGATACAGGAAGAACTCGCTCGCAAACGTCCCTTACACGCCCTTTTACATCAGCATCGATAACTTCCATTCGAATGCTACCAACGCTTACGGCAAGTTCTATTGCCTGACCTGCGACTTCGATAACAGTGTTCCCGGAATGTTTCACAGGAAGTCCTGTGGCAGGTCCGTATGGAACGGTCTGTGGAAGTCGGGGTCCATGAATGAACAGCCTTATGATACCTTCGATCTCAGCTATCTCATTGAGTAATGATTGGGCTGTTTCTGGATTCAGCAGCCTTGAAGGAAATATTTCAAGCTGCACAATGTTTGCGTCGGAAAAAGCTTCGGACATTTTTGCTACCTTTTTTGTTTAATGTGATATCTAAGGAGAGAAATTCATTCTTAGAGTGCACCTGCTACTGCCTTGATTGGTTCCTTGAACTCTGGAATAGATCCAAAGACGTTACCGACAAGTGCTGATGTCTTTTCAACGCTGAACATCTGTGTGCCTGCATCAAGTGAGACTGCTGCACATACACAAGGAATTGCGAAACCTCTGGAGTGCCTGGTTACAACGTGGTTACCGTTGAAGATACCTGGTCCGCCACCACCATAGATGGAGTGACTGAAGAATGAGAATCCTACTGCAGTACCCTGTGCTCTACCCATGTCACAACCTGGAAGTCCTGTTTCCTTCTCAAGCATATCGTTGAAGTAGAGGATAGTTGAGGATACGTTCTGAGCTGCTCTACCTGCTGCACAGTTTACCATGGTTGCTGCAAGCTGACCTGCTGCTGCACATGCATTCCACATGGAAACATCGTTTGCCTTGTAGAAGTTGTATCCTGATGGTGCAGTCTTGTCAACTGAGATGACACCTGATTCAAGAGCTCTGTCAACAGTGGACTGAATAACAGTACCGATTGTACCGTTCTTGCCGTTCTCTTTTACGATGTCGTAAACGAAGTTGCCTGCGTTAAGACCTTGATATGCAAGACCAAGTAACTGGTGTCTCTCGAATGGTCCTACAGCGTTACCCATCTCGTACATACCTACCTGCTCGAAGATGGATGAGAGTGCTGCTGCATTCATTGCCTTCTTGCCGGTAATTGCTGCCACGTGGTTTGTTGTGATGTTCCTCAGTGAGTAACCAAGACCTTCGTTGTTCTGTGGGATGCTGAGAATGGATGCGATGTTTGCGCCTTTCATGTCCATTGTCTGTGGGTAGCTTCCCCATACAGCGGACTTTACGATTGGTGCATCGAACATGTCAGTGTTGAACATGTCAATGATTGTCTGAACTACTGCTGCACCGGTTACGGTACTTCCGGATACGTAGTCAGCACCGATCTGTGTCCTTATTGTTGGGATCTGAACGATCAGCTGCTTTCCGCCACCAAGTTCCTTTACGTTGGTGTCGTCATCGTCGCTTACGCTTACGAGCTTTTTTACAGCGTCCATGATTGCACCTGAATTGCCTACGATATCGTAGTCAAGTTCCCTACCAAGGATCTGCTTTTTAGCTCCACCCATAGCACCGGTTTTCAGTGATTTCTCGATACCTGCGAGATTAACTGCAACAGTCCTCTTGGTGTCTTTAATAATATTTTGAATCGCTGCGTTTCTGGTTGGCGCGATATCTAAAAGATCAACGCCACTTTCCAACAGTTTACCTCTGTCGTCGTAAATGTCTATTTTATCAGACACGAATATTTTCCTCCTATGTTTCTATTCAGAAATCACCCATTTGGAAACGTACAGATTAACAAGTGAAAGTCAATTACTCTGTACCACACAGTAATTTCTGTACGGAAATCTTCCAGTGGGAATTCTCTGATTCATTAAGTAACAATGATGTTTAAAGCTTTTGCATCATTTTGGACATTTTCGCAATCGTCAAACGCAAGTATTATGTGTCAATGAAAATAATTGAGTATGTATCCAATAAGAATACTGATAAACAAGATTTTTAAGGAGGTCAATTCCAGACCAGCTTTTTAAGTGATTTTTTGCTAAATCTATACAATAATCACCCACAAAGCTTTAAGTACATATATAATAAGTAATCCGTTCTATGGAAATCACCGCTGACGTAGGAGGCAATCCGGGAATCGATTGCAAAGGATTCTGTACCTATTGTTATTTTAAGAAAGTAAAAGAAAATCCTCCATTTGGATGCAAATACTGCCTTCCCTTCAAAAAAGGTTGTGACTACTGCACCAGAGGTATAAGGGAAGCCTATTCTGGTTTCAAACCAGGGCAATATGTGTTTCAGGAACTTTACCAGAAACTTAAAATGAACTCCACAGATGTCGACAAGATAACCATTAGTGGTGGTGGGGATGTGAGTTGTTATCCTGATCTCATGGAACTTGTGGCTAACCTGTCACAATTCGAATTGCCTATTCACCTGGGCTACACAAGCGGAAAAGGATTCAGCAAAGGCGATGAAGCTGAATTCTTCATAGAATACGGAGTAACAGAAGTTTCATTCACCGTATTTGCAACTGATCCGGAGCTTAGAAGGGAATATATGCGTGACCCTGAGCCCGAAGCCGCACTTGAGGTGTTGCGTCAGTTCTGCCAGCATTGCGATGTATATGCTGCAATAGTCCTTATCCCAGGGGTCAATGACGGAGCAGTCCTCGAAAAAACACTGCAAGACCTTGAGGAAATGGGAGCCAATGGAGCGATACTCATGCGCTTTGCCAACAAGACCCGGGAAGGGCTTATACTTAACAATGCCCCGCTCCTTGAGGGTGTTGAAACACACAGCATAGATGAATTCACAGAAATTGTTCGTGCTGCTGCTTCAAAACACGATCTGCGCATCACAGGAACACCACTGGAAGACCCGCTCATAGGCTCTCCATATGCAATACGCAATGAAAAGGAAGCCCTTGCCCAACTTCCCGAGCTAAGAAAAGATGCTACGATACTCTCCAGCAGGGCTTCTGAGAAAAGACTTCAGGAGATTTTCACAAAACTTGGAAGTGACATCAATGTCGTTGCAGTTGACAAAGATATTGCTTGTCTTATCACCATTGAAGACCTAAAAAAACTAGACCTGAAAGATGTAAAGGAAACTGTCGTAATACCAGGAAGGGCATTCGTACATGATCCGGAAGCAACAGCAGTGCTTTCCAGGGATGGAATCTCACGATTTGTGCGCAGGGGACCTGAAATGCTTACATATGACGGCGAAATGTCAATAGGGCATTCAAAAGAAGAGGTTCTTGAATTCGAAATAGAGCAACTCACAGAGCTTATTCACGGGATAAATGCCATTGGAATACCTGTGAAAGAATGAACATTGGAAAACATAAAAAGATAATATAATAGACGGACTACATGAATTCCATTAGCCCTGTCTGCTTCGAGCGGTCATTCTCAAAAAGGGATTTCATGTCCAACCCAACTATCTCGATCCTTTGTTTTGTATAACTCGAAACATTGTAATCATGGGCTACTTTCTTTGAGACTTCGAGGTATTTTTTCACAGACCCTTCGTGAACCGTGAGTATTACATTTCCACCACATTTTGGACAAACACCTGTAAGTGGTGGCCTGCGGAATTTTGCAGCACATTTAAGGCATCTTGTACTCTGGCGGGAGAATGCCCTGAGATTGCCGAACATGTCTGGCAGGAAGTGGGATATAAGCACCCTCTCAGCCACATCAGAAGCATCCACCGCACGTATCTTATCAGCCAGTGCGAGTTGGGCATCCATCTTCTCTACCATGCTCCCAAGGGTCTTGTAGGCACTGTGAAGAGGGCCAGATGCGATATCACTGGTATGGTGGGTGAACATAAAATGATCATATTGCTCAACAGTTCCAAGCCTGCGGCTTATAAGGTCAATTTGCCCCTCCAGTTCCTTTGGGCTTGTATAGTCCAGAGTCGCTTCATAGAACTCAAGAGGATAATGGTCACATACATCGATATTATGTGCCTCCTTGTCAACCTCACTGGGATCTATGCGCGTTGTAAGAACAAGTGGTGCATCCATTTTCCCACCTCTTTTTTCAGGCAGGTAATCTCTTGAGAAATTGATAAGGCCGTCCATCAACAGCATAACACAATCCTCATCACCATCACAGTTTCTTCTTTTTGCTGCATGGAAGAACGGATGTGCGTAACCCACGGATGCCTTGGTAAAACCTACAAGTCTTCCAAGAACACCTGCTGATGTATGCGGAGCAAGACCCATGAGCATTACCCCCACAAGATCATCAATTATCTCTGCCTTGTAGTATGGTTCCTCACGATAGTATTTCACAAGCAGGTCATCGATGTAATGACTAGTACGCAGGAGGTATTCACCGCAATCGTATGAAACTACAAGATCCTGCACTTTAAGGCAGACTACCTGGTCATCCGTTTCCAGAGCTTTTCCATATATATCCTCTGTGTATCCAAGTTCTTTGAGTTTCTTAACTGTGATACTAAGTTCATCGGCACGGATATGTGTAAGCGGAATGTCGGACATATCATACCTGACAGTCCCATCTTTGAAAGTGAAAAGGCCATGTTTCGCCCGTAAGATACCTTTTTCAAGAGGTTCAGGAGTCATTGTCCCGGACATCATGCGCTTGACACCTTTTACTTCGATATTGGTATCCCGCTCACCAAGTTTTTCAAAAGCAGCCTGGTAGACCTCTTTGAAATCGATGTTTTGCATCTTCACACATGTGGTCTTTGAACCACATTTCGGACATTTCTCCTTTTGCACCGATATGCCACAACGTGGGCATGATAATTTAGGTACTGAGAACTCACCACAGTCACAACGATACCAGAATGTATCCTTTCCGCATGCAGGACACATACGATTACCGATCTCAACCCGAATCTGCCCGACCTTCCCGTTCATAGAAGACATGTAGCCTGCAGCAGCTTCCATTTTCCGTGTATTCCCGGCAGAATCTCCTATGGGGAACAGTACATGAGGGGCGGGAGTCATCTTTCTCTTGTTTGATTTTTCCGGACGCCCCATCCTTGCACCAATTCTTACAGGTGCACGTGCACGTACTACAAGGCCACTCACTTCGTTGACCATTCCCATGCTGTCTGTGGATTCAACAGTAGTCCAATTCTTATTCAGGTCCCTGTCAAGACCCAGACATCTGATAAAAGGCAGAGGCTTATCAATGATGATCTTTCCCTCAAAGATCCTGTGCAGGACAAGCAAATGCTCAAGAAGGATCTTTATTCCATTCTCAATAGTCTTTTCAAATGGCAGTTCAAGGATTGTCCCGTCATCGGAAAGGACAGCGTTCTCTGATATGAACGAGGCAAGTGTGGTAAACTCATCAATTGTGATATCATGCCAGAGATATGTAAATGCAGGATGTAGAGGAACGCCGTATTTGTCACATAGTTCCAGTGCAAATTCCTGTGAAGGTAATTCAAGTTCATTTCGGGAATATGGCGCAGTGGGAACTTGCTTCTCAAACTCCTGTATCCACCATTCAAAACAGTATGAAGATGGTACAAGAGGATGATTGTTCTCAAGGAAATCACCGAAATTGATCAATATCTCACCGATATCCAGTATGCATTCCACTTCCGGATGAATCTGAATCGCATGTTCTTCATCATCCATCCGGATGACATCACCAGACCTGAGTCTGACAGTGGGACCTTCTATACTATCTACTGGTGCCATTCCGGCGGCCTTGCCGGGACGCTCTACCCTGAGCTGGGTGCCTGTTGTGATAAAACTGTCCATTATATACATACTGGCAGGGCTTATGCCGGCTGCTGCAAAGGATGTGTTTCTTGAACGTCCGTACCTTAACCTGAAGCCACCCGGACGCATTGGATGAGAGAACACAGGTCTGCCTGCTATCAGGTCACGCAGGTATTTGTCTTTTGGTTTTACGCCGATAAAACCGTCGTCATCGTCATTATCGTCACTCTTTGTTCCGGCTATAAGTGTGTTCAACCAGTCCCAGCCATCCATTTCGAGATTGTTGACGTGTTTGAGGATCTTCGGAGCTTTTAGAGCCAGACCTTCTGCAAGCACAAGACACATACCACCACGCACTCTGTTGCTATTTATCCTGTCAAGGTTCCTGTAACCTTCAACCTCTTCAGCTTCCGTGGGTTCCCCGTCAATACATATGGGACAGTTTTCCACAATTAGCCGGATCTCATCTTCAGAGGGAGTATACTGCAAGGATGCTACTCGTCTGTAAAGCAGAATTTCCTCAACGTATCGTTCAACTTCTTCCTTGCGTGGCTTGAACCGGTCAATGCCAACCGCACGGCGTACATAGTCACCTACAAGTACGGAAAGTGCCTGGGCTGTACCGCCTGCACTACGTATGGGGCCAGAGTAAAATATCCTGATGTATTCGCTTCCATCATCGTTCTTACCAAGAGTTACTTTGTCTATTCCTTCAATTGGTGCGGCAACCACACCTTCGGTGAGCATTGCAACAGATACGCGTATGGCAGCCTCTATGGCAGCTTCCTTGGATGCAAATTTTCCCACAGCACCCTCAGCAACGGCTTTACCTATTGCAAGAGCGCCTTCTTCACGAGACATAGTCTTTTCATATTTGCGTATCTCCTCTGCAACACCTTTCACACCAATGAGATTTTCCACCCTGTCTGCAAGGTCCTTTGCAAGAGGAATCTCAACATTGGGTTTTGGATCTCTCCCTTTTGAGCGTGCACGGTTCGCAATATCGATCTCACTATGAAGCTTTGATTCAAGCGCCTCAAAATAATCCCTCATAGAATCGCTAACTACTATTTCACCCATTCAGAACAGCCCTCGATGAACTTGCATTTATGCGTTTGTCATTAAAATTGTTTTGCTGCATTAACTGTGCTCTTCACGTATTAATACATTATCAACTTCGATTTCAAAATAAGCCAGTTCCAATAATCCAATCCAAAGAGTATCCATAGATTATTCGACCAGTCACAACAGTTAGATTTATAATAAATACGGCACTAGATGTATCGTAACCTCTCAAAAACAGAGGTAAATAGACTGTGCGAGAGTAGCCAAGCGGTCAACGGCGATGGACTCAAGATCCATTTTCGCAGGAATTCGTGGGTTCGATTCCCCCCTCTCGCATTATTTTTTAAGGGTAATAGGTAACACCAAAAAACCGAACTTTGGTTGAAATTTAACTAGGTTTTTACTAAATCCTATTTTTAATGTTCAACTTAATACTAAAGTTTAATTTTGTAGTTTATACATTTAGAAAATAAAGATGATTAAGTAAGAACCTTTTTCTCTGAAGATTCTACATGTTGTCCAAAATCGCTTTCATCCGTTTTCAATAACATTGACAAGATTAATGATTGATAAATATATACGTTTATAGTGTTTCTATAGTGAGAGGTAATTAGATGGATCATAAAAAATCAATTGTTTTTGTGGCCTTGGTTTCAATGTGTCTTTTGGTATCTGGATGTTCAGGCCCGGAAATGACAACCGAAATTACAGGAAATCATACTTTGAGCTACAAGGATGCAAACCTTACATTGACTTTAACACCTGAAACGATAAATGCAAGTGAACTTTCAAACCTGCAGCTTGGTTTAAAAAATGAAGGGAAATACCCAATTAATGTTGATAAATTCCGCCACCAATGTAATTATAAAATTATTTATGCTGATGGGTGGGACGTTGAATATGAGTCTATGCCGATGTGTCTACCGATAGGGGATGATTCACTTATCGAGATTATGCCTGGGGAATCGTACACGGTAAACGTAGATGACGCAGGTCATTGGCAAGGACAGTTAAGAAAAGGCAACCAATCAATATCTGTTGTGTATTATCCTTCAGGTAGTAGCTATACCACTCATAAATTTTGGACGGGAAAGCTGAGATCAAACAACATAACTTACATTTCTGAGAGCTTCAAAAATGAATCACAGGAAACCATAGAAGGCAACTTAATATTTAATGGTACGATTCAGCAAGGGGATGGGTATCTGGTAAATGATATTATTTTTAATGTCAATTATATATCGGTTGGAACAAAATATGCATACATTGCAGTATATCAGGGTGAAGAGAGAATTGAGGAAATTAAGATATACGAAGGTGAAACACGCATATTTAATTATGAAAACAGCCCTCGTATTGCATTGAAATTAATTGATATATTCGAGGAAGGGCATGGCTCAGGGAATTTTTTAATAATTGTTGAAAATAGCCAACCTCCATTGCATGACAGTGGCATAATTGACGGCGGATCTTATACAATGTATGGAAATGATTAACTAAAAAAAAGGTTTCAACTTAATTTATTGCTACAATCGGCCATCGTGAGATTGATTTGAACGGTTCTGGAGTGCTCGGCCTTCATGTCAATCTTATCTTTTCTGCTCAACATCCTCTGCATCATACCTTTCAACAGCATAAGCAGGTTTACTAAAATCAATACTCTTCCTCTTACCAACAAGATACTGAGCAAGTTCCCTAGTTTTCAATAACAAAACATAACTCCACATAACAGATTGTTTTTTGTAAGCTACCTTCTTGTTCATCCAGTTGTTGAACTCTTCAGTTACCTTCTTTGCTTCCAATGGTTTTAGCTTGAGTAAATAATTTTTCAGTCTAAATACCGTTTTTAGAAGCTAATGCAAAAGATATATATGCCTTCCTTTAAATAATTAGCACTAGGAAGATTGGGTTATAGCTGGGGGGCCGATTCAAAAGGCTAATGTATGCGTCTGGGTTGATGCAATAACTTTCTTTTGTTTCGGAGATGAAATCTATTTCTCAGCAAACCTGATTTTAGATGATGTGGTTTAAATGAACAAAAAAATAATAATAATAGCGATAGCTATACTCTTTCTGTTACCAGGGGCAGATACTGCCTTTGCTGCAGAAATTGACACTCTGGAAGAACTAGGCAAAGAGATATTTTTCGATGAAAATCTGTCCACACCTAAAGGACAGTCCTGTGCCAGCTGCCATACACCTGAAGCTGGTTTTGCAGACCCGAATAGTGAGCTTCCTGTGTCCAAGGGAGTACTTCCCCAAAATAGATTTGGAAACAGGAACAGTCCTACTGCAGCTTATGCAGCATATAGTCCGGAATTTGGAACAATCCAAGAAAACGGTGAAACTCTATATGTCGGTGGACAGTTCTGGGATGGACGGGCAAAGGACCTTGAAGAACAGGCAAAGGGACCTTTCCTGAATCCTCTGGAAATGAACAACCCCAATGAACGAGTAGTCATAGTCAAAATAGCAAATTCCGAATATGCGGAGGATTTTGAAAGACTTACAGGAGTAGACTTGGGTGATCGTTCCGCAGAAAATATAGAACTTGCTTATAATGAGGTGGCCAGGGCCATAGCTGCATTTGAAAGAACCGACGAAGTCAACCAGTTCTCTTCAAAGTATGACTTATACCTTGCTGGTGAAGCAACATTCACAGAAGAAGAAGAATGGGGACTTGAGCTCTTTAATAGTGAACAAACAATGTGTTCAGATTGTCATCCTAGTGCGGGAGAAAAACCACTGTTCACAGATTTCACTTACGACAATTCTGGAACTCCAAAGAATATGGATAATCCATTCTATGATCTTCCAAAAAAGTTCAATCCTGATGGTGACAACTTCATAGACTACGGTCTTGGAGGCGTTCTTGGTATAGAGTCTGAAAATGGTAAGATGAAAGTACCAACCCTGAGGAATATTGCTGTCACTGCGCCTTACATGCATAATGGAGTATTTACTGACCTTAGAACCGTTGTTGATTTCTATAATACACGGGATACTCCAGATGCAGACTGGGATGCTCCAGAAGTTGCTCAAAATGTCAACGAAGATGAACTCGGAGACCTTGAACTGGAACCTAACGAAGTTGATGCGATTGTCGCTTTCCTGGAAACTCTAACGGATGGTTATGAACCAGAGAATTAAGCACAGGATTAAGAATAAGCATTATAGCAAACTTTTTTGATGCGTGTGCAGTACACGCATCTTTATTTTTATCTTTTCAACAGAAAGTTTTGCATGTATGAGCTTGCCTAAATAAAATCTCCTCTGAAATACATCTGAGTAAATAAGAAAGTGTTAAATAACTAAAACATCTACTAAAATATATGAAAAAAACTAAACTTATTTTATTATCTTTATTAAGCATACTTGTATTGCTTTGTGCAGGATGTGTTGAAAACACAGAGGTTAATGATTCATCGAATTTAACGAATCTGACAAATACAGTTCCCATAGAAAACAATGAATCAGCGACTAATAAAAGTAGGATAGATATTAACTCTACAATAAATGCTGATTCTGTTGAAAACTATGATATTGCAACTGCAAATAATGCTTTTGCCTTTGATATGTATTCAAAGATTACAAAAGAAAATGAACAGAACCTCTTCTTTTCCCCATATAGTATATTCACTGCAGTAGCAATGTGCTATGATGGTGCTGAAAGCTCTACTAAAGAGCAAATTGCAAATGTATTTAATTTCCCACTTAACAAGAGCATTTTAGAAATAAGTTCTAAAGAGCTGATCAGTGATATAAATTCAGATGATAAAGAGTATGAACTGAAAACTGCAAATGCCCTGTGGATACAGAAAGACTTCCCCATTAAAACACAATACATTTCCAATGTTGAAAATTACTATTCTGGAAAAGTATCAAAACTTGATTTTGTGAAGCAGCCCGAAAACTCAAGGAATATGATCAATGATTGGGTTGAAAGTAAAACAAACGATAAAATAAAAGATCTTATTCCTGATGGTGCAATAAATCCCGACACACGATTGATCCTCACAAATGCAATTTACTTTAATGGAAAATGGATGAATGAATTTGATAAGGAAAATACGCAAAGCCGATCATTCTATCCATCAGAAGATGAAGAAATTAGTGCAGAAACAATGTATGCACAAAGATACCTTCCGTATGCTGAGAACTCTAATGCAAAGATCCTGGAATTACCATATAAGGGAAATGACCTTTGTATGTACGTTGTTCTTCCAAATGAGAATGATATCGACAAATTCGAAACGTCTTTTTCAGTTAGTGAATATGAAACACTAAAATCCAATATGGATTCCAGGGCTGAAGTGAAAGTATGGCTTCCAAAATTCAAATTTGATACCAAGACTGAACTATCTGATCAACTCAAAGAAATGGGAATGTCAGACGCATTTGATGATAAAGATGCAAACTTTTCAGGAATATCTGATGAATATTTAATGATCTCAGCAGTAATTCATCAGGCATTTGTAGATGTCCAGGAAGAAGGCACAGAGGCGGCAGCTGCAACTGGTGTTGTAATGCTCACTGGTTCAGCAGACATAGAGCCTGAGCCAGTAAGAGAATTCAGAGCAGATCATCCTTTCATATTCTTCATAGAAGATAAGAGAACAGACTGCATATTATTTATGGGGAAGATTGAAAGACCTGAATATGAGTAATGCCATTATGGCATTTACTCTAATATTTTTCTCATCCTCTTCGTGTTCAAATAAAATCCCCTCATAACCCTATCCTGTAATTTCTTCAGCATACTACAATACTTAATCTCACTCTTCCGAGCTTCAGCAGGACTTAGCTTGGGTATGGATACTCTTATTTTATCAACAGAAAGCTGCATGCATTCTTCGTTTATAAAATCTGGCTCTGTAGAAAAGCTCATTGCTTTTAATTAGCGCATGTACAAAACTTGGAAGCAAGAGATAATATATTCAACTTTTCGGACTGCTTCGGCTTTGCTGGACCCACAGGGATGGGGGTTTATAAACAAATAATAAAACGACCATCCGCCGCAGGCGGCACGTTCCTTTGCTCATATCCTGAAGACTATTGAAATAGTGTACTTAATGAAGATTGCTGAGTTAAAAGTTGTAATTAAGGGATTATTTTATTCATCTTTTTGGACTGCGCCGGCTTCGCCGGACCCTTCGGGATGGGTTTAAAATTAAAAACAATATGATCACCTGCAGCATGCAGCATCCTTCCTTGTACACATCCTGTATGTTATTGAAATAATGCATTTATTGAATTATTGAATAGTACTGATTTTTAAAATGGAATTAGTATTTCTACAGAGCTTAAAATCCAAATCTTTATCTTGGCTGCTCTCATTCACATTAACAATCGGAATAAAATAAATAATAAAAGAGTCTATTACTGCGAAATCATAGAATACTTAATCATACTATGCAGGACTTAGACTATCTCCTCCTGCACATACTAAAGGTGATCTTTTTTGTCAAATCCAATAGAACGTGAGACCGTTGTATCAGCCATTGTTGATATTTTAAGAGAGGCAGAGACCGTGCTGCCACAGGACGTTGTAGATTCACTTCAAAAGGCTGCATCAGAAGAAACATCCCCTGTTGCAAAGGAACAACTTGAAGCTATCCTTAAGAACGTAGAAATAGCAGGTAGCAGAGGAGTTCCCATCTGCCAGGATACAGGCATACTCATATTCTTTGTAGAACTTGGACGCAAGGTCTCATTAGATTTCAGTCTGGAAGACGCCATACTTGAAGGTGTAAGGAAGGCAACTAAGTCGATCCCACTGCGTCCGAATGCTGTAGACCCAATAAGCCGTGTGAACAGCGGAGATAACAGCGGAGCAGGCATCCCTGATATAAAATACGAACTCACTGAGGGAAGCAGCCTAAAGATAACTGTTGCTCCCAAGGGTGCAGGTTCAGAGAATATGAGCGCCATCAAAATGCTCAATCCAACTGAAAAGGACAGGATACGTAACTTTGTCCTTGAGACTGTGCTAAACGCAGGCGGCAAACCATGTCCTCCAATTATTGTTGGTGTTGGTATTGGAGGCTCCTTCGATAAAGCCGCAAGACTTGCAAAATCAGCTCTGCTGAGAAATGTTGATGATATGGATGAAGAAGAGCAAAGTCTGCTTGAGGACATCAATTCCCTTGGGATCGGACCAATGGGACTTGGCGGTAAGACAACAGCCCTTGCAGTACACATTAAAAAAGCTCATTGTCATACAGCCTCTCTTCCGGTGGCTGTGAATATCCAGTGCTGGGCCAATCGTCATGCTTCAGTTACCCTGGGTGGTGATGAGTAATGGAATACAAACTAAGCACACCACTAAAAAAAGAAGATATCAGTCAGCTCAATGCCGGTGATCTAGTTTACCTGAGTGGAAACATATTTACAGCCAGAGATGAAGCCCATGCCAGAATCCTGGAAATGGCAGAGGAAAAGAAAGAACTGCCATTTGATTTGGAAGGATCGGTTATCTATCACTGCGGCCCCCTTATGAAAGAAAAAGAAGGTGGTTGGGAAGTCGTTGCCGCAGGCCCTACCACAAGTGCCCGCATGTCAAAGATGACACCCAAACTCCTTGATATTCATAAAGTTCGTGCCTTTGTAGGAAAAGGAGGCATGGACAATGTTACAGAAGCCATGGAAAACAAAGCTGTCTATCTTGCATTAACAGGAGGCTGTGCAGCATTGGCGGCTATAAGCATTAAAAAAGTAATCAAGGTTCATTGGCTGGACCTGGGCATGCCAGAAGCAGTTTGGGAACTGCATGTAGAGGATTTCGGACCTCTGGTTGTTGGGATAGACTCACACAACAATGACCTGTTCCTTGAAGTTAGTAAAAAAGCAAAGGCGGCTTATTCTAAAATCGAATAAGCTTTCAGCTCTGTAGAAAACCTGTTAAAAGCAAATCAATAGGGTGAAATTTGCATGTTCAGGATCAACATGTATCTTGCATCCTGAATCATACTTTTTTGATCTTCAAGCTTTATTTTCTAGTTACCTTTGCTCTACTGATTAAATGCAACAGTTACAGGATTTTCATAAAAATACAGATAGAATTATACTTGTTATCACTAAATATATCACCACTACTATTATCCAATGGAACAAAGATAATTTAATTTCGTTTCTACGTTCATAATTTTTAATAATGAAAATCAACAATATAAGTAAAACAATCTCAATGATCAATGGAATAAAATTAAATCCAATAAAAAAATGAACCATATTCCCTCCATAATTGCATCAGATGCTTCATGTATTCCCTTCTTAAAAATTAAAGGAGACAATATCTCCTTCTAAAATTACACTTAACTGACATACTCCCAGTTAGTAGAATCTACTCCGGCAAAGGTTTGTGGTACAACACCTACTGGGAAAATTCCAGAATACTGACCGATTACACGGTAATAAGCTGGAGATGAATAATCATAAGTGTCCTTTGCTTCAATCTTATAAACATTGTTCTTTGACTCAAATTCGATTCCAACGATTTCCTCGTCTCCATCATCACGCCATAAATGTGCAAGAACAGACATGCTTGGTATGATTGTATATGGTGTAGGTAACACCATTCTATTCCAGGTTTTATACGTAATCTCTGAACCATCATAGTCTAAATCAGAATCGCCAATCCCAAGGTATGGAATATCTCTTTCGCCAGTAGAACCACTAAACGTTTGTCTAGAATCAGAAGATTCTTCCGATGGATCCATCCAAACTACCTTCATATCATAATATGTCTTAGTTGCGGTATTTGGAGATTTTTCATAAGCTTCAGGGAACAATTGTCCGATATATTCTCCGTAAGTAATATCTGTACCCCATAATTTATTTGCAAGTTCAAGTCTTTCTTTCTCTGTAATAGAGGTCGAATCAGCTCCCGCATTCACTACCCCTACAAGCAGTATCATTAGCATAAGAGCTAATGATACTAGCATCCTTCGATTTATTATTTTGTTCATTTATCTTTTCACCTTTTGTTTTGTCCCAAAAGGCAGAAGTAAACAAGTTTTAAGTACTTTAAAACCAACGTTACTATGCCTTCGGGCGTGATTCAGGGGTTCAACTACTCTGGGAAAAGATACGTTGAACCCCACACCACATTTTTACACTGTGGCATATAACAAGTATGCTTGACTTCTATATATGTTTTCCGTACATACCACTAAAATTATTTAGAACCGTGTATTTTTTAATAAGTGATGTGCCATATGCAGAATGGTTTCGAGACTCGGTAGATAAATCATATATACATCAAGAAGTCAGCTCTATCGGATTCCTCATTTGAATAACTAAGATGAACTTGATATACAGAATTGAAAACATTGTTTCTACCTGATTTATGTAATGATACAATAATTCTTCAAATCCCTAGATCTCACTTTCCGCACGTATCCCTTCAAACATAATATCTTTTGCATTCGTTTCCCATTAGATTTAAAATATCCCATAATTCATCAGTCATATTTGCCAC
>Ga0265295_1004455_pt1 | contig 18837 bp, 20 predicted proteins | sample Munlansysbiofilm_FD_192503 | JGI IMG/M metagenome (GOLD analysis project Ga0265295, IMG submission 192503) | Leachate microbial communities from a municipal landfill in Southern Ontario, Canada - Methane capture system biofilm | ecosystem: Engineered > Solid waste > Landfill > Unclassified ... | reverse complement strand
CCCTCTCTCTTTTTCATCTGATGATAACCAGTACAGGGGAGGCTCCATTCTTGAAGAAACAAAAAATCTTCTGATAGAGAAATGCGGAGAAAAAATCAATACCCTTACTCTTGACCGGGTGGTAATTGGAATCTTTTACACCGGTGTGCAATTATCTGACGGGTCAGCAGGAATCTGTTTTACTCCAATCAAAGCAATCCCGGAATCAGTCTGCTGTCCATCCTCAGCACGGGCCATGCCACGGGCAGGGCGACTAAAAGGGATGAAAGTCACCGAAGTCTTTGATTATCTGAATCAGCCTGCCCCAATCAAGCGGGCAATTGCCATCGCTACCCTGAACGCTCTTTCTGATGGGATATGGCGAAAAAATCCAGAGGAAGGCTCCGGGAAGTACAGCATCGTTGAAGGGGATGATCTCTTTTCACGGGTTAATCTTCCGGATGTTAAGAAAGCAGTGATTGTCGGAGCACTCATTCCTGTAATTAAAACATTTAAAGAAAAGGAGATACCCTACCGAATCGCTGAACTGGATATCAGGACACTAAAAACTGAGGAACTTCCATTCTTTGTCAGCCAGGAGGATTTCCCTGAGGAACTTGCATCCGCTGATATGGTGATAATAACCGGAACAACCCTTCTTAATGACACATTAGAGGGAATACTCAAAGAATGTAATGCTGCAGCGAAAATAATAATTGTCGGACCAACTGCAACTATGCTTCCAGATAGTTTTTTCAAAAGAAAAGTTTCAGTCCTTGCAGGAAACCGTGTGGTCTCACCAGGTGAGGTTCTGGATGTCCTTATTGAAGGTGGATCCGGGTATCACTTTTATGGAAAATCGTCCGAAAAAATTATGATTCAAAAGAATGATTAACCAGGTTTTCCTTTTTTTTCAGGGATAGGAAGGAACACACACATTTCGGTGTGCTTGCGAAATATAATGGACTCCTATGGGGAGCTGATAGGTATCTTCCAGTGAATTCTCTGTGACAACCTCTTCTGCATGACCAACCAGTGATACGGTCCTGTTTTGCATAATGCCTACCTGGCAGGAGAGCAAGAAGGTATGATCAGGGTAATGAGATGACATAATGATGGAGATATCTCTTTCTTTGGAGAGTTTATCCAGAATAAGGAGGACACGCACCTGATTTCCAAAATCAAGGTGATTTGTAGGTTCATCCAGAATAAGGATATTTGGTTCCTGGGTAAGTGCTCTTGCAATCATGGCCAGTTGGCATTCTCCCCCACTGATACGATTGACCGGTGCATCCTTGAGATGTTCAATGCCAACACTCTTCATGGCATTTATTGCAATCTCAAAATCTTTGCTTCCCGGGCGTGAATATGCAGAAATGTGTGGAGTTCTCCCAAGAAGGACTAACTGGAGGACAGAAAATGGAAAGACAATTTTATGAGCCTGGGGGACATACCCTACTTTTTGAGCCAGTTTCTGGCGTGACCACTTTGTGATCTCTTTTCCCTCAATGCATACTTCTCCTGTCCTGACTGGGAGAACCCGTCCACAACATTTAAGGAGGGTTGATTTTCCGATTCCGTTTGGACCTAAAATACAGAGTATTTCTCCTCTTTTAAGAGAGAATGAAACATCTTTAAATATCTCCTGTCCTGGTTTATACCAGAACCCGCCATTTTTAATTGAAAGCATCTATGTCCACCCGACGTCACGTTTTGCCATTATGTATGCAAAGAAAGGAACGCCAACGATTGCAGTAAGTATTCCAAGAGGTATCTCAGCGGTAGTTGCATTTCTGGCAATATTATCAATTAGAATGAGATATGCCGCCCCAAGAAAGAAAGAAGCAGGGATTAAACGGGCGTTGTCCGGTCCGACTATCATCCGTCCGAGATGGGGTATGACCAGGCCTATCCATCCGATAATTCCACAAATACATACTGAGTACGCAGTTATCATGGTTGAAATGAGGATCAGAATGTGCTTCATCCTCCGGGTATCTACACCAAGAGCTCCGGCTTCTTCATCACCCAGAGAGAATGCATTGAGCCGCCATCCGATTATCATACAATAGACAGATCCGGGGAGGATGAAAAGAATTGCAAAATGGATGTCCGGCATTGATACTGCACTGAGTGATCCCATGAGCCAGTAGGTAATAGCAGGAAGTTTCGAGGTAGGATCTGCAACAAATTTCACCAGCGAAATAAGTGCAGTGAAAAAGGATCCCATAATGATCCCTGAAAGAACCAGTACCAGGATTGACTCCCCTTTATAGATACGTGCCAGGGTCATGGCAAAGCCTACCGATAACAATCCAAAGAAAAAAGCTGATCCTTCAATGATAAGAAGCGGAAGTGAAAAAAGAATTGCAACCGCTGCGCCAAACCCCGCTCCTGAAGAAACCCCGAGAATATCGGGGGATACCATGGGATTACGAAAGAGACTCTGGTATACCGCTCCAGCAATTGATAGTCCTCCTCCAATTAAGAATGCTCCAAGAATGCGGGGAATCCGGATGTTAAAAATCACATTTGCCTGAACCTCAGTCCATGTCGGATCTGCCTGAATAACCGGAGAAAACAGGATAGTGAGGACAGTTACCGGATCCAGGGAATACTGCCCGATAAATAGTGAAATGAGTGCAAGAATAAATGGGGATATGACAATAAATGCCATCCCTACGGTCAATCCGTATTTATTTGTCCATCCGAGGCGAGCCAATCCCATTACACGTACCTGTTGGCGCTGAAGTACAATATGTATGATCTATTTTATCCAAATGTTAATTCTCAAAGTTAACTTAACTCTGAATTATGAGACACTCCTGAAAAACTGGTGTCTGGACCTTTTTGGTTATGTATGGAAATATGGGAAAAATATGATTAGATCATTGATATTCGGGGTATCATGCATCAGGTCTCAATTTCATTTGTGTAGTTGAAACCCTGGAAAAAAGATAGTATGGACATATTTACTTGTAGCAGTGAATTGGTTTGGTTTATCAGTTACCAACCGACTCATAAGCTTCTGGAAAACTGGTTATCGGGATGACATCCAGGCCCTTCTGACTCTTCTCATCTACCTCATAAGCCTGATTTTGGAGCAGTTCCTCTATACGGTTTACAATCCCGGTTAGTACCTCTTCATCAGAGAGCATTCCTTCAGGTATATCAACTACTTTCCTGTACTGGATGGGAACATTATCCATCCGGTACACAATTCCCGGAACTTCCACTCCGGAAATTCCTACCGGGATATGGAGATCAGCCACCTCTGCTGCCATGCTCATATTGGGATCGATGGTTATCCAGGTATGCTTTTTCAGATGTCTGACTGCATCTATTGGAAAATGAGCAGCAGCATCTGTCCCTATGTTAATGAAGAGATCAATTTCATCACGGATAGCAAGATCGATGGTACTGGTCTCACCCGGATTCATGTGAGCATGATCTCCTTTCGTGAGGTCGATACAGTAGGGGAATCCGTATGTCCAGCACCAGACCCTGTTCGGCCCGGCAACATTAAAATGACCACGCATTGCCATGATAGACCATTTGGAAACAGCATTTAAATCCCGCATCAATGAAATTGCGATGTCAACATTGTGGTTTCGGCCATCGGTGTGGGTAAGCCCCATGCCAAAAAAGACAACCCCGAACTTCGCTCCCTTCATTATTTTTGAAACTTCCAGGATGGATTGTTTTGGAACTCCCGCTACCATCTCCGGAATGTCGGATTCATATCCATACAAGACCATCCGGAATGCATTAAAGAGTTCATAATCCTTGCCCTGTTCTATCTGAAGGTGGTAATCTGCAATACCTGCAGTATCTGTTTTCCGGGGATCAACCACAATAACCGTTCGTTCCTGGAATCCGTTCCCTTTAAAAAAACCAAACGGATAGATAGCATATCTGGCCATGTGCCTGGGGTGGGCATGAACAGGATTAGCCCCCCAGTACAGGACAACATCTGCCCGGTTCTTTACTTCACCAAGAGTACAGGTCGAGTGACCATTATCGAAAAATGCCATGAGTGAGGGGCCATGACAAATGGATGCACAATTATCAAGAATGCCGCACCCAAGCTCCATAAGCTGTGCTGCTGCTCCCTGGGCCTCACAGGTTGTTGAACCAAACCCATATATTAACGGTTTCTTAGCTTTCATAATCGCTTTTGCAGCGAAGTCAAAAGCTTCCTGGTACGTTATCTCCTGCATGGAGCCATCAGGCTGGCGAAGGAGTGGGCGGGTTAACCGCTTGTGGTTTGTTGCCTGAAGAAATATTTCGGTTCCGATTGCACAGGCATTTTCAACTTCCAAAATCTTTTTTCCATCATCAGAGACTACGACTTTGATATCATCGCAGGAACACCCACAATAGGGACACCCAATCCCTTCAAGAATTTTCGGCATCTGTCCTTCACATCCCAACTGATTCAAAGATTAGTTCGCGTGCACCACGGACCCGTGCTCCCAGTGCCGGGGCTACTGTAACCGGGAAACCACTAAACTGGGGAACGCCGGTTGACTGGGTTCTGCACGGGACTATCTGATTTGCCCAGACTCCCTGCCTGATGTTGCATAATCCCGGGCTTAGTTCCTGTTTTCCGATGATGGCAGTGACTATCACTTCACCACACTCACTCACTACTCTGACCGGAGAGCCTTCTTCTATATCCATCTGGAGCATATCAAGTTCATTCATCTCAATAATGCTGCAGGCATCATAATACTCCCGGGATTGTTTCCCAATTTCCATTGCAATGCCTTCTTCTATTGACCGATGAGTTATCATGGTCAGAGTCTTTTTGGGTGTCATAGTCACTAGATGCGGGACACAAAAAGTTTGGTGAGACTGATCTTACTCTCCAAGCAGTTCGATAGCCATTTCATAGGGGTTTTTCGGTTTTTCACTCCCCGGCTTGTTAAAGAAAAAGGTATGTGGGTTAATATCCTTCATCTGCTCAATAGTAAGACGGTTTGCAATATCCTGAGCTACCTGTTCTGCTTCCTTGGATTTCCCTGGAAATTTTAGTATATATCCCATTTTAATGTGTTTTAACATGGCATCTTTGAGTTCTTCATCACTCAACGAATCAAATGGGGTATATCCCTCTTGTTCTGGTCTGGGCATGGTATTTTCCTTTATGGTTATTCATCATTCTCTGTTAAGTAACTGTCCATCATCTCTTTTGAGCCAGGTGGATTTTTGACTCTCCATACCGGGATCTGATAACTCCTGCCTGAAATATGGACAAGTCATTTTCCCTGCATAATTTCTCAAATACAGTGATATCAGGGAGCTGATGATACCGGTTATGGATTGCAAGTTCAAGTTCATACAGGCCCTGCATACCCGTTCCCACAGGGGGGTGGGAAAACCAGTGATTAGACAGGAAAAGACCGCCCGGTGAGATAAATGAGGCTATTTTTGAGAGAACTTCGGATAGGTTCTCTCTATGTGAGTAGAAGGTATGAGTAGCGAGGGCAATATCATACATTGGGCCGGTGTATGATTCAATGTTCCCCGAAACGACACGGATCCGCGTTCTCATTCCAAAACGGGTGATATATTCCTCTGCAACTGCCGGTTCCACCATTCCCGAGAGAACGGTTGCGGTCATCTCCGGATTATTCTGACAGGCGGCAATGGCATAGAGACCATGACCGCCATTTACCTCAAGGAACGTTCTGGCAGTGGAAAAACCATCCCAGGTCTTGAGGATATGAGTCACATTCTGGACAGTGCCCCGGAGGGCCTGATTAGCATCGGAACGAACAGATTTGGTTGACCGGGCATCAAATGTCTGTTTTACCTCTGGCTTTGTAAGAAATACATCAATCTCTTTCCATGGCGAGTCCTCGGCGGAAAGGTTCATGATATAATCGCCCTGATAGAATGAACTATCCCTGACAAAATGCATCCGTGCTGCAGGAGATATCGTAAATTCATCCCCTGTTTTTCTTACCATATCCAGATAATAGAGCATACCAAGGAGGCTGGTCATATAATCCGGGCTGACACCGGTACCCGCAGCCATTTTCTCCGGGGTTGCAGGGCCGTTCTTCGAAAGCCATGTAAACAGGTCAAGTTTTAAGGCAGCAGTGATGCCCATATATTCTTTATATACTTGTACAAGGTCATCTACAATCTCTATCACCGGTAGTTCCGGCATTTTCAGGATATCCTGTATTGCATTATTCATTCTGTATCACAAAATCTCCAAATCAGAAAAAGGTAAAAAACGTAAAGTTACTATTCGCCCGCTCGTAATTATCTCCGGAAGCGGATTTCAGATTGATAGAAAAAAAGTTATTTTTTAAGATAAATATTGCCGTAGATTATTTCACCTTTCTTCTTCTCTTTCCGCTCTCCAAGGTCACCGATGTACTGATCAAAGGTATATGTTGCCCCGTCGACTTCTTTCTCAACGGTTGCTACCTTCTTAAAACCCGGAAGAGGGTAGAGCAGGTTTCCAAAGATATAGGCATCTCCTTTTACCATCTGTCCACCGACACGTCCATGGGCATCTCCCTTGATAATGACCGTTCCGCCTTCTGCATGGGTCAGGACATGGATGAATGCATCGCCCTCGATGATGATGGTTCCACCGGTCATGAAGGTACCGATATCATTCCCTGCTTTTCCTTTTACCCTGATAAGGCCGCCCTTCATACCACGCCAGTCTCCCCGGTAGGCACAGCCGACATGGTTCTGGGCATCTCCCTCAACTAGGATTTCTCCATCTTCCATGCCGATTCCGAGAAAACTGTCTGCATTGCCTTTTACGGTGATCTTTCCGCCAGTCATCCACCCTCCGATGTACATATCCGTATCACTGTTGATGACGATCTCACCGGCAGACATCTTCTGACCAAACCGTTTCATTCGGCGGACATTCCCATTCACCACAACCTTTGTGTCAGCTGCAGTCTCTCCTGCTTTTCCTTCAAACTTGAAAAAATCTCCCAGTTTCCATTGGATTTTTCCTTCATGTGCCGGAAGTGTGGCAATCTCCGCAAGGCTTTTTCCTGCGAACTGGTCTGGAGAAACACTGTAGCATTCAAGGAAAAGCTCAGGCTGGCTCACCAGGTTCATTGTAATGGTTTCCATTCTTACATCCTCCTTATGCTACATCCAGCTCAATTGCCCGTGCATTGTGCACATGTTCATCAAATACTGCATAGTTTTCAAGATTAACGGTGTAGTTCCTGGCGAATTTCTCTTTGATATCGTGCATGACCTGGGCATTCTCCGGCATGTTCACTTTTGTCCAGAGTGTGTACTTAGGTGGTTCTGCTACAATGGTGCCATCTTTCACAACTACAACTCCTTCCTTGATGGTATATGCGGTGCTTAAGAATGCTGCCTCGATGAGTTCAGGATCAGACGGGAGGTTGTTTGCATCCAGGTCGTAGATGGCAACATTTGCATCTGCACCCTTTGCAAGACCATATATGTCTGCAAGACCAAGGGCTTTTGCCGGACCGGCACGGGTCATCATAGCAATATCATACAGGCCAAGTTCCCGGTCCATTGACGCAATGTTGCTTGCGGCGATAACCTTGCTTTTCCACTTCATGGTGTCAAGGGTTTCTTCACGTGCTTTCTGGGACATCAGCCACTTGATAACACGGGGGTACCGGGTGAATGGTCCTGCGTTCGGGTGGTCAGTGGTGATATGAACTCGCATCAGGTCTTTAGCATAGAGGGCAATTTCAAGACCAATTGCCCACTGGATACCGCATACCTTGATATTCTTATCATAGATGTACGGCACGATGCCAGATCCGGTCTCAAGCTCGATATCAACATTGGCCCACTTGATGTGGTTGAGCTGGTTGAGGTGGTATTCAAACGGACCGTCAGCGGTCATCGTCGTGGTTTCGTCCAGGGTGACCTGTCCTATATCTACCGTAATCTGCTTGTTATTGTTTACATAGTCCATGACTTCCTTTGCACCTGACTCAAAGTCTGCCCATGACGTACCTTTGTAACTGTGGAACTGAAGGTGGGTGTTATGAAGTACCTGCTCTCTGCCGAATTTGTTTTTGGTTTTAATTCCTTCAGAGAGTTTCAGGGTATCAATGGTGTCTTTGTAGTTACCTGGGTTTCCAAGGTTGTTCCCATGAATGTGGACAGAGTGGGGAAGACCCAGGTACTCGTTGGCTTCGATGAGGCCCTTTACAATCTCGGCAGGGGTGATATCAAAGTACGGGACCGGGTCGTGAATGGATGTACAGTTCTCTCCCCATGCCCACGCCTCGGTCCCGCCAGGGTTTACAACCTTGATACCAAAACCCTTGGTTGCCTTGAGCAGCCATGCAATATATGCAGCATTGTTTTCAAGTTCCTTGTTTTTGATGTATTCAAAGCAGAACCAGTTGTTTCCGAAAACCGGCATTGCTGCCTGGTCAAGGATTGGGGTGTCTCTGAACTCTTCATGCACGTGAGGTGCCATGAGTGGCGGCATTGCTGCTTCGTTCGTGAAGGTGTATCCCATACGGGCGTATGCATACCCGGTTTTCCAGGTGGACGGAATTGAGAATCCCATCTCCATTCGCCTGCCCTGTTTGACAATACCTCCCCGGTATTCACCACGGAAAAATTTATCTTCCGGACGCATTTCACGGCCAAGATTTACTTTTGGTCCGGCAACATGGGTGTGTATATCAACACCACCGGCCATGATTGTCTTGCCAGATGCATCGATTACCTGTGCCTTTGAAGAGACTTTATCAGCAATTTTACCATCTTTGATGGCAATGTCTGCCTTGTCTCCTTTCATCCCTGATATCGGGTCAAAAACATACCCGTTTTTGATAAGAAGTTCTGCCATCATGCCTCACCTTTTGCAATGAGCTCTTCCATCCGGTCAGCAACCTTGTTTAAGAGTGTCTCATCATCCATCACTCCTTCCGGCGGTTCAATGACCTTTCTAAACTGGATTGGCACGTTATCCATACGATATACAATGCCACCGACGTCCACACCACAGATACACACCGGGATATGCAGGTCAGCTATCTCTGATGCCATGTTTATGCTCGGATCAATGGTTACCCAAGGGTGCTTTTTCAGTTGTTTAACTGCAGGGATGGGAAAATGCGCTCCGGCATCGGTTCCGATGTTAATGAACATGTCCACTTCGTCCCGCATTGCCATATCAACTGAACTGGTCTCACCAGGGTTCATATGTGCATGGTCTTTCTTGGTAAGGTCAAGACAGTAGGGGAATCCGAATGTCCATGACCAGACAACACCAGGCCCTGCAATATTGTAGTGACCCCGCATTGCCATGATCGTCCATTTTGCCACCTTGTTCAGGTCACGGGTAAGAGATATTGCAATATCAATATTGTGATTCCTGCCATCAGAGTGCGTCAGACCCATACCGAAGAATGTTGTTCCAAACCGTGCATTTTTCATGATCTCCGCAACTTCAAGGATGGTTTCCTTTTTAATTCCTGCTATTTCATCAGGAAGATCATTTCCATAGCCGTGAATGACCATCCGGAATGCATTGAAGAGTTCGTAGTCATGACCCTGCTTTATCTGCAGGTGGTAGTCTGCTACGTTTGCAGTATCAGTGTATCGTGGATCGATAACAATGACGGTCCTCTTTTTCTGTCCTTTTCCGGTGAAGAACCCACGGGGGAAAATTGAGTACCTGGACATGTGACGGGGGTGAGCATGTGCCGGGTTTGATCCCCAGTACACAATAACATCGGCCCGGTTTTTGACTTCTCCAAGGGTACAGGTTGGATATCCGTTATCGAATATAGCAAGGAACGATGGCCCGTGACAGATGGTTGCACAGTTATCAAGCATACCTCCGGCGATCTCCATTGCCCTTGCTGCTGCAGCCTGTCCTTCACAGTTGGTTGATCCAAACCCGTACATAAGGGGCTTTTTTGCTTTGAGCAGATGACGTGCAGTCCAGTCGATAGCTTCCTCATAGGAGATATCCTTCATGGAACCGTCTGGCTGCCTCATTCTGGGAAGTTTGATACGGTCTTTTGAACACCCGTGCTTGAAGATTTCAGTACCGATGGCACAGACATTTTCAACTTCAAGAATCTCTTTTCCATCGTCAGAAACAGTGACCCTGACATCATCACAGGAACACCCACAATAAGGACATCCTACATTTTCGATAATTTTAGGCATGTTGTTCACCTTTCCAAAGTCCTACTGCTCCCTGGACGAGTTCAAGTGCAGATTTCAGTTTTTCATCAGGTGCTGGCTCGACGGTCACAGGAAATCCACTATATTGGGGTGCACCAGTTGACTGGGTCCGTGGAGGGACTACCTGGTTTGCCCATACTCCCTGTCTGATATGACAAAGACCAGGGTAACAGGTCTGGCGACCAACAACAGCCTTTACAATGACTTCACCTGATTCACTCTTCACATGGACATTGGTATTTTTCATGATACCAAGTTCTTTCATATCCTGTGCATTCATCTCGATGATGTTGCAGGCATCAAAGTATTCTCTGGAGGTTTTCCCAATCTCCATGGCAATACCTTCTTCTATCGCCCGCTGGGTTATCATGTTTAACGTTTTTTTCGTTGTCATAGGATCTCCCGAAAATCCTATTCTTTTTTTCAAAAAGCTTGATTTTTGATCAGACCGGGTGTTTTATTCATTTGTTTTCCCGAATACGCCACATTCCCTACCTTGCCCACTATACCTTCTTCCCGCCCGAAAGGAGAGAGGGTGAGGCATTATGCATAAGACCTGATCAACAGTTCATATTCATTTTATCTCGGTATATATGGCTTATTGACTCTTCATTTAGGCATTACATTTGTGAAGATTGCACATATGGTGGCAGACATAAAATCAATTATATGGGTTATATTTTGCATAATTAAAAATTTTGTGGCGTAAAAATTTTTAAAAATAAATTCGATCGCACTTTTTTTAATTTCAATTAGGCACTATAAATGAAAGATAAAAATGTATAAAAGTTAATATCCTTTAAAATTAATTTGATCTGCTCATCTCTCCTGAAATTCATGAAATCGGCGTTGAGATGGTTTTGATTGATTATTCATCAGAAAAAATTACCCTGTTTTAGAATGAATTGTCAAACGTGCAGCTTATTTTTGTATGGACGGGTCATCTGGGAACATGAACGTTTAATCACCCTTTAATGGTGGGATGCCGCCAAAGTATGATAGTATCGTTTTTTGAGTTTTTGTAAATCTTTGAGGGAAGATCGAAGGCTGATATGATTTTATAACATAAATGGGACGCAGTTCAGTTAATAATGACTCAAATGAATGAACATTCTTTATCTGGGCTGCATGCAACCGGTTTACTATCAGTTCCTTAATCAGGACTGTTAAAAAACAGATAAAAAATATACCTTTTCGTATTCTTTCCACACGATATCCTTTAAAATCCCGTTCCAGTTGAGATATGAACGAACTCATCTGCTGCTCCAGGTCACCTCTCATGTCTGTCAGAGTAAAGCACTCTTCCCAGGAGAAATCACCCGTATAAAGAACAGCCGTGCGCCCTAACATTTTGTTTGCCCGATTAATCTCATCCTGGTTTGTCCGGACAGAAGGAGTCCCCCGATTTTCATCTATGATGAAAAATCTCCTGAATGAACCTGCACTCTCATTGAGCAACTCATTTATTGATCCAGGATAATCCCTGGTTTCCTGAACAAGGTCACGAATATTCTGAAGATTTTTATGGAATGCAAGTCTTTCTGCCTGTTCTTTTCTGATATCATGAAGAATAAATCCTGGGACTTGTGTTTTCCCTAATGAAACCGAGAACGGGCGAACATAACTGGCTTCTCCACGATAATATCTGATATTTGCAGGGTGGTCCATCTGTTCACCCCATGCTAAAATATGGGATGATACCGGACCATAGGATGCATCAGTACGGGTAATAAACGATATTCCTGCACTTACAATTCTGAGCATTAATGATGGGGACAGATAATTCCAGTGGGGGACGATAACACCATCTGGTATCTTCCGGGTAGCAATTTGATCGATGGTATCTTCAATGACTGCACGTTGAAATTGAAATGCATCAAATCCGGCAAGAATCTGCTTTTCAGGATCATAGTGTATCCGGACGCCCAGTTCTCTCTCTAGTATCTCTTCTGAAAAGAGCCCGCTCCCCTTCTCCCGCATGAGTTCAGCAATATCATGCAATCGAAGGGTAAAGAGTACCCGACGGTTTGAAAGGTCATTGATTGATGCAAACATTCTTGAAAAGACTTCAGCGACTGGCCTGTCTGATATCTTCTGGAGAAGAAGGAGCAGATCAGCTTCTTCAAACTCTGCACCCGGAATGAGTCGTGACAGATAGGTGCTTTCCAGCCATGTCGCAAGATTTGCAGGAGGGCAGGGACTTATGAGTCGGTTGATGGTAAGTAACACAACTGTTGCAGTCTCATCCGGGGAACAGGATGTGAGAAGAGCTTCCATAATTTTATGTGTTTTAACTGCCCAGTATGCAGGAATATACTCACCAAAACTAAATACCTGGCCAATTTTTCCTCCCCTCTCTTTTTTTACTGGCTCCCCATCTACATTTTTTCCCAGGTATTTTGTTTTCTGACGCCACTTCCCTGTTCCAGGGTCGAAATAAGGAGTTACTTCGTACAGGTATTCATGGCCTTTAATCTTCTTTTTTCTGATAAAGGATTTCATATTTGGTGTTTGAGAGATATTTTTTGTTATAAGTTAGGCATCATTTAGTAGATTTCTATAATCTGTGTGTCTAATTAAAGAAATATTTGGTTTTCCATCCTTTTTTTAATGGTTAACATTCTGATGAAATATATTTATCCCTCACATCCTTTAACACTTCTATCGCAATGTCCCTCAATAACATAGATCTCCAGCAGATAGAAGAATATGAAGCAGAAATTCGCAAAAATAAAGACGAAGCAAAATTTACTACAAAAATGGAAGGCACCTGGCTATATGATGAGAGTGGTCCCCAGTTTTCCGCAGATGCAAAAACCAAGGATGGTGCAGTAACATTCACCTTGTCACATCCGAATTTTGCAGGGCCAGGTTCTTCTCCAAGTCCTATGTCTTATGGACTCTTCTGGATGGCAGGATGTGTCAGTGCTACGTTCATGTCTTCGGCAGAAAAGAAAAAAATTAAAATTAATTCACTGAAAACAAAAATTGAAGCAGACCTTAATTATTTAGATCAATTTGGTCTGGGTAATGAGCCCCTGATATCAGCATATCGTGTATTTTTTGATGTGGTAACTGATGCAACTGATGCTGAAGTTGAACAGCTTCGACTTGATGCTTTGCATGGTTGCATGGCAATGTTTACCATTCAGCATAAAGTCCCCCTAAGTTTAACGGTTTCAAAGTGAGAGGAAGAGGTACACAATGAATAATCTTAAAAATCTCTTAAACGGTCAGAAAGGCCCAATAATTCTTGGAATAATAATTGGTTTTCTTGCAGCAATTGTTCAGGGATTTACCATCTCTGCAGGTGGACCAGAAGCGTATGGTTTTTGTGCACTCTGTCATACTCGTGACCTGGTAAACGGACTCCTCAATATCAGTCTTGGTACCGGTCTTGGGCTTGCTACGGTATCAAAAGCTGCGATTCTTCCGGTAATGACTATGGTCGGAGTTCTTATCGGTGGTTTTGTTGCTGCTAAGAGAAGCCGGGAATTTCGGATTAAACATGCACTCTTAAAGGATATTCTTGTCTATTTCATCGGAGGAGTGCTCCTTATGCAATTTGGTCTGCTCTTTGGTGCATGTCCATACCGGGCTGCACTTCGCCTTGGATATGGGGACTTTATTGCGCTCTTTGGTATTATTGGGATAATAGTTGGAGTATGGCTGGCGTTACTCATGATTATGCGTTCAAACACAGGAGGAAACTAATGGCAGCAGGATGGATATCAAAAGAACTTGCAGTAATTCTTGTTCCGGTAATCACCCTGATCTCCGGATGTATCATTGGGTATTTTGCACAGAGAACCGGATTTTGTGCAATTGGAGGATTTCGAGATTATATCATGTTTAGGCATACACGGCTGCTCAATGGGTTTATTGCCATGCTTGTGAGTGCCTTTGTTGCAGTTCTGATCTTTCATCTGCTGACCCCTCTGGCATTTGAAAACTTTCCGTGGGCAATTATAAAAGGCCTGTTATCTCCTATTCCTGGTGCACCACCTGATCTCTCTTCTCTGGCTTACATCATTCTGGCATTGATAGGTGGAATTGGTATGGGAATAATCGGAGTGTACGTTGGTGGCTGTCCTTTGAGGCAATTTGTCATGACTGCTGAAGGAAATCTCAAATCACTTTGGTTTGTTATGGGGATGGTTGTAGGAAGTGTAATCTTTTATCTGGTTACTGTTGGGTTTGTAACCGGACTCTTTAAAGCAGCAGGTGTATAACATGGTTCAGACAAAACTTGATATTACGGGCGTATTATGCCCCTTTTGTGTCTTAAAAGTAAAGAACGCTCTTGATGGAATGAAAGCTGGAGATGAACTTGTCGTAGTCAGTGATCATCCTCCTGCAGCAAAAGACTCGATCCCTGCGTTTGTACAAATGAACGGGTGGAACTGTTCGATTGACTCCACAAAACCCGGGTTATGGGAATTAACTATTCATAAGTAAAAAAGGAAATTTTGTGGAAATATTAGAATCATGTCCTCTATCTGCAAAGATCCTTCTCTCAAGTCGCCTGTCTGAAGAACGATTTGAATGGATAACTGCAGTCATAGCAAACCCTTTATCTCCCTCCTTTTTGCAAAAACCTGTGATTATTACCTTCTATCTCTGTGGAGATGCACTGTATAGTCTTTTTCATCCAAAAACGTCTCAAAAATGGATTCAACTCGGAGCCAGACCTGACACCTTGGTATTTGCAGATTCAGATGATCTTGCCGATCTTGGTCTTTTGGACCGGATAGATAAACTTAAAACGATTCACACCGGGGACCGCTCCATACTTTTCACTGAACACTTAAAAACCCTCGTTCACTCAGCAGGATTTCTTCATCTCTATAGTCCGTATATGTATCGCCATACCGATCTTTTTCTGGGGCTCATGCACACCGCAGTAGATCTCTTCGTTCCTTTGTCTGTGATTCTCTATCTGGATGGTGTTCATCTCTGCCACAAAAACCAGATCACCTCTGAATTCTCCAATGTTCAGCAGGGACTGGATCTTGCACGAAAAAAAGCGTCAGATTCACAGGTACCGCTTATTGTAACGGCATGCCAGCGATGTAGTCAGGCCCGGGGATATCTTCAAAGCACGTCCGAAAAGATCCATTCGGCTCCCTGTTTCAGGGAAGAAGTGGAGATATCAGGGTTATCAACTCTGATACCCTATTTTTCAAAGACAGGGCCAGTTTTTAGTGCAGATAGTGCTGATATTTCAGGCGGAGACAAAGAGGTTTACCTCCTTTTTGTGACCGGAACTCCTTACGGGTCAGAACATACATTTGGTGCCATTTCCTGGGCTGTCGCTCTTGCAGGCAAAGAGATCCCTGCATATGTGATTTTTGTGGAAGAGGGAGCATATGCCTGGATACCGAATCCTGACAGTCAGATGCAGGGAACTGTCCGTGATATTCATGCAGTGATAGAGGCGACAGCAATACCCGGATTGCTTGAGTACTATGTGTGGGATACATCCTTATCTTTAAGAGGTATTGATGAAACAAAACAGCCATCAAATCTGCAGATTCTGTGTTCAGACGATCTCACATCCATCACAGAGAAAATAATAACTAAGGGACATCATGTCAGAATGCTTATATGGTGATCCTGAGCTGAAATGTTCGGATCTCAGGGATGAAACCTGTACAAATCTTTCGATTCGTCTCTCTCTTCTCCTCAAAAAGATGAAAATTGGAGATAGACAGAAAATTGTGGTGACCCAGAAACAATTTTCCCAGATAGATGGGATACCAGAGCGAAATAACATACAGACGATAAAAGAGAGAATGAATGAAGATGTTCTGATAACACTTGAAAAAAAGGTAATAGATAGCAGTTTCGTTTCAAAAATTATGAGCTAATTCCCAGCTCATCCCGGATTTCATCTTCATGGATGATAACATCCCAATTTTCCCCTGTCAGACAATACCCATGCTTATCTTTAACCAGCACGGGATATGATGCAATGTCCGGAGGGATCGGTTGCGTATCCAGCCGCTTGAAGTTTACCAGGTCTTCAGCCCGAAGTCCGATGTTTGCACAAAGTACTTTTAAATTTTCAAGCCAGCAACGGAGATCACGAACATCGATGGTATCCCATTTCAAAATCTGATATAATTTCATGTACGTGTCGCGTTCCTGAACAATATGGCGAACACCGTTTTCTTCTTTAAAATAAAATTCAAAAAATACTTTAATGTCCCGAATTTGTTGGGCGATGTCGAAAAGAACATTTCTGTTTTCATTGAGCCCCATCTTTGCTTCATTATTTTCGACATCTCTCGTCAGCACTCTGATATTGCCGGAAATATCTTTCATATCGTCTACAAACTGATCCAGTTCTTCGAGAGCATCAACAAATTTCTCTTCCATATTTACTCCAAAGAATGCTTCCATGTGCTCAGACATATCGGCCATGCTACATAGGTCTGAATGAAAAGCAATAAACATTTCGCAAAGGTGGGTGTTCTTTTTTATTTAGGCAAATCTGGCATTTTGTCTTCCCTTTGTTAGGCACTATATATCTATTTATTAAAGCATAGTAGTACATGATTGGTACAATGAAGAAGGTAGATCCCCGATTATATTCCCGTGGGGGAATCATTACAGAGCGAAACCCTGAGCGATGTATTATCCGTCTTCGTATCCCGGCTGGTGTGCTATCGCCCGAACAACTTATTGGGATAGGGAAGATTGCCCGTACGTATGGGGATGGCCGGGTCCATCTCACGGTCAGACAGACTGTCGAGATCCCAGGTGTTGATCCTGACCGGATAGTGCCTATGCTTACTGCTCTGAAGGATAATGGAACTCCACTTGGTTCAGAACGACAGGAGATTGTGAATGTAACCGCCTGCATGGGAACTGACCATTGTAAATATGCTAATATTGATTCGCTGGATCTTGCCAGAAAAATAGATGAACGGTATTTTGGCAAGGAGATGCCGGTTAAGATGCGGATAGCAATATCAGCATGCCCAAATGGATGTGCCAGTGAACGAATGAATGAAATTGGTATAACCGGAGTTCGTGAACCATTTCGGGATTACTTAGCCTGCACCGGATGTGGTACCTGCCAGAAATACTGCAGAGAGCATGCAATTGTGATAAGACGCGGGGCCGTTGAACTGGACAAAAAATTGTGTATGCAATGTGGTATCTGCGTCCTGCCATGTCCATTTGAAGTGCTCAAGGCAAGTGAACCCCGGTATCGGATTACTGTTGGTGGCAGGAGGGGAAGGCATCCAAAGCTGGGGAGAGAGCTGATAACGGTATCAGATCCGGAGATAGCGCTTGAGATTGTTGGAAAAATAATTAAATGGGTGTATGAACTGGCCTCAAGTGATGACCTCCTTCCTGAACAACTCGATGCCCTTGAATTTAATGAATTTAAAAAAGAGATTCGGGATACATACGGCGAAATAAAAGAATGGGCATCAACGGAACCTGACAAAGCGTTTCTGCTCTGAATAAAAAATATGTGCAAAGACAGGAGAATGAATAATGATGAAAAAGTACCAATGCCTTGAATGTGCTTACTTGTATGATCCTGAAAAAGGTGATAAAACACAGAGCATTCCTCCCGGAACTCCTTTTGAAAAGTTGCCAAAGACATGGGTCTGTCCGGAATGCAAAATCTCTATCCAGAAAAAGGGATTGTTTGTTGAGAGAAATTGAAAGGCCGGGAACTTTACGCAAAACGTAACGTACCAGAACGGGTTGGAAATATTATGTGCCTAACTTTTTCAAAAATAGATCTTATTGGATTTACAACTTGCTTGATCTGTGCAAGTCATCAGATAGTACCCTATATTTCTTTTCCATTGAATCATTCACTTTTTTAACCGGCGCTCATTAAATCCTGCACAAAATGAGGTTTCGTGATGGGTAATAATCTGTCCTTCTTCAAAGCACTGCATTCTTTGGCCATAATCAGGAATGCTGCCTTTGAATAGTATACTGATGCAAATGCTATCACTATTGGCTGTTTTTCCAGAACGCTCCTGTAATCATCTAAAATCATGATTACTTCCCCGTATCATTTCCTGTCAATGGTTGCGCTTCTGTTTTTTTAAAATGTCTGACCGAAATTTGATATTGTGCCTAATTTTTATTAAGGTAATAAAAGTATAAAATTTAAATTTTTAAAAATTAGGCACAGTCAATGTGCCCAAATATAAATTTATTCGTCACTTGCAGTTAATATTATCGCCATTTTATGGGCACAAAAAATATTTGCCTAAATATGAGTATTAGAATAAATCTTAAAAAAAGGCTTTCAAAAGATTACCCTATGCCCAACTTCCCGGAGGGTATCGAAAAGTTTATAAGGGGTAAAAAATGAATGTTTCTAAATTCCCAAGGATACCACCCAAACCCTTTATATCTGCCACGTTGACCGTTATTTGTTCGGTTGACACGTGCTTGATCTGGACAGTTATCAGCGATTCACATCAGATGACTGGAGTACACCCAAATTCCGTTTTCACTTATCCAAAATTCTGATCCCTCTATTGCTACTGGTTCAGAAGCCATGCGTTAACCTGTCAGGATCTGATATATTCAGTTCCACGAAACCGCCTTCATCAGAAAGGAATCTTTCTGGTGGACCCCAGGCTCATAGAATGGGTACTGGAGATGGAGGAGATGAATGACAAA
>Ga0265295_1004454_pt1 | contig 18837 bp, 13 predicted proteins | sample Munlansysbiofilm_FD_192503 | JGI IMG/M metagenome (GOLD analysis project Ga0265295, IMG submission 192503) | Leachate microbial communities from a municipal landfill in Southern Ontario, Canada - Methane capture system biofilm | ecosystem: Engineered > Solid waste > Landfill > Unclassified ... | reverse complement strand
CTTCCAGTATTCAATAAAGTATTCGCTAAAAAAACAGCTGAAAACGTAGTTGTAGAAGAAAACAACAGAACTGCTAAAGTCTTTAAAACAGTTGCTATTCTAGCTACTACATTTATTGCGATGTTCTACTTAACAGCATTTATGGATCGTTCTGCAGGACTAGCAGTTTTAGCTGACGTAATGTATTACATCATTGGTGCATCAGCATTATTCGTACTTCTTGTATGGGTAGCTGCAGTTGCTAAAAATGAAGAAACATCAATTAAGTTAGCGCAAAAAGTAACAACAGGCGCTTTTGTAGTTGCATTTGTTGCTTTATTATACCGTTGGTTATTGACTAACACACAAATTATCACTAGCAGCATTTATTGGAGCGCTCCTTCAATTAACACAATCGCTTACTGGGCTATTGCTTCAGCTGGATTGATTCTGTTAGTAGTATTTATCACTACTCCAGTATTTAACTTCGGCAAGAATATCTCTAACCCTTACGGATTAAAAGCTAGTTGGGTTCAAGTAGGAACAAGTCTATTAACAGCTATCGCTGTAGCAGCTGGTTTATTATTTGTAGTTGCATTAGTAGAATGGATTTTCTTAACAGACTTCAGAATCTATGCATTCGCAGTTAAGATCTTCAACTCTCAACAATTCGTTGCGGCTTTAAGATATATGCCATTATTATTGATTTATTACTTCGCAGCTGGTGTCACAATCTTTGTTAATACAAGAAACTGCAAAGGTATTAAAGGCGATTTATTAGCAGCATTCTTATTAGTAGGACCAATCATTTTCTTCCTTATTTATCAATACGGTGTATTATACGCTACTGGCGTAGCTGCATATCCAAGTTTCTCATTAAGTTCAATTCTAGCAGTAGGATTAGTAATTCCTCTAGCAGTAGCTGGTGTTGTCTTAAGAAGATTCTCAATTAAGACAGGTAATATTTGGACAGGTGTATTCTTTACAACTATCTTCTTTACCTTAATTACTTTAGCTAACACAGCAGTTTATTTAATAAGCATTGCATAAACAAATCCCTTTTTAGCAACAAATAAAATACCTGGGTTTTCTAGCCCGGGTATTTTATTTATAAGTGATATGTGTTATAATGGCAACGGTTTTTTTACTATTACTAAGGAGGTTTTTACTAGTGTATAAGAGATTTCTGCTTGCGATTTTTTTAATGTTTATGGTGATTGGTTGTGATAATAAAACAACAATTGAACCAACTACCTTAACAACTTCAATTACCTATCATGATATAACTTTAGAAAACGAGTACAATGATTTAACCAGAGATTTTGATGATCTTGCTTATGGAGAGGTTTTAATCTTACCAGTTGATCAAATCGAAGGTAAAGTTTTCGTTGGTTGGAGTGATGGAGAAAACATCTATAACAATAATTTGATAGTTGAAACATCACTTGACTTAGAAGCAATCTATGAAAATTCATCAGATGTTTTTACCTATTATTCTAATCTTGATTCCGATCAAATCTCAATTAACGGTTATATAGGAATTTCTAAGTATTTAAGAATACCTGCTGAAATCGACGGATATAAGGTAAGAGCAATCGCCGCAGAAGCGTTTGCCGGAAGTGATATCGTTGAAGTCGAATTACCTAAAACATTAGCTAGAATTTATCCTAGTGCGTTTATCGATGCACCTAATTTAGAAAAGGTTAGTTTCTACGGTGATTACACAGGAACTAGAGAAGGAATCATTCCTTCCGACCAATATGATGAAATGATTGAGGAGTTTAGTGATGTTTGCCAAATAACCGAAACCACTGAAACAGGCTGGAAGTTTTCACAAGGTTGCCCTATAAAAGAAGTATTAAATATTAATGAGCCTGTATTTGTACCAGATATCGGAGAATTATTTTCATATCGTGTCTTATATGATTTATCGGTACATGATGATGATCCTCACGGCTTTATGATTGATGAAGGCGCATTTAGGAATCTTCCTAAATTAACAACATTTGTTTTTCCGGAAAGATTTAATTTCTTCTTTGCCAATATGTTTGAAAATACACCTAACTTAATTAATTTGGACTTCACTGATAGCAATTATTTCTATACAGAAGATAATATAGTATACAAAAAAATAACTTCTAATTTCAATCCCGACGATACAAAATATCACCTTATTTATTATCCGCCAGGATTAACTGAAAAGACATTTACAGTTCCGGATCACATAAGTGTTATCGGCAGCGCCGCTTTTTATAGTAATAACCATTTAGAAGTTATTAACATATCAGAAAGTGTAGAAATGATTAATTCGAGAGCTTTCACCTATGTTTATAATCTTAGAGAAATCAATGTCGATGAAGATAATGAGTATTTATATTCAATTGACGGTGTACTTTATATGAATGACTTTTTACTTTATTATCCAAGAGCGAAAACTGATGAACTCTACATAATGCCCGATAATATAATTTTAATTGCTCCAGTAGCGTTTTTAGGTCAAAAATATTTAGTTGATATTGCTTTTGGTGACAGCTTGCTTAGAATTGGTTATGAAGCCTTTACCCAAACAGAAAAAATTAGAGTCCTTAATATTCCTAGTTCAGTAATTTTTATAGATTCTTTATACTATAGAGAAAGTTCGATAGAAATCGTTATTATCAATAGAAGCGTGGTAACTGATGAGACTATTACTAATATTAGAATTCCATTCGGTTATGATTTGCCTTTATTTTATGTCCCTGACGATTCATATGATTATTATATTATAGATCGTGATTGGTCTAATATGTTCAATAATATATATATGCAATCGGAGTTATCATAAAAACCAATAAAGACTTGCGTTAGAGCAAGTCTTTTTTATGTTTAAAGAAAATAAACATGATGAATAATGGTATAATATAAATAGTTACAAAGGGAGTGATATGGATGCTTAAAAAAATATTTTTATTTGTACTATTTGGCTTGATTGTCATTGGTGTTTTGGGTTGCGGTAGTATCACTACCACAAATCAAACTTCAATCACCACAACAATCGATGAAAGACCATTAATGATTGATGCGGTTTATAACAATCTAGTAGAGGTTTTACCTACTGAGTTTTCACTTGATATTTTTTTACCGACACTAGAAGATGAAGAATATGATATCGAGTATTATTTAAACGATTTACTTTTGATTAATAATAAACTGGAATACTTAGCTCAAGGTTTTGATGAAACAGTGGAAATTGAAATTGTTATAACTTATGAAGAATACACTAAAACTTATCTTTATGAAATATTAATGCTAAGAGATGAAGAACTATATAACGAAGAACAAACAAATCAAAGATTTAGTGAAATCTTTGATGAAGTAAAAGACTTTTTTCCAGAAGTGCTAGTATCTGATTTTACTATTCCAGAGTTTGATATCTCAGGAGCTGAAATAACTATTTCCACATCAGAAGCAACTATCTATAATAACCGACTAATCTTTACCTTCCCTGATTATGATGAGGAAGTTAATTTAAATATTGAAGTCGAATATAATCGTGAAACTAGAAATTATCAAATACCAGTAATTTTTTCTAGTTTCAGTAATTTACCTAAGATACCGGAAATCTATATTTTAACCGATGAATCAGCTCCTATTGAAACAAAAGAAGATTATGTTTATGGTTATTTAGATATGTTTAGTTATGACCAATATAATAATTCTATCTTAGAACTTGGAGGTATAAGAACAAGAATTAAGTTACGTGGTAACTCAACTCTTGTAATGCCAAAGAAACCTTACAAGATTAAGTTTGATGAAAAACAAAACATGTTAAACGAGTACCAAGAAAAAGAATGGGTTTTATTAGCTAATTTCGCTGATCAAACCTTGGTAAGAAACGCAGTTGCTTACCAAATGGCTAATGATTTGAATATGGACTTCTCACCAATGGTAAGATTTGTCGATTTATACATCAATAATGTTTATCAAGGCAATTATCTATTATCAGATCAAATTGAAGTATCAGCCAATAGAGTTAATGTTGAAGAAAAATCACCTAATATGGATACCGGTTATTTAATTGAATTTGATAAACGTCTATATGATGAAGGTCTTGAAGTAACCGAAGAAAACTTCTTTTTAATCGAAGGTATTCCTTTTGTGATAAAGTCTCCAGATATCGAAGACGATCATTATAATAATGACCAATATCTCTTCATTGAAAGTTACATGAGAACTGTATATGACACATTAAGAGATAAGGAAGATTATTCTTTATATATTGACGAAGCATCGTTCATCGATTGGTTTATCGTCAGTGAAGTGATGAAGAATGTCGATAGTGGTTATTCAAGTGTGTATTTCCATAAAGATGCCGGTGGTTTATTAAAAATGGGTCCTGTATGGGATTTTGACTTATCAAGTGGAAATTATGGACACTTGCAAGAAGATTTAAGGGGACCAATCGGTTGGTATACGCCTAGAGCAGATAAGAATGTGTTCTTTATGTACTTATTGGAATATGATGGTTTTAAAGCAGCTTTAAAACAAAGATGGAATGAAGTCTATGAAACAGTTATTTTACAAGCTTTAGCAAATGTATATATATTCGCTGATAGTATTTCTAGATCAAGATCAATGAATTTTGATATGTGGGATATAATCGGTACATATGAAGACTGGTTTATCTCACCAGAAATCTTAGTTTTAGATACTTATGAAGAACAGTTATTTTTCCTATATGACTTTTTAGATACAAGAATCACTTGGTTAAATCAAGAGATTAATGCTTTTTAAAAAAGTGGAGAGTGTAAGATGATTATTTTAAGATCTGATGATGAAGAAAAAGAATATCGGATGAAACAAAAGGTCGATTATTACTGGAATAAAAAAAGTATGGCTGAACAATTCAAGTTTTATCAAGAGAAAATTTTTTATATGAACTACGAAGATTTCATTGTAGAAAACTTGGACGAACTCTATGATTATTTTTTTCCAATCAATCCTATTTTAACTATTGATTTGACAGAAAAGAAGGAATTGGAACTAGTGAGAAAAGCTTGGTATGAATTAAAACTTTTAGAAAAGATCTCGCTATATTTAGAATATCAAGGTTACGAAACTGAAGAAGCTTTGATTGATGATTATTATCAAGAAATCTACGAGTATTTAGATCTTAAGAATAATTTTGACTATTGGTTTTATGATAATAAACATGATTATGTGCATGTAGATACTTTTAATCAAGATTTTGAAGAAGCAATTCAACTTGATAAGGGAAAGCAGATATTACAAGATTATCTAATCGATAATAAAATTTACTCATATAATGATTTAAAACTTAGACATAAAAGAATCATAATCCATAAAATCTTTCCAATCATTTTTTAACATAAAAAAAGTTAGTAAGGTTGTGATATCCTTACTAACTTTTTTGTTTTTGTTCAATTATTTAAGTGTTTGTCTAACAAAGTACAATACTTTGTCATAAAAAGCTACATGATCTTCTAAGATTGCTACAGTAACAAAGTCATCTTCGCTATCAGCGATTATTCTTACTTCCATAGCTAATTCTTTTAAGTAACCATAATCATAGGATACACTTTTGAATGCATCTTCTGTAGAGATATCTTTACTTGCAAGTTCTTTGATTTTTGATGTTTCAAGATAATCTTTAATAGAAGCTTTTGGATAGCCTTGAAGCATTTTGATTCTTTCAGCGACCTCATCGTATTTTTCAAATACATCGTCATAAAGTTCTTCTAGATAAACATGGACTTGTTTAAAAGCTTTTCCTGTAACATTCCAATGTAAGTTATGTAATTTTGTGTTCATTACCGCTAAATCAGATAAGTATTGATTTAGCAAATCTACTGTTTTATTCATATAATATCCTCCTTTTTTCTTATCTATATTATACCAAATTTTAAGGATTTTTTCAAATAAATGGCTCAGGATTAAAGAAGTTATTTCAAGGTTGTTTTGCTTATTATTTACGTGTATAATAATAGATATTATATCGCTTTTAGGAGGGCTGAACATTGAGTAATTTAGCCAAGAATATCAAAAGATTGAGAATAGAAAATGAATTAAATCAAACCCAATTAGCAAAAGAGTTGCATGTATCCAATTCTTTGATTTCTCATTGGGAAAAAGGTGATAGAGAACCAAGTACCGAGGATTTAATTGTACTTGCGAAGTTTTTTGGTTGCACTACTGATGAACTCCTAAATGGTGAAAGTATTAAATCCAATCTATCTAAGACAAGACAGATAGTTCAGGTAACAGACTTTAAAAAAGATTTAAGAAGTAAATATCTTTTGACAAAAGCTATTTACATCGTTATATCTGTTGTCTTGACCTTGGTTTTTAAGAACGGAAATCAAGACCTGTCAATAACCTTTTTCCTTACTTTTTCAGGAATAGTCATTATTGACATAATTGCCAGTTTCTATACTAAAAAGCATGTAAAAACCTATGACGTTGATTTAGAAAAAGAAGTTATGTTTATCAATAATTTAGAGATAAAAGCAGTTAATAAAGATTGGAACTCTAAAGTCATATTTACTTTCTTTTTATTTATCTTAAGCGTCATTGTCTTACCGGTTATTTATATGATGTTAAGAGGCGATGATCAAGACGTGGTTTTAGTTATTTTATCTGTTGTAATTACCTTGTTGATATTTGGTAATTTTGTGGCTTTGATTATTTATGAATTAAGAGATAATTTAAAACACAAAGAAATCAAGTATGACAATTTCAATTATAAACTGAGATTGTTTTTAAGAAAAAGTCTTATTATCATTTATGAAGTTGTCTTTTTAACAGTGTATACAATTATTATCTTTTATGGAAGAAACAATATTGGTGTTAACGATTTGTGGGTAGCGATTGTTTTTAGTCCGATGCTAGTTTTTATCAGCCATCTGCTTTATTTAATCGAACTAAAAACATTAAATGATTTTAAAATCAATATCTTATAATTTGACAGTTTGGGGAATCTCTTGACAGTGGTCTTGAGGTTCTTTTTTCTCGTTTTTTTCAAGTATTATTAACTTAAAGTAATTATTACACGAAAAAGGAGGAAAGAAAAACGCATGATTTTAAAATATGGTTTGCATGAGGAGGGGATTAAATATATTGATGATGTTGAAAGTGGTCTATCATGTGGTTGTAGGTGTATGTCATGTGGTGAAGAGTTAATTGCGAGAAACGGTGGAGAGGTTAATGAGCATCACTTTGCTCATAGAAACGGGAATGTGTGCAAGGGGATTAAGTTAGATGTATGCACTTATCTATTAAAAGAAGCTTTAGAAGAAGTAAAAGAATTATTGTTACCGAAGTCGTATTTAAAAATTGATTCATGTGATTCAAAGCTTTTAATAGAAGATGAAAGATTAGTTAAAATTAATAAAGTTATTGAGTTTAATAAGAATGTCATTAAAGTTTTAACAGATGAGTACATTGAAATCATTATTTTGCTAAGACTTAAGAAGGGTAAGTTGAAAATAGATTTTGATTTAACTAATAATAATGCTATTGAAGTTGTAATTGATGCTTCTAGTATGGAAACAAAAGAAGATATATTTAACCAACTCGTGAATAATCAATTAAAAATGAGTTGGTTAAATAATAAGTATGAAGAGTATCAAAGAGAGAAATTAAAACTTCTATTAGAAAGAAAAAGAATTGTAGTAATTGATAAGAGAAAGCTAGTAAAAGATTGTCCGATCAAAAATACAAATACTGACAATGAAAGTTATGCGAGTTTAGAAGAAGACTGTTTTATGTGTAAGTATTTTCTTTGTGGAGATAAAAAGAGTGATACAATTCATTGTTTAGGCAAGTTAAAGATTTCTAATCTCAAAGACTTGGAAAAGATAGAAGAAGTTGAAAGGAAGGATGATTTAACTGTTGTTACATATTTAGACGGAACAGTTGAATCATTATCGATCAATCCCACTCCAGCAACTAATCTTTTAAACCTTTGGATAGAGAATAAAAACAAACCTTTTCTAGCAAGAAATATTGAAACTAAAATCGCAGTCTTTATTAAAAAAGATCCCCAGAAGCAACATAACAAATATAGCAAATGTTATGGCTGGGTGTATAAGAATGGACACTTATTAGGAGATAGGGAAATATATGGCTATTTATTAGACCAGTGGCTGATAATCCCCAATAAAAAAAGAAAAGATAACATAAACAAATTTTAGAAAAAAATAAAAAAAATCATATTTGATTTCTCGTTTAGCCTTTTAATTTTCGCAAATTTTATTTATAATAGTATTAGTGTAAATATATATGGGTGAACGAGTTATCAAAACAATAAAAGGAGAATACTTAAAATGTGGTACATAATACCCTTAGTAATTATTGTTTTAATAGCTTTATTTTTACGTTCACCAAAAGGCAAAGGAATTATCGGTGAATTTAGAGTCAGCAAAATCTTAAAAAAGTGTGCTTTAGAATTTGGTGGAATAGAATTACACGATTTCATGTTTAGAGATGAAAGATCTTCTAGTCAGATTGATAACATGTTATTAACTCAAAAAGCCTTATATGTTATTGAAGTAAAGAATTATCAAGGTTATATCTTTGGTAATGAAGTTAATGATGAATGGACAGTAACTGTAAAACATATCAATACAAAAAGAACAAGAAGTGGAAGAACTTATAATAAAGTTCATATCTCAAAACATAGGTTCTATAATCCGATTAAACAGAATAAAACCCATATCAATAAGATTAGAAACCTAACTGATATATTAGATGTTTTACCAGTATATAATATCGTAGTATTTGGCAAGAATGCAGTTATAAAGGATGTAGAACATTCGAAAGATTCAAATGTTTTACATCAAAGAGATTTATTCAGGTTTATCAAAACTCAAGAATCTTTATTAACATATGAGATTGATACTAATACACAAATAGATATTATTGATGAATTACATTCGATTAATATAAAAGATAAGAAACGAAGAAAAGAACATGTAAAAAATATTAAGTTTAAATACAATAAGTAATCAATTTCAATGATTTATGAGAGGTAAAAATGCACAAAATTCAACTTTACAATTTAATTAATTATGGTGTTCCGAAAATAAAAATTGAATCAATAATTGAGTCCTGGAAGAACGACATCTTTAGTTTTCCAGCTTTAGAAAGTTTTCTAGGAGAGGATAATTATAATAAAATATTATTTGATCGAGAACTTATAGAGAGTGAATATGGCATACATGTTTTATATTATTTAGATATCCCAGAATTTTTACTAGAGAAGTTTTTTAATCAATATACATATTTATCGGAGTTGCTTAAAGACATAGAAGAAGAAAGAATCGATGTAACTGATAATGTCAAAACTAAGATTATGGACTTAGTAAAAATAATTTCTGCAAATGAATTAAAAATCAATTGGTCAAATGAGAATAATGATAATAATAAAAAAGTTTCCGAAACAGAAGCAGTTACTATGATTATTAGGGATAACATTTTGACTAATACAAGGGAGATTATAAGTAATCTATCTAGAATTGGGGTGCATATAACTACCAATCAATTGTCATTTGTATTAAATACACTGAGACAAGAAGGAAAGCTAAAATATGTTGATGGTAGATATGTAGTACACGACTCAAAGAGTTCAGAAAATAAAAAATCAATAGATTTTGATTTTTGTATTGAAGAATACATCGAAAAAATTTCTGAAGATAAAAAAATGTATTTTGATTATATTTTGTCCCTTGAAAAAAAGAAATTTTTATCAAAATATAGGTTAGATCAAGATAGTTTTGAAGTGATTGCCAAGGATTATATTAAAAATCTAAAATTTTTTAACTACGAGAAACGTTTATATTATTTCCTATCTACTTATGATATTCCACATCGTGTTCTAGAAAAAAAATATACACCACTTCTTTATAACTATGTTAAGTTTAAGTACAGCGTTAAACCAGAAAAAACTTTTTATGATTTTCTAGAAAACGAAGATGAATATGATGTAAAAGAAGCAAATTTACTGTTAGCTATGAAAGGCAAATACAGTCTTGCTGGCAAAATTAATGACATTAGTTTTTCAAATCTTATAATTGATTTTTACGAAAAAACAAATAAAGAGGTTATTACGAAGAATAATTATGAAGAGTTCTTTTACTTCTGTAAAAGAATTATTCCAAATAAATTATCTTTCATACCAAAAAATGATGAATCTTTCTTCAAAAGCGTAGGTTCTGTAGAAAATTTTTGTAAGAAAAGCAATGGATATTTTTACTTTAACTCATCCAAGATTTGTGATTCTACTATTAAAATTGTGAGAGAGATGATATCTGATATCAGGTATCCACATTCATATGAAACACTGTTCAATAAGAATAAGGAATTGCTAGCTGAGAACAATATATTTAATCGTTTCTCATTCGAATCAATAATTAAGTCTTCAAATTTCAATGAAATTATGTGTTTTGAAGATTATTGCTCTCCTACTTATTCAGTAGTTGAAGATTTTATTGTAGATACTATTCTGGAATATGATTTAAAATCACAAAGTGACTTAAAGATAGTTCTTAAAACTAAGTATTGTTTTATTGACTCTTTCTATGATTCTAGTGTTACAGAAATAATCAACAAGTTTTTTCATGACAACCAAATTTTGGAATTCACTGAAATTAATGAAGATGATTTTAAGAAAATTAGTAACTATTTAAAGCATGGATTTTGTACCTTAAATGGATTAGAATCTCTTTATAAGAAAAATGAATTGCAATGTAAACAGACAGAACTAGTTCACCCACATAATCTAAGGAAACTAGATTTAAAGAAAGATGGAAAATACTTTTTTAATAAAAAATATAGTTGCTTCGATGAAGCTTTTGTAAATTTTATAGAGAATAGTGAAAGAATAATTTATATAAGTGAATTAGTCAAATTGTTAGGTGAAGAAGATTACCTGAGCATATACGAAAAGTACAAAGAGAAGAAATATATCATAAAGTATACTGAAAACACTCTTTTTAATCTTATTAATCCAAATAATTTAATAATCCAAAGAAAACTTTACGATTTAAGAGATAGAATAGTTGACGGGATGGATCCTTTTGTTATATACAATTATGATGAATTGCTTGATATAAGTAAATTGAGTAAAATAGCAGGTGATATTGTTTATGAGTTTTTTGATCGTAAACAATCTTTGATTAGTCTTTTATCGACTCATAAAGAAGTGACAATTAAAGAAACAACAAGATTTTTATTTAGAAAAAAAGGAAAAATTTCAAAAGAAGAAGCTATTAAAATAATAATGAACGGAAAAGACTACATCAATTATTCTGAGCTTGTTCAGACTTTAGAATCTGATTATGGTTATATATCAACTATGGATTTGGAAAATCTTTTCTCAAAATTAAATTTAGTTCATAAAAAATTATTTGATATGGTATTTAAAAATATAGATGTTTATTATAAAAAAGTGGAGGAGATAAGTAATGGATATTAAAATCAATTTTGTGGATTATGAGCCATTAGGGCAAACTAGAGAGTTTATTTTTGGTAAGAAAAAAGTCGAAATAGACGTTGTAAAAGTTCCTTTAGAGAAACTTGCTTATAACAAGAAAAATGGAAGAATTTTCCTAGGCATAAACGAAAAAGAAAAGTTAGGCATTGATTTTAGTTCAATGTCGTTAGATGAGTTTAATAACGAAATTGAAGATATCATATGGAATTATGATGAAGATAAGAACAAATCAACTCTTGAAAGCATCAAAGAACACGGACAACTAGAGATTTGTCTGATTTCTGAGGACGGAATCATTATTGATGGTAATAGAAGGTTTACTTGTCTAAGAAGATTACATAGAGATTTCCCTAATGATGATAATTATAAATATCTAAAAACATGTGTTTTGGACCAAAATATAAAGAAAATTAATAACATTGATAATAAAGATATAAAGAGATTCGAGCTCAATGTGCAGTTTGGAAAAGAAGAAAAAGCAGATTATCATGTGATAGATAGAGTAATGAGTATTTATAGTGAAGTAAAGTCAAATAATCTATCAATTGATGAAATTGCTGAAGATATGAACATTTCAAAGAATATAATAGACCAAACCTGTAGAACAGCGGAATTAATTGAGGATTTCTTAGATCATTTTAGGATTAATCAAAAGTATTTTGTTGTTGACAAACTAGATCTGGTTAACCCATTTATTGAATTAGCTAATTTTTTAAAGTCAACTAGCGCTAGAGATTTAACTGATACAGAACGCAATAAAAGAAAAAATATTTTCTACGAACTAGCTTTATCAAGTAATTTTGATTTGCCTACTCAATCTTTGAGAAATGGCTTGATTAAGAATATATATAAGAATGTGGATACACAATTAACAAAAGATTTTATAACCGAATATGAAGAAACTATAGCTCAAGATATCTACACAAGTATTCCAGAACTAGATTTTGATGACCCAAAACAAGCTAGAAATGATTTTAACAATTTAGAATCTGTGAAAGATTTAAATAAACTATTCATTAAGTATAAAGAAAAAGGTGGACTAAAAAGAACTATTGAAGAGCAACTTGATTTGGCTGAAAAAGCTAAAAATTCTCTTCTAGAGATAGATCTTAGACTATTTGATGCAGTTGTTGCAGACGATAGCGCTAATAGCACCTACATCAAAATCCAAAACACGCTAAAAGATGCAAAAAAGATATTGGAAAGTTTAATAAATGAGTCTTAAAGATTTAATCATCAAACCTGTTTATAACAGTAATGATGACATTGCAAAATTCTATAACGAAACACTTGATCAAGCCACAGTGTATAAAAGAGCTTCTGGCTTTTTTACACATGGATTACTAAAATATATATCTAAAGGTATTTTGGGTTTGGTCAAGAATAAAGGAAAATTCTATTTGATTATTTCAAATAAGGTTAGTGAAGAAACATTCGATAAAATAAAGCAAGGATACGAACAATTAGATGACAAGATAAAATTAGATAATATTGAAGAAAACATATCAGATTTAGCTTTTTTGATAGCTATTGGTCTTGTTGATATTAAGATTGCTTTTACAAAAGGCATATATCATGAAAAATATGGCCTTTTAATGGATTCAGAAAAGAACACAATCTTATTTAGCGGTTCTAATAATGAAACTGAAGCTGCTATTACAGAAAACTTTGAAAGTTTTGAAACTACAATTAATTGGGATTGTTCAGAACGTGACTTGCAAAAGATAAACCACAGACAAAATGAGTTCGATAAAATGTGGAATAATGAAATGGATAACTTATATGTATGTGATGCTCCTGAAGCCTTATATAACAATATTTTGAGAAAGATAGATGGAGAAAAATCAGTTTCCTTAGTTGAAAAAGATGCATTGTTTGTAGATTACTTAAACGAGAAATTAATTTGTTACTTCAATTTTGACTATAATATTGAGCAATGGTATAAATTTGGATTTTGGAAATCTCTGATAGAAAATAAAACAGATAGAAAAATAGTCTTTAAAAAGAATATTAGTGTTGTTGATTTTGAAGAGATTATCAGCAGTCTGGAAAGCAAAATGAAGTATGATAAAATAGAATTTTTGAAGTCAAAGAATTTATCTGTCTTCTATGAAAACAGGATTTTAGATTTGGTGTCTTTAGCTCAAAAAGGATTATCAATTAAAGAGAAAAACTATCTTTCCTCACAAGAATTTATAGATTATAAAAAGCAAATTAACAAACTATTAAACAGGGATTTAAGAGATATGCAAGTTCTAGGATCTATCCACATAATTGAGTTACAAAGAACCTTTAATTTTTCTGTCCCCGGTTCAGGGAAAACGGCTACAGTACTAGGTGCTTTTCGATATTTAGAATCAATTGGAAAAATTGAGAAACTTCTAGTTTTAGGGCCGATAAACTCTTTCAAATCTTGGAGAGATGAGATAATGACTGTTTTGGGTTATCGAAATATCATAGATTTGAGCAAGTCTTCTAATTATGATGATAAGCGTTTAGAACTTCAATATGATAACAACAAATCGAAAATTATATTTCTTAATTTTGAAGGCACATTAAATTCATTTAACATTGTGAAAAAATATATAAATAGTAAAGTAATGGTTGTTTTTGATGAAATCCATAAAATTAAAGGGCTTGAATCTAAAACCTATAATGCTTCACGCCATATAATTGAGAATACATCATATAGGGTTGCTTTAACTGGTACTCCTTTGCCTAACGGCTATATTGATTTAAGAAATCAATTTGAGATCTTGTTTGGTGATTATCATAAAACTTATTTTGGGTTTGGTGTAGGTAATTTGAAAAGTAAAGATTCAACTTTCAATAAACATAGTATTTTATCACAGGATATAAAAGCGAAAATGGATCCGTTTTATGTAAGGGTAACAAAAGAAGATTTAAAGGTTCCAGCTCCAAATCCGGATTATATTTTCAAAATCCATGAATCTAAAAGGTTGGAAATTATTTATAATGAAATTTCTGAATCAAAAAATAATAGCATGGATAAGATTATTAAGAAAATTAAAATAGGTACTACTCCATTATTTTTAGAAGAAGATGAAGGTTTCTTCACTGAGAAGGTTAAAAAATGCTTAGAATTGGTTAATGATATTATAGATAAGAATGAATCGGTTATCATATGGACAACTTATTTGGATTCGTTAAACAAAATATATCACTTATTATCAAAGGAATATGATTTTGTAAAAAAAATATATGGAGAAACTGAAATTTCTGAGCGCGATAGTATTATTGATGACTTTAATTTGGGTAAAGTTCGTATCCTCATTACTAATCCACACACTTTAGCTGAATCAGTCTCATTACATAAGCTTTGCAATAACGCAATATATCTTGAATTAGATTATAATCTGACTCATTATTTACAAAGCAGAGATAGAATTCATAGATTGGGTATTGAAGACACAAGGCAAACAAATTACTATATTCTCCAATCTTTTTACGGAGAACAATCAATAGACGAAAGGATTTATAAAGCATTAGATAATAAACGAATTAGAATGAAAGATTCCATAGATAGTGCAATGATGATAGAAAAATTTAATGAAGAGATAATTAAGGAGCTTAGTTCGGATGAGTCATAAACATATAAAACCACCTCTTAAATGGGCGGGAGGAAAATCCCAAATTAAATCAATAATACTGGAAGAAATAAAGAAGTATTATTATGAAGAACAAACATATTATGAACCTTTTCTTGGGGGGGGAGCAATATTGTTTTCACTTCAACCGAAAAAAGCTGTTGTCAACGACATCAACAAAGAATTGATAAATGTATATAGAATTATTAAGAGTAATCCAGATGAATTAATCGAAGAATTAAAACAATTCAAATCGAATGATTCAAATGAATTTTACTACCAAGTTAGAAGCTGGGATAGAAAAGAAGACTTTAATTCGATAGATAAAATAAAGTTAGCTGGTAGAACAATATATTTAAACAAAACATGTTATAACGGGTTATTTCGTGTGAACCAAAGTGGGTATTTCAATACTCCAAGAGGGAAATATATAAAACCTCAGATTTACGATGAAAATAATATTAAAGAAGTTAGTAAATACTTTATGGATAATGAGATAAAAATTATTTCAAGAAATTATAGTAAGTCAGTGGCTGGAGCAAAAAAAAATGATATTATATACTTTGATCCTCCATACGACTATGAAGAAAGTGGTTTTACACAATATTCTAAGAATGGTTTTTCAAGAAGAAGGCTTAATAATCTTAAGAAGTTATGCGATAGGTTAATAGACAAAGGCTGTATTGTTTTTATAAGTAATAATAATACAGAATATGTAAGAAGCTTATTTTCTGAAGATGGCTATGAGATAATTTATGTGCAAAAGGTAATAAAAGCTAACAGAGTTATTAATTCAAATGGTGCAGGAAGAGCAAAGGTAGAGGAGGTTTTAATTCGTGGACTCAAAAAAGAAAAAAATCTTTCCTCAAGCGAATGATTTCGAAAAAGTATTAAAACTCATTTGTCTTGATAATGAAGATTTGAAAAATAATAACAAAATTATGAGCGAATTAAACGTTGGAGCAAGGCAAGTTAATTATTATTTATCATCTCTTGAATACTTTGATATTATTAAAAATAGAAGTTTCACTGATTATGGAATGAAATTAAAAACAATGCCATATAATATTATGATTAAGAGTTTGATTAAAATGATTTTAAGCAACGAGATTTTTTTTGACGTATTCTATGAAATCCATTTTCTTAAAAAGAAGGTTAGCGCTAAAAGTATCGGCGACTACATATTTTTTGAAGGAGAAGTAAAAAAAGAAGGAGTCGCATATAGAAGGGGTAGTACAGTAAAAAGCTGGATCGAATGGATGATAAAGCGAATAGAGTAGATTTTATAGCATGAGAAATAATGATGTTTATCAGCTTTTTAAGTTATAATATTGTAGATTAGGTTTGTAAAAATAAAGAGTTGAAAAAATGAAAGAGAAAGGAAAAGTATACTAAAAAAATATTTTGAGTATACAAGAATATTATGATTACTGGAGAAATAAAAAACAAGATTGATAACATTTGGGAGACGTTTTGGACTGGAGGATTAGCTAATCCCCTGTCTGTTATAGAGCAAGTAACTTATTTGCTTTTTATTAAATTGCTTGATGACAATCAAATTAAAAAAGAACGTAATGCCCAAGTATTGGGTGTTGAACCGAAAAACCTTTTGTTTAAAGAAGACAATTATGTTGATGAAAACATGAATATAGATGAGCCATATAAAAATTTAAGATGGAGTCATTTTAAAAATTTTGAACCACAAGAATTGTTTAATACCGTTAAAGATAAAGTGTTTCCTTTTATTAAACAAATAAATAATGGAAAAGATACAGCATTTTCCAAATATATGAAGGATGCTGTGTTTATGGTGCCTACTCCAAGAGTTCTTGTAAAAGTAGTAGATGGATTGGATGCTCTAGATATTAATAATAAAGACATTATGGGTGATGTCTACGAATATTTGCTTGCAAAGATAGCATCAAGTGGTACTAATGGACAATTTAGAACTCCAAGACATATTATTCGAATGATGGTTGAACTAATGAAGCCATCATTAAACGATATAATAGCAGATCCGGCGATGGGGAGTGCTGGTTTTATTGTTGAATCAGCAAGATACATTCATGAACATTATTCAAAAGAATTACTTAAAGCTGAAAATCAAGAAAAATATACTACAACTATGTTTAGCGGTTACGATACTGATCAAACTATGCTTCGTATTGGTGCAATGAATATGATGCTTCATGGAGTTGATCAACCAGATATTAAATATCAAGATTCATTATCTGAAGAAAATACAGCAGCAAATAAGTTTTCGTTAATCTTGGCAAATCCACCATTTAAAGGAAGTTTAGATTATGAAGCGGTATCTAAAGACTTATTAGCTGTAACAAAAACTAAGAAGACAGAGTTACTATTCTTAGCTGTTATGTTAAGAATGTTAAAGGTAGGAGGAAGAGCAGCTTCAATTGTCCCGGATGGTGTGCTTTTTGGTTCTAGTAATGCCCATAAAGCAATTAGAAAAGAACTTGTAGATAATCAGAAATTGGTTGCGGTTATTTCTATGCCTAGTGGAGTTTTTAAGCCTTATGCTGGTGTGTCAACTGCTATTGTTATATTTACTAAAACAAATACAGGTGGAACAGATAAAGTTTGGTTTTATAATATGGAAGCAGATGGGTTTACATTGGATGATAAGCGAAGCCCAACTGAAGACAATGACATTGAAGATATTATCAATAGATTCCACAACTTAGATCAAGAAATAAATAGAACAAGACTTGATAAATCGTTCTTTGTTGATAAAAAAGAAATTATAGATAACGATTATGACCTATCGATTAACAAGTATTTAGAAACAGAATATGAAAAAGTTGAGTATGATTCACCTAAGGTTATTATGGGTAGAATTGATGTCTTAGATGAAGAGATTGATACTCTTAAATCAGAGCTAAAATCACTTCTAAATTTAGATTTGTAGGGATGATAGTTATGAAAGAATACTTGATTAAGGATCTTGGAAAAGTCGTAACTGGAAATACTCCTTCAAAGAAAATTAAGGAGTATTATGATAATGAAGACCTAGCTTTCATAAAGCCTGATGGAATTAAGTTTAATGAAATTACACCGATTATCAAGGCTAATGAATATATATCTGAAAAAGCTAGAAATAAAGCAAGGGTAGTTAAAAAGAATTCTGTCCTTGTAACTTGTATTGGAAATATAGGTAAAGTAGGTATTGTTGAGATTAATGAAGTAGCTTTTAATCAGCAAATAAATGCTGTAGTTACAAATGACTTAGTGTTGCCAAGATACTTAGCATATAACTTAATAGCTAATCAGCGAAGATTAGAGGCAATTGCAAACGCTCCGGTTGTACCACTTATTAACAAGTCTCAATTTGAAAATTTTAATGTTCAAGTACATGAACAACCTAGTGAACAGAATAAAATAGTATCTGTTCTAGATAATTTATCAAAAACAATCCAATCAAAAAAAGCACAACTAGTAGAATATGATCAACTTATCAAATCCCGATTTGTTGAAATGTTTGAATCATTTGAAAAAACTGATTTATGTAATATTGCTGAAATAATCATGGGACAGTCGCCAGATTCTGCATATTATAATGAAAATGGCGTTGGATTACCTTTTTTTCAAGGTAAAGCAGACTTTGGTGCTAAATACACTAATGTGTCCTATTGGACCACGAAACCATCTAAGACAGCGAAAAAAGGGAATGTTCTTATGTCAGTAAGAGCACCTGTCGGTCCTGTGAACATCTCAAGTGTAGACTGCTGTATAGGTAGAGGT
>Ga0265295_1004453_pt1 | contig 18839 bp, 13 predicted proteins | sample Munlansysbiofilm_FD_192503 | JGI IMG/M metagenome (GOLD analysis project Ga0265295, IMG submission 192503) | Leachate microbial communities from a municipal landfill in Southern Ontario, Canada - Methane capture system biofilm | ecosystem: Engineered > Solid waste > Landfill > Unclassified ... | reverse complement strand
TATTTTCCTATTTTCTTAAATTTCTTTGCTCCCGACAGGTCACTAACGCCAGGACATGGAATATTCTCCTTCACCATGGATCTATTTTTAGCCATGGTCTTGTCTGGATTACTACTCGCATTTATAAAACGGAGCAAAAGTCGCCTGTTTGGCATGCGCAGAACTTCCAAAATGCGAGGCATGGATAAAATAGCGCTCTATTCACTATGGCTTATTTTTCCGCTTCGCCTATTTGCCGAAAGTTTTAACGCATATAATCATAATAGTGGCAACTTTTTATCTGCCAACTGTGGCGATTTTTTCGCTACATTCCTGCCCGTGGCACAGCTGGAATATTCCATGTGGGTTTTATACAGCCTATCGCTGGGCGTATTTTTCGTAGCCTTACCATGGTCACGTTATTCCCACATACCAACCGAAGTTGTGCTTATTTTTATACGACATTTAGGATATCGATCGTGCGTAAAACCAACGGGTTACAATATGTTTGATCTCTACTCCTGTTCCCGTTGCGGAATCTGTATCGATCAATGTCAGATAAACATTCTAAGTGAAACAAACAAAACAGTGACCGCGCACTATATTTACGATATGCGTGTGGGCAACAAAAACGATTTTGGACTTTACAGCTGTTTGGCGTGTGGACGATGCGAGGAAGCTTGTCCCGTAGGTATAAAAGCGGTTGACTTGCGCATTGGAAAACGATATAGCGAAACGCCACAAACGGTAGTCAAATACAACGTACCAAAACCTCTAAAACCAACTGCACACAATGTTGGCTACTTTTCCGGTTGCATGGGAAAACTTACACCATCGGTCATTGAGTCAATGCACACCATATTTAGAGCAGCGAACGAAAACGTATTGCACATCGACAAAGAAGATGGAATTTGTTGCGGTCGTCCGCTGATTTTATCGGGAAGAGTTGACCAGGCAGCACAATTAATTCAACTAAATAAGGATCGAATAGTAGCATCCGGCATAAAAACATTAGTAACCTCTTGCCCTATTTGCTTAAAAACATTCAAAGAAGATTACGATTTAAACATCGAGGTAATTCATCACTCCGAATATATCGAACGATTATTAGAGACTCGAAAAATCAAGACTAAATTCACAAACCAAAACGTAGCCTACCACGATCCCTGTGAATTGGGTCGAGGTTTAAAAATATACGATGCCCCCCGAAATGTCATCAGAAATGTGGCTATTCTATCCGAAAATCCAAATAAAAATGAACGAGAATTATGTTGTGGTGGAAGTTTAGCCGGAATTGCGCTTTCTCAGGAGCAAAAGCAAACTCTGGCAAGCGATGCGATCCATCAAATAATTGACAATGAGACGAAAGCATTAATCACGAGTTGTCCACTATGCAAGAAAAGTTTTACGCAAACCTCGGTTATCAAAGTAATGGACATTGCAGAAATTATATCTCAAAATTTAATTTTACCCGCAGAGCATAAAGTTAAGGAAAAACAACATGTTCAAGAATTTGTGAATTACAATTGATTTTGTAAAAGATAGAAGTATCCGTAGTCGTCGCAATCTCTAAAACAACAGCTCAATTTTATTTCCCACTATATTAGAAACCATTCGTTTTTGAACCAAAAATGTGTAATTTTGTGTCCATTGAAAACGCAATTTATTTTACTTCTAAAAAACTAAACCTATGAAAAAAATCGTAACCTTATCTCTTGTATTAATATCAAGTTTAAGCCTTTTAACAGCACAAACACATCGTCTAAGCAACGACCAAAACGAGTCCCGAGCACTTCCCGAACAGCCTCAACAAGGAATTAAAGCAAACGCAACACAACAATTCGTTTTAAACCCAGATGGAACTTGGCAATTTGAGGATGGATCCTATTCCATTGTAAAGGCTTCCAACAATGAAAAATATGCCCTATTCTCCTCCGGAAAATGGAGCCCAATGGAAACCCTAACCGATGGAGACGGAAACACTTACGATGCGGTTAAAATTGGCAATTATTTTTGGATGACGAAAAATATGCAAACAACTAAATACAGCAACGGGCAACCCATTAAATTATCCCCAGATAATAACGCAGATTGGAAATCGAAAGCAGGAGCCTATACAAATATTGACAATAAAATAGAGAACAAAGCTGAAAAAGGATTGCTTTATAGTTGGCATGTTGCCAATAATCCGTACAGAATCTGCCCAAAAGGATGGAGAATTCCTTCGGATGACGAATGGATGGATTTATTTACCACCCTCGGAGGAATTTCAAATGCAGGAGTTCCACTAAAATCAACGCAAGGATGGAAACCAAAAGAAGAAGTTACAAGCAATCCCAATGGAACCGATATGTTTATGTTCAATGGAGTTCCTACCGGATACAGACAAATGCACAATGAAAATAGCGCATTTTGGCATTTAAAAAGTGAGGCAACATACTGGTCGATAACCACTAAATCGGACAACGATGCAACAGCAGTGACAATTAACACTTTATCCACCTTAAGAGTAGGTCCTTCACCAAAATTCTTTGGACGTTCTATCCGTTGCATCAAATAATATAAATTTGTGCGCAATGAACGAATAGGTTACTCCAAATTTTCGTTCTTTATTTCAAAAAAAACAGAATTAATAAAGCCTGAAATCGTACGATTTCAGGCCTTATTAATTCTTGATAATCAAAACAATAAATAATTCACACAACCCATAATACATCGCAAACACCAACCATCTCAAAGTAGATAATTTGAAAAAAAATGCACATCTTTGTATCCATAACTTTTCAAAAATGACAACTACTAGCAACAACATTAACAGTTCGATAACAATTGAAAAAATAATCGAAAGTACACAAATTGTTGTGTCCAAATACATTAATCGATCCGTTATACCAAGACGCGAAAAAGAAGATGTTACAATGGCTATAGTTGAAAAATTCATACATCAAAAAAGCAAAATAGATCGTTCGTTTGAAGGAAAATCCAAGATAACGACATACTATATTGCTATTCTGAATCGTATGTGCTGCGAAGTTATTCGCAAAGAGAGTAAACATTGGTACGCAGTAATTGAAGCTGAAGAGTCTTATAATCAAGAAAAATCGACTCTGGCAATTGAAACAGAAAAACATACCGTAATAAAATGTGAGGTTGATCGATTACTAAATACTCTAACGCTTCTGAATAACGAGAAAGCAAAAACAATCCTTTTCCTAAAATACTATTTCAAAATACCAATTCACAACACTGAATTAAAGGAATATTGCAAAGAGAAAACATCCGAATTTTCCGAGATATTAAACCAAAATAATGACCTATCAAAAGCGGAACTTTATGAAAACTTAGCCTATCTAACAAATGAGATAGAAAGAAAAAACATTAAAGGGGATGCCATTCGAATGTGGCTAAACAAACAAATTGATACTATAATAGAAAGACTAAACATGCACGGATCGTCGTTTTACAATAGAGAAAGTTTAGCCATTTTAATTGAACATAAGGATGTAATTTCATCTAATAAATAAATCCCCCTAGCGCAATGGATATTTCAAAACATCTAACAGAAGAACAAATCGCATTTTGTGCTGAAGCCATCAACTCAGGAAAATACTCTTCTATAGCAAACAATATACAAGACCACTTAATACAATGTAACGAATGTGCGTCCGAAGTTGTTATGGTTGCAGAAATTTCAAGCGAAATAAGTTTCGAAGAGCTCAAAAAAAAGAAGCCTCAAAAAAACTATAAGCCCGTCTTTTACTCCATAGCGGCCACATTTTTACTTTTCGGAACAATTTATATTTTCCACAGACACACCAACCCGACAAACAACGTAAACACTATTGCTGAAAACAAATCGGTTGAAGAATTGATACAACCCATGGATACGATTCTACTTGAAAATCAGGTTAAAGAAAACAACTCGCCCGAAAACCCCACAGAAAACAACAACTCCAATAATAAAATAAGCACTTCGACAAATCAACAATTGGCATATATCAACCATCCACAACTTGAAAAATTAGCCCAGAACTATCGAGGCTCATACCGAGGCGAAGAGGTTAAAGTAATAACCAAAGGCCTAATTTTATTCAATAAAACAGATTCAATGGCATGGCAAAATCCCAACTTAGAACCATTAACCATTGAGATTTATAACAATAAAGGAGCCCAATCCTATAGTGTCACAACAAATGGTAATTCAGTAAAGATCCCCAATCTTCAAAATGGATTGTACTACTGGAAGCTAATTAACCAAGACTACGACCTATTATTTGTAGGGAAAATTGAAGTTAAATAGTTTTATATAAAAGCAAGCTGCTCCAATTATCTTTGTTTAAACGAATCACAATAAAAAGCGTCCCAAAAACTATGTAGCATTTGGGACGCTTTGAGAAATCAAATGTATCTATTTTTTTGTAGGCGTTACTGTCTTTTTATTTGTGGGTGTTGGTTTTGGAGTCGGTTTTGGGGTTGGCTTTGGAGTCGGTTTTGGGGTCGGTTTTGGAGTTATAGTAGGATTTGGCGTTGGCTTTGGGATTGGCTTTGGAGCAATAGTTGGTTTAGCAGTAGGTGCAGCTTCTCGCACTGGATCAAATACTTGGCGAGTGTTTGCATCAAGTAAATACCATTCCACCCATGCTCCATTATGGTCTTCCCAAATATGCACATTAGTACCATTCTTGTTTTTTCGACCTGCTAAACACAGAACTTTCCCATTACGATCATAGATTTTAAAACGACCATTTCCTAAATGAATAAATGCAAATCGTTGAGCCGTACTACCATTTCTATCCCATATTTTTACGTTGGTTCCATTATCAGTGTTGCCATTATCAATGTCAACTCTCGAACCACCGGTATCTCCAACATAGATTTCGTAAAAACCAGTCTCTGGCCCTTGAATTAAAGTGAAAAAACGATCTACGCCATCATCAAGATCCCATATTTGAATATTGGAGCCCTTTGTGATAACATGGGGTTTGCCTGAGATATCCCAACATCCACCAGGATTCACACCGTAATTCATTGCCGACTGAATAATAAAACGTTTCGCTACTGGCATGGTAACGTTACTGGAACGCTGTCCAAATGCGGCATCCGTTAATAAAAGCACCATACATAATGCTATCAGATTAATTTTTCTCATAAGTTCTATTGATTAAAGTTCAAATAACGATAATTAATATATAGACTCAACTACTGTATTCCATTAGGAAATTTCAAAATCCCAATCACAAATATAAATATGTTTTACGAAAAGGTTTTCACTTTTTAATAATACTTTTCAATCAATTGTAATTTTAACCAACCATTAACGGTAGCACAGACCCTAATTTTCACAAATAGGGACAAAAAAAAACTCCCGAAGGAGTTTTTACGTTATCTTTTTGTGGGCATTACTTTTTTACCGCCCGATGGTGTTGGCTTGGGTGTTGGTTTCGGTGCGGGTTTAGCTGTTGGAGATGGTTTTGCATTCGGAATATAAGCACTATTCGTAGATGGGTCAATCAAATACCACTCTACGAATGATCCATTATGATCATTCCACATATGAACATTTGTTCCATTATTATTTTTTCGTCCCTCCAAACAAATAATGTTGCCGTTTCGATCGTATATTTTAAATCGACCGTTTCCAAGATGTACAAAAGCAAAACGCTGATTTGCACCACTATTCCGATCCCAAACACCTACATTAGTTCCATTAGCAGATTTCCCACTGGAAACATCCACTCTTTTACCAGTATCGCCACCAACATAAATTTCATAAAACCCATTCTCGGAACTCTTTCTTAACGTGTATTTCCGATCTATACCATGATCAATATTCCATACCTGTATATTGGCACCTTTCTGAATGATACTCGATTTTCCTGGTATATCCCAATATCCACTAGAAGACCCATAACTCATGGCGGATTGAATCCAGTAATCTTTATAAACTGGCATTTCAACATTGCTGGAACGTTGCCCAAATGCTACTCCTGAGGTTAAGAGTGCGAGGCTTAATACTAACCCTTTAAATTGCTTCATCGTTTGTTGTTTTTAGTTAAAATAAATCTGGTTTTCAGATTATGTGTTGCGATTTGATCGCTAATTTGAAATAAAAATGGGTGATTTCTCAAAATAAAGATCAAACGACCCCTTGTTCCATTCCAATTCCAGTAATTTCCTTTGCTCATTATCATTAAACTCAATTTTAAACTACAATGATTCGTATATTTGCTATTCATAAATTCAAAAACAAAATTACTCCATCAACTAAAAATCAATGACATTAAAACCCCTAGCAGAACGCCTTCGCCCCAAAACACTCGACGAATATATTGGACAAACGCACTTAATCGCTAAAGATGCTGCACTGCGCAAAGCGATAGAAAAAGGATTTATTCCAAACATAATCCTGTGGGGACCACCCGGGGTAGGAAAAACAACCCTAGCAAAAATTATAGCCTACAAACTAGAGCGTCCCTTTTATATTTTAAGTGCCGTTTCGTCAGGAGTTAAGGATGTTCGAGAAACCATAGCAAAAGCTGAAAAAGCTCGGTTTTTTAATCCGTTGGCACCGCTTCTGTTTATCGATGAGATTCACCGTTTTAGCAAATCACAACAAGACTCCCTACTGGCAGCGGTTGAACTTGGAACAATCGTGCTGATTGGTGCAACAACCGAAAATCCATCATTTGAAGTTATTGGGCCTCTCCTCTCTCGCTGTCAAGTATATACATTAAAACATTTAGATAAAGCAGAACTTGAAGAATTACTGGACAGAGCGATAACAAAAGATAGCGAACTAAGCAAACGCATCTTTAACATCGTATCTACCGATGCTCTTTTTCAATACTCAGGTGGAGATGCCCGAAAATTATTAAATATTCTGGAAATTCTTGCCAACAACAGTTCCGAACCATCAGTAATTATAATTGACAATGAAACCGTAACTGACATCCTGCAAGAAAACATTGCTATTTACGACAAAGATGGTGAATTACACTATGATATAATCTCCGCTTTCATAAAATCAGTGCGAGGATCCGATCCCAACGCCGCATTATATTGGCTCGCACGCATGCTAAATGGCGGGGAAGACGTTAAATTTATAGCTCGAAGGCTTATTATTTTGGCCGCCGAAGATATTGGTTTAGCCAATCCAAATGCGCTATTATTAACGAACGCATGTTTTGAAACTGTTCATAAATTAGGAATGCCCGAGGCTCGAATAATTCTATCCGAAACAACCATATATCTCGCAACTTCGCCAAAAAGCAATTCTGCATACACCGCAATCGATTTAGCCATTGAAAAAGCATTAGCAACTAGCAATGCACCAGTACCACTACATTTGCGTAATGCTCCAACCAAATTAATGAAACAATTGGGCTATGGAGTCGATTATAAATACGCACACAACTATCCATACCACTTTGCTGAACAGTCTTTTCTTCCTGCTGATTTGGATGGTACTAAATTCTATCAACCTGCCAATAATCAGCAAGAAAATATTATTCTTGAACGATTGAAATCATGGTGGAAAAAGCGATATAAATACTAAATAAGAACTTTTAGAGCACCCTGCTGAATTCGAACATTAAAAATAGTATCCATTTTATAGGGAGTGCCATCGACATGTGATTCAATGGGTTTAGAGGTTACGATGGAGACATTCTGTGTTTGAATAATCTCAATATACTTGCATCGATGCATCGATTTTGTAAACATTCGAATAACCACTGCAGGAACTGCCCAAAGGGGAAAAGGCTTCAGAATGATAACTTCAAATACCCCATCACTCACATCAGATATTGGCGAAATAACCGCATTATTCCCGAACTGCGATGAATTGGCGATGGCGATTAACCATATCGCCCGTTTAAAAGTCCGGTTATTTACAACAAACTCAGTTTCAACGGGAAGAAATCTAAAATAGAGCCTAACAATCTGTTTCAGATAAGATAAAAGGCCTCTTTTTTCACTTTCTGCAAAATTATATGCCACTTTAGCATCAAACCCAATTCCAGATACATTCATAAAAGGAATATCATTAAAAAACAGTACATCAATTAGGTGTGGCGAGTTTTGTTTTATTCTATTCAATGCTTTTTTAGCATTTATGGGAATCTGTAAATGTCTTGCTAATCCATTTCCACTCCCCATGGGAACAATTCCGAATTTTGCACTGGTGTTCAATAATCCTTGTGCAACTTCATTGAGGGTTCCATCGCCACCCACAGCCACCACCACATCATATACTTTACCCAAATCGTTCGCTAAAGTAATAGCATGCCCTGCCCACCTTGTCTTCTTGATAACCACCTCGTATTGAGGTTCTTTAAACATATCATGAATGAGTCGTATAATCGAGTTTTTTGTATGAGTTCCAGAGATAGGATTGACAATAAAGGCGATTTTCATTGGTTAGGATTTATCTCTACAGCAGGTAAAGGTTTAAAACAAACAACACAAATTAGTTCACACTAAAATACCATCTACTTAATATGTATTCGGAGGTTACAAAGGTACGATTTCATATGTATAAATCGAACATTATCACAAAAAGTCATCATTATAACAACAAGAAAGGGCTCCGTTTGCTGTCATACAATCAGATCCCTCTCTTGGTTTCCTGTTTTTTAAACAAATGTTATTAACCTTTTTTCTAAAAATCTCGCACTTCTACAAACCAAAAGCGTAATACGCTCTCATTCCATTGGGATAAATTCCTTCAACATACACTCCACCGTTCTTGTTTTTTTGTAATGCTGTCCGTAATTGCGCCACATCTTGAACAGCAATCCCATTTACAAAAGTTATAATAAACCCTTTACGAATCCCGGCATTTAAGAGCTTCCCTTTTTCTATATCTATAATTTGTAATCCTCCATTTACAGATAAAGTTTTGGCATCGCGTTTATTTATTGGTTCAAAAACCGCACCCAACAACTTGTCCACATCGGTTTTCTTAATTGTTGAAACAGAACCTAAACGATTTTGCAGTGTGGTTTTCGTCTCAATCAATTTACCCTTTCGATTCACCGTCAAAGAAATCTCTTGCCCGGGTCTAAATCGACTTAAATGGTCTTGCAATTCAGCCACCGTTTTTGTTTCAACAGCACCAATCTGAGTAATTACATCGCCCGACACAATTCCTGCATTTTGAGCAGATCCACCCTCTTCCGTTTGTTGTACCAAAACACCATCGAGAACCTTCAGCCCAAACTCATTGGCAAGTTGAGTGTTAATATCACTGATAACCACCCCAAGTACAGCACGTTGGACCTCACCAAATTCAATTAAATCGGCAACAACCTTTTTCACAATACTTATGGGAACGGCAAAGGAATAACCTGTAAATGTTCCAGTCTGAGAAGCTATTGCTGTATTGATTCCGATCAGTTCGCCCAAACTATTGACTAACGCTCCCCCACTATTTCCTGGATTTACAGCAGCATCGGTTTGTATAAACGACTCAATACCATATCGTTTGTTAATAATATTAATATTTCTTGCTTTGGCGGAAATAATCCCGGCAGTAACGGTTGATGTCAAATTAAAAGGATTACCAACGGCCAAAATCCACTCGCCAACCATTGCTGAATCTGAATTTCCATATGTAAGGAACGGAAGTTGGTCGGACTCGATTTTAAGCAGCGCAATGTCAGTGCCTGGATCGGCTCCAATAACTTTCGCCTCAAATGTTCGCTTATCGTTTAACGTAACTTCAATTTTATCGGCCTTTTCGATCACATGATTATTGGTTACTATAAAACCGTCGGCAGATATTATAACTCCTGAACCGGTTGCTCTCATTGGCACACTTTGCTGGCTTCGTCCTTGCTCACCAAAAAAGAAATCAAAAAAGGGATTTGCCTGCATTTGATTGCTTCTAACAGTCATGGTTTTCACGTGTACAACAGCGTCAACGGATCGTTGGGCAGCTTGCGTCATATCAATATACCTATGATTCTGAACCATTGTCACAGATTCAGTTTTATGAATCGGAAGTTCTTGATTTGCAAGCGAATTATAGTTATTATTATAATCTATAACAGGACTTTTAATTGAAAAGTGATATGCAACAAGAACCAAAACTCCACCCAGAAAGCCCATGCCCAAACTTTGTAAAAAAACATTTCGTTTCATAATTCTTCTGTTTTTAAGTTAAATTATCAACAATATTCCAATTAACGTGCTAATGTATTGGTTTTGTTTGTATCGAAATTATTTTTAACCTATTTTTAACGTCTAAACGTCAAACCGACATTCTGCAAGACAAAATGTCACTTTAATGAGCGACATTATTACAGTAAACATAAAATAAATGCAAACTATGAGCCCAAAATCAATCGAATTTTCAAAATACCAAGGTGCTGGTAATGATTTTATTATGCTCGACAATAGGGATAAAAGATACAGCAACTTAACTACTGAAGAGATTGCATTTATGTGTAATCGCCACTTTGGGATTGGTGCCGATGGATTAATTACAATTAATAAAAGCTGTCATTACGATTTCAAAATGCGGTATTACAATAGCGACGGCAAAGAGGGTTCAATGTGCGGTAATGGAGGCAGATGCGTTGTAATGTTTGCCCATCATTTAGAAATTATCCAAGACCGAACTATTTTTGACGCTTTTGATGGAGTTCACGAAGCCACAGTATTAAACGAGGATTCAATTCGGTTAAAGATGCAAGATTGCCTATTCCCTGAAAAAATAGACAAAACCTCGTATAAAATTGATACCGGCTCTCCACATATTGTTGTCTTCGTAAAAGATGTTTACAAAATAGATGTTCTGAAACAAGGAAAAACATTACGATACAACAATGATATATTTGAAAACGGAGCAAATGTTAACTTCTGTCATATTGAAAACAACAAAGTAAACATTAGAACATATGAAAGAGGGGTGGAAAACGAAACCTTAGCATGTGGAACAGGCAGTGTTGCCGCTGCTATTTGTGTCAATTACACCAACATGTTGCATCTTAACAAAATAAAAATCAATGCATTAGGTGGGACCTTAGAGGTGGAGTTTTCAAAGATGGATAAATATTCAAATATCTTCTTATCAGGGTTGGCTGAAAAAACTTTTGAGGGAATGATAGAATTAATATAAAAACGTTTTTATTTAAAGCAAATAAAAACTATATTTACATATTGGAAGATAAAATATTGTGGCAAACCCTATAAAGCCAAGTATTTAATTCCTCTTTTTGAATGTAAAGAGACTTAACGAAGAGCGCCGTATGTTTAACAACAAAGCGAACGAAAAAGCATTAGCCTTAGAACTATATGATAGTTTTAAAGATGCTGATCTAAGCTATATTTACCATGGGCAATTCTCCCAAACGATTACCGATTTAATTATAATGTTGGCCGAAACCAGCATGGATAGAATTGGAGAATCTGCCAAAATAAAAAAACGCGTTTTCTCAATCATGGTAGAAAGCTTACAAAACATTACTCGACATCAAGACAATACAGGTGAGTATCAAGGTTTTTTTGCCATTGAGCAAAAAGACGGATACTACTTTGTTACCACTGTAAACCTAATTTACAACGAAAACATTGAGCATTTAGATGGCCTTTTGAAGAAAATACAAAGTCTTCCTTCAGAAGAATTAAAGCAGTACTACAAAACAGTATTAATTGAAAATGAGATCTCCTCAAAAGGAGGAGCAGGTCTTGGATTAATTGAAATTGCACGAAAGTCGAACAATAAGGTAAGCTATCATTTTCATCGTATCAACGACGAATGCTCCTATTTTTATTTCCATACATGTATTTCTCCAATCAACGAAGAAGACGAAGTTAATGACACTGAGTTAGTTCGAATTGATAATATTTTCTTGCTACATCAGCTTTTAAAAAAGCAAAACGTTCAAATAATCTTCAATGGGTTATTTAATCAAGAAAATTTGATTAACTTGCTTAATATTATTGAAAATCAAATGGCCGGAATGGGTCATCTAAAAAGAGTTGTCTTTAATCTCATGGTAGAAATGTTGCAAAATATTGTCAAACATGGAATAAAAAATGAAGCCCGGATTGGTAATCCCGGAATATTTTTCATTAACAGGCAAAACAAATCTCATATCTTAAATACGGGGAACTATGTCTATAACAATCAAATAGACAATCTTAAAATAAAAATCGAACACGTAAATTCACTCAACCATCAAGAGTTAAACGACTTTTATAATAAATGTTTATTTAATTTCCAAGTCGATAATTCAAAAGAATCAGGACTGGGGCTTATTGAATTAAGGATGAAATGTAATAATCAACTAAAATACGCTTTTCAAACCATTGACGATGAGAAGTCATTTTTCACCTTACAAGTTCAAGTTGACTAGAAAAATAAGCTATGACGCCATTTATACATAACGGAACCGAAGACACTCCTACGGTAAAATTAGATACAAGTGCCCCTGAGCTTCTTATTGCGGAAAGATCCCTTCCAGAAGATGCTTATGAATTTTACAAACCCATATTTGAATGGCTTGAAGATTATGCTAAAAATCCCAATGAAAAAACCGTATTTAGATTTGAACTTGAGTATTTCAACACTTCGTCGGCAAAGCAATTAAGCAAAATTTTGCTCTTTTTGAAAAGCCTAGACAAAGAAGTAGAGATTATATGGTGCTACCAACTTGATGACATTGATATGTTTAATAGCGGAAAGCGATTCGAAAAACTCACCGGACTAAATTTCAGCATGGTATCCATTCCCGTTATTGACGACGATGATTTTACAATTATAACCGACTAAGGCCTATGTTATATCCACTCTTTATTGAAGAAACAGAAGATACTCCACGTGTCCTATTTGATCCAACAAAAGGGATATTTGAGATCTCTAAAAAAAGTTTACCCGAAGATGCCATCGGATTTTACAATTCGATATTTGAATGGTTCAACTTATATATTGATAATCCAAACATCGATACTAACTTCTGTTTTAATCTCGAATACTACTCAACAAGTACTGCGAAACAAATTACGAAACTTATGTTCTTACTTGAAAAGCTAAGTGAACGAAGTAATGTTAAGGTAACCTGGAAATATAAAGCAGGAGATAAAGACATGGAAGCCGCAGGAAAAAGATATAAATCCCTAATAAACATGGATATAGAGATTAAAGAAGAGTAGAAATCAACTACGCTCAAAGATGCCCCGCTATTAAAACCGTATTCCCCAAACTAGGATGTCATCGGTTTGCTTTCTTCGATCTTTCCATTGGGAGTATTCATTATTAAGGATTTCAACCTGATCAACAAAGGATAGTTTATAATTTTCGTACAATAATTCAATAAATCGATCGCTTCCGAATTTCGTATAGGCGTCACCTCCGAGTTGATCGTGGAATCCATCGGTGAACATATATAATATATCGCCTTGGTTAACGGTAAACTCTTTGTTTGTAAAAGGACTAATGGTACGACCCGAAAAATTTCCGCCTACCGAGAATATCTCACCCTCAATTTGCTCCTTTTCGTCGCCTCTAATTAAAAAAGCTCTATGATTTGCTAAACTGATCTGAATTTGATTCGCCTTTGAATCGTAAACACAAGCTGTCATATCCATCCCATCGTCTTGAATTTCATCGAATTTCTCTCTCTGACGTAAAATTGTTTGAATACCATCGTTCAGTTTTGAGAGTATTTCAGCGGGATTCAAAGTCCGCTCATTATCGGTTATCTCTTTCAGTAATGTGTGCCCAATCATAGACATAAATGCTCCAGGAACGCCGTGTCCGGTACAGTCGGCAGTAATAAGAACATGGACATCGTTGATCTTCTTATACCAATAAAAGTCACCGCTAACTATGTCTTTTGGTTTATAGAAAACAAATGTATCATTAACAATTTTCTTAAATTCATTGAGATTAGGCAACATCGAATTTTGAATCCGTTGCGCATAATTTATTGAATCAGTCATCATTTGATTTGCGCGTTCTAAATCAGAATTAATACTCTCCAACAACTCACTTTGTGCAAGAAGTTCTTCGCGTTGTTGAGAAATCTCCTCCTCAGCTAATTTTATGGCGGTAATATCAGTACAAACAACAACTACTCGATCAACATTTTTATTGGTTTCGACAACGGGCGATAATGTAATTTGAAGCCATTTTTTCCGCTGTTGAAAGGAGGTTAAAATAGATTCGAAAACTTTTGATTCAGGATTTTCAAATATTTCCGACAAATTGTCCACTAAACCTTGAAAGCGATACAAGACACTTTCCATGAGTTGATCATCAATTTGAGATCGATTATCGAGATCAAGCAGATGTGACATTCCATCATTCAAATACTGTATTATCCTGGGAAACATCACGATTATTACACCGTTATCTGTATTTTGTGCCACAACCGATAACTGGGACAACTGCTTATTTGCATCCTCTAAATGTTTTGATTGATCAAGGATTTTTACGTTTTGCAATCTTATTTTTTCATTTTGAGCATTTACATTTTGCGTCCTAATTTGAAGTTCACTTGTTCGTTCTCGAACTATTCCTTCTAATCTGATGTTTGCCCTTTTTAGTCGATATGTGTAAAACTTAATTATTAGTAATAACAATACAATTCCCAGAATCAGATAAATAATAATAAATAACGTGGTTCTATACCATGGTGTATCAATTTCAAAAAAGAGGGTTGCGCACTGTGATTTATCGTCAAAAATATTGATACCTCTAACGATAAACTCGTAACTTCCAGGTGATAAATTGGTGTATTCTTTGGTTGTTTTTATTCCCAGGCTAACCCACTTTGCATCAAATCCAACTAATTTGCATTCATACTTCATTGAGTCTTGACAGAAAAAATAGGGGGCAGCGAAACCGATATGCACTTTGTTGTTTTTGAATTGTATGGGCTCTTCAAGATTCATATACTGACAACGATTGCTGTCAGTAATAAAACTATAACCGTCAAATTTTAAATCATCGTTTGCCACAACTCTTTTAATTATGGTGTTAAATTCTTTTCCATGCATATCTTTTTTACACAAGTTGTAGAAGTGTATTTCATTGCTTGTGTGGAATATAAGATGATTCTGGTGCAAAACAAGTCCATATATTTCCTTGATCATCTTATAGGGCTTATGAACTATTTCTGTTATAATGTTGTTTTTCACTTTGCAGAAATACAATCCATTAAGTGCATGGATCCAATATCCAACACGAATGGAATCATAAATTACATTGTAAACTTCGTCCTTAAAATCGGGTATATCTGAAAACAAAGGAGCTATAAATATGGAATCAATTTTCCTTCTTTTATCGAACTGAACATTGTAAATTCCCTTTTCGGAACATAAATATATCGTTGAATCAATGAATGCAAGAGACCCTCCTATTTCAGGAGTGTACCCTTTTTTTTCATTAAACCACTCCACTGTATATTCCCCATCTTTTTTCACAACACTGGCCACTCCGCTATATGAAGTCTCAACTACAACATGATTATCAGACAAATAAGTAATGTTATCTATTTCTCCATAAACTTCTGGGATCGTATCATTTTTCGAGTTTGTCTCTACGTTAATTACAAATGCGTTATCATACGAACCTATTGCCAACTCATTTAAAGCCTTATTGAAATAATCAATACTATTTACATGAAAACGAACAATTTTATTTTTTAATTGATTTCCATCCAAACGATAAAGAGCATTACTAATGGATACGAAATCCTCATCATCTCCTTTCATCAAACACCATCCCCCTGAGTTACTCTCTGTAATTTGATGTAGTTTTTCATTTGACGATGAGAAAAACTGAGCAGTGGGCACACTGTAAAGCCCAAAAGTTGTCGTAAAATAGGAGTAATTGTCAGTTATTAAAAAATCGTATGGTGACTCATTTAGCCCCATTCTTTGATCAAGAACGGTAACCGAACTCCCTGAATTGACATAAGAGATTCCACTTCCACCACCAACCCAAGTATTTCCGAGCTTATCGTATTTCACTGAAATTACAGAGTGGTCAAAAAGACCATTTTCAGCATCCAACCTATACTTTAAAACTCCTACTGTATCAATTACATATAAACCTTTTAAGGTTGCGATGGAAATTGCATTATTCACTGAATCGTAATCAATACTACTTAACATCTCTGCCTTTAACCTATTTTCAAAATCAATGGGAATACGGTGTAAAACATTATCCCTTTTACCGTTTAAGGCTTCTTGGTAATCGTACACCCACAATTTGGACGATTCTGAAGTAACTAATACTCGACCGTTGCTATATTCACAAACCTTCAAATAATTATCATTTGTAAATATGTCAAGACTAGGTAAGGTATCTAGTTTTCCTTTTGAGTACTGAAAAAACCCTTCCCCACTTATATGAACACATAAGTGATCGTATGGTGAGAATACAGACACATACGGATTACCTGATTTAACGACATGTACGCTGTCGTAATCGTAAAAAAGCAACCCTCCAACAACTGAAAACAGAACTCCCGAAGAGTTCACTCCCAAAGTCCAAATATCCGTAAATTGAAACGATGTGTCTACAAACCGACTTGTCAAAGAGTTGTACTCCATTACACCCTCAGCATTTGGATAGAAATACCCAAATGTTGAAGACCCTCCGGCAAATAGATTCCCGATTGAATCAAACGCCATACATCGTATGTGGGATTTATTTGCATTCTGAAATTTATTCCAATTCACACCATCATAGGTTGCCAATCCATAATTGTTAGCAAAATAAGCTACTCCAAACTTATCAATATCAATATCCCAAATTTGTAGGCCTCCTCCATACTTATTACTACTGTACATCTGGATTTCTGGCAACCCTTGAGCCCAAACAGTACTTTGCATGGTAAATAATGCTACAATTATAAGTACGTATTTTTTAAGCTCTTTTAACATATTATTTATATTTATTCTTTTCATTTTACATTTAACTCGGAGTCTAAATCTAGTCCAACGACCAGAATGTCATCAAGTTGATCAATCCCACTGTGCCACTCCTTTAAAAAAGAGTAAAGGTATTCACGTTGATTTTCAAACGCTTGATCTTGCATTTCAATTAACACTTTTTTAAATCCCCCTGATTTCAATTTCTTTTCATTCTCACCTCCAAATTGATCCATAAATCCATCGGTAAACATGTATAATCGATCGTTTTTCTTGATAGGAATGGAAGTAAGAGAAAAGGATCGATCGACAGATCTAAAAATACTAATTGGCATTTTATCGGGGAAATGCTCTGTTAGTTCTTTGTTATTTATAATATATATGGGATTGTTGGCTCCTGAATAATATAAGATCTTATTCTTTGTATCAATAGTTATCAACGATAAGTCCATTCCATCTTTATTTTCGCCTTCTTTTCCAGTTTGTTGCAGAGAAAGTATCACATTATCTCTCAATAAATTTAAAATCTGGTCGGGCATAAAAAAGCCTCGAGTTAGCACAATTTCTTTAAGAAAACTAACCCCTATTAAGCTCATAAATGCACCGGGAACACCATGTCCTGTGCAATCGGCAACACCCACAATATGATATCCTCCTTCGGAGTGACACCAAAAGAAATCGCCACTTACAATATCACGGGGCAAATTCAGTACAAAGCTTACCGGGAATAGTTTTTCAATGTCATTCTGTGATGATAAAACAACTTTTTGGATTCGCTCTGCATATCGAATTGAATCCGTCATTTCTACTTTTTGTTGAAAAATTTCATCCCGTTGTTGTAGCGCCAAATCACGTTGTATTTGTATTTCATCGTGTTGTTTATGGATCTCCATCTCAGCCTCTTTCAACTTTGTAATATTAGCATCAATGGCAATCAATCGAATGACCTCACCAGTTTCGTCTAAGATTGGAGTCAATGTTGTTTGAACCCATAAGTCGTATCCCTCGCGATGACAATTTAAGGATTCATAGGTAATCGGCTTTTTATCGCCATACCATATACTAACAAGGTCACTAATCTTTAAATTTGAATTTCGTCCAATTTTATTTCTTGAGGTTTCGTGGAGCAGTTCTTCAAACACATAACCATACATCCGTGTAAAGCCTTCGTTTATCCATTCATAATTTCCTTTGGCATCCATTATAACCACGGCATTATCGGTTTGTCGAGCAACAAGTGATAACTTATCAAGTTCTTGATTTGTTAGCTCCATCTGGGTTGCCTGTTGCAATAATTCCTCTTTCTGCTGTTCAACTGTAAAAACAGCAGCATTTACAGCATATTCTAAATTGATTTTCTCATGTTGCAATCGTATGCTGTTTATTTTGACAACTAAATAAACAAGTAAAACAGCCAACAAAATGTAAACCGCATATGCTGCGGTAGATTGATACCAAGGGGCATTGATTGAAAAGCGCATCTCGATTAGGTTTGATTCTATGCCTATTCCATTGATGGCTTTAACGTACAAGGTGTATTTTCCAACTGGCAAATAGGAAATTGTAAAATGATCGTTTTTTTTCCAGATTGACCATTTACGATCTAACCCTTCCAAATAATAAGAGAATAAGATGTTATCTGAGTTTGAATACGATGGATAAGCAACCCTTACATCGATGGCATTACAATTAAAATCAAACTCCCCAAGAGCCAAATTAGTGGGTAATGTTTTTTTGTAAATTGGAAGTATTGAATCTTGTCCGACAACAACCTCACGGAAATGCAAACCAGGTTCTCCTGTGCGCTCACCAACTGCTTTTGAATCGAAGCAATATAAGTTTTCCATACAAGCAACCCATATACGGTTGTTTAAATCGAGACACATTGTGCTAACCTCTGAATTACTAATTCTATAATAGGGTTGTTTTATAATTCTCCCGGAATTTCTTTCATAATAAACAATCCCCTTACT
>Ga0265295_1004452_pt1 | contig 18840 bp, 16 predicted proteins | sample Munlansysbiofilm_FD_192503 | JGI IMG/M metagenome (GOLD analysis project Ga0265295, IMG submission 192503) | Leachate microbial communities from a municipal landfill in Southern Ontario, Canada - Methane capture system biofilm | ecosystem: Engineered > Solid waste > Landfill > Unclassified ... | reverse complement strand
TTTATTGTTTGCCTTTTGGTTTGTGTTTATGGTTTGCCGCTTAGTTTGTGTTTATGGTTTGCCGCTTAGTTTGTGTTTATGGTTTGCCGCCGGCTTTTGTGTCCGGCATTTGTCTTTCATTTTTAATAAAACCGTTTTTATAATGAACTTGAGCGCAGCTGTCTCTTAATAATTTTTTTGCCGGTTTTATTATTTGCATAAAATCAATAAAAAAGGAACGTTCGTTTTTCATTTAAATTCTTAAAATCGAATATCGTTTTCGCTGTTTAGGCGCGCCGTTTTTTCATTTCCGGCGCTCGTTTTTTTGAAAAAAAATTATTGAAATGACGTTTCCGTGTTTTTCACAATTGTTTCTTTGTTTTTGATTTCTTTGATGTCCCATTTTTCAATGGTTTTTAATTGGTTAAACAATTGAACGATATCATTGTCTTTTCCGTTCCAATAAAAGTCTTTTTTAAGAGTTTTTTCTTTGTTTAATTCCTCAAAGAAAGCCAGCGTCAAATAGTAAATCGCTTTTTCGGAAGAAAACGGAACATTGTAAGTCACGCGGTATTGACCGTGATAACGACCGTAAGAGACAAGCGTATATCCCCTTCTTTGATATTTTTGAATCTCGTCAAAATCACAAAGTATTTCGGTTTCGTGGGTTGTTGAATTGTCGATGGTGGAAATGCTTTTTAAAATCAAGCCGATTGTAAAATCTGAAATTTCACGGCGGCATTGCATTGTAATTTTGCCGTATGTGCAAATCAGTCGAATATTTTCATTGCCCATCTCAAAAGAAACAAGAGATTGCGGATCAATATCGGTCAGCTTCATCTTTGCTTTTTCCGTGGTTTGTAAATTTCGGCTCAACAATGCAACACCATTTCCAATTCATTTTTAATTAGATGTATTTTTGAATTGAAATATAGAATATGAATATTTCCCTTATTTAATTAAAATTTTGATTCATTTTATTAAATTTTGATTCAAATGAGAATTTTCAATCGGAATCCGTTTATTTAATAATTTTATCATTTGGTTGACACAAGCGTGCTGATTAAGGAATTGTCTTTTCGGAGGGTTTTTAATTGGTTGGCCGGTCCGATGACGGTTAATTTTTGTCGCCCGGTATCCTTTTTTAAAAGTTTTCCAAAAAATGAAACGTTGTCGTCTCGGGGATAACTTTCGATTTCCAAACCGTAAAAATCGTCGTGAATTTCAGACATGGTCATTTCAATCAATTTGGCTTCTTCCATCGGGTCCAGCCCTTTTTCCAAAACCATGATCTTTCCTTTTCGGACTTCATCAATGATGTAACGCACTTTTTCGGTCGACCCCATTTTAGAAAGTTTCGCGTCCGAAATTAAATCCAGTTGAATATCGCTCATTTGAATCACCCGAATTGTTTTGCGATGGATTCGTAAAATGTTTCCATGTTCGTTCCTTCCAATGCGGAAATTCCGATAAACGGATGTTGCGGAAACGCTTCTTTTATGGCTTCCGGGTCCGAATTCGGGAGGTCGATTTTATTGGCGACGATTAAAAGCGGCAATTTGCGCGCTTCCATGTTTCCGATAACGGTGACGTTCACTTGCGTGTACGGGTTTTCGGTCGCGTCCATGACTAAAATCACGCCGTCTAAGTCGTCCAGCCATTTTACGGATTCAATAACGCCTTCCGTTGCTTCTTTAGAACGCTGCTTAGATTCTTTTTCGCCCATCCCTTCTTTCATAAAGTCATGGAAATCTATTTTTGTCGCCAAACCGGGTGTGTCAACGATGTCTAAACAGATTTTGCTGCCTTTTGACTCGATTTCCAATTTGTGGTGGCGTTGCGCTTTTCTGGTTTCATGCGCAATATGGGAAACGGATCCGATCGGCTCGGAATTATCATCCGCATCGTCTTTCCAGTCTTTTACAATACGGTTGGCAAGCGTCGTTTTACCGGCGTTGGGCGGTCCGTAAATTCCGATACAAGCATTTTTTTTCTTAAACAATCTGCCGAAAAAACTTTTGAATTGTGAAATTACACCCATGATTTTCCTCCAAAGGAAAAATTAAAATTTTGAATATAATTTAATTAAATCATAAATCTTAAATTACAAATATTTTTGAATGACAATCAATTTTAAATCAAAAAACATTACCGTAATATGATTTTATCATTTTGGCGGTGAAATGTAATTATAGAAAAAAGTCACAGCTAGTATTTATAATTCATGTTAACTGAATAAAAATTGAGAAGTGGTTTTTAAAAAATAAGACCAAAAAATAAAAGCGAATTTAAAAGACAGAATTCAAAAAAAGAATTCAAAAAAAGAATTCAAAAAATCGAAATTTTAAAGATTTGAATTCAAAAAACCGGAATTTTAAAAATGGGAATTTAAGAAAATAAAATTCGAAAAATCAGAACACAGATTAGCTCAAATTTTAAATTAGAAAACAGATTGGCTCAAATTTTAAATTAGAAAACAGATTGGTTCAAATTTTAAATTAGAAAACAGATCGGCTCAAATTTTAAATAAGTTTTAAACGGCGTTTAAACCGTCGTTTGCTTTTCAATTTCTTGGTTTTGAATATGTTTTTTATTTTCCAATTCTTCGTTTATTTCCTTTTCTTCCGCCTTTTCAAATATTTTCGGGAACGGAATAAACGAACAAACGATTACGGCAAGACTGAGCGGAATTAAATATTCAATCGGTGCAAGAATCATAAAAACCAAAACGGTCGCCGCCGGTTTTCTTAAAACCATGTATGTGGCGGAAACGGAACAAATTAACGCGCAAAATGTGGAATCAATCGGAATGATTTTTGAAACGGCATATCCGAGAACGATTCCCGCAAAAATAATCGGGAAGATATGACCGCCGCGCCATCCCGTTAAAAAACAAAGCCGGGTTAAAAACATTTTTAAGACAGCTGTTAAAAATAATACGGTTATCGATAAAGTCGTCCATTCGGATACGATTTGAGATATTTGAGCCTCTCCCGAAAAAAGGGTATACGGCAAAAAAAGACCGATAAAACCCAAAATAAAGCCGCCGATTGTCGCCAATAAAACCTTTTTGTTTCGAATCGGTTGAATTCCTTTTTGAATCAAAATTCCGAACACATAATATAAATAACCAAATAAACCGGCAAATAAGGCTAACGGCAAGAGCGAAATCCATTCCTTAAATTCAAGGGAAGTATATTCATAACGATAAATTCCCGTCTCCGGAAACAAGGAGGATAAAAGTATAAAAACGAAAAAAGCGGCAAATGCCGACGCAATGTAAACTAAATTTTTTTCAGGCTTTGAAAGCCCCTCATTTGATTTTTGAAAGTCTTGACGGTTTTCATTTTGAAAGTCTTGACGGTTTTCATTTTGAAAGTCTTGACAGTTTTCATTTTGATTGATTTGGTTTGAGTTATTTTGATTGATTTGACTTTGGTCACTTTGATTTTCTTCATTTGTAAAAAATGATTTTTGTCTGGGTTCAAATGTTTCGGCCAGTCCGAAAAACGGAGAGCCGAACATTGCGCTTAAAGTTGCCGCAGCGCCGATTTCGGTATAGACCTTCACGTTTTTTGCGGTTAATTTTATTTGATCGGCAATCCAAGTGCTCAAACCGCTTAAAATTGAAACGAGCGCCGCTTCCGGACCAATGCTGCCGCCGAATATTAACGGCAGAAATGATGAAATCGCAACACCGGGCAAATTTTTGTAATCCGCGCGTTTATTTTTTTTCAATTCCTGCAATTCGACAGATAAAACTCCGGGCACATTTCCAAAATATTTTTTACAAAGACCGACCAAAAAACCGCCGGCAGTACAAATAATTAAAGGCAAATAAATAATGTCAACCGTTTGAGGCAGCCAAACCCAAATGAAATCAATCGAAAAATGGACCGCCCACAAAAAAAACCAAGTCAGTGCTCCGATTAAAGCTCCCAAAATCAATGCGTAAATTAAAAAAATAACCCGATTTTTTTTCTTAACGTCTGCCATTAAAAAACATATTAGTCGATAAACTATTTATTTTCTTATATGTCCGTTGGTTTTTCTAACAATATCTTTAAATCTCTCCAAAAAAAATCATTTTTGTTAAAAATTGCAGGATATGAAAAACATTTAAATTAAAATAAAAATAAAATTAAAATAAAATTAAAATAAAATTTTAAACAAAAATTTAAATAAATTTTAAACAAAATTTTTAAACAAAATTTTTAAACAAAATTTTAAATAAATTTCAAAAAATTTAAAAAAAAATGAGTCAAATTAATTCAAATACAGACATTATATATTTAATTTAATTTGATATATTTTTATTTATGACTCGGCGAATCAATCGAAGCGTCAATTGCAATTTCGCAAATATTTGTCGCATAATCAACAATTCGGCCGATACTGTCGATGACGGTTTGAATGCAAATCATGGTTTCGATTGAAAAATGCGTTGAAGCGTCAAAGTAACCGCGCATGAAATTTGTTCTTAACGTATTTATTTCCTCTTGCTCTTCAATGACTTGATTTGCCAATTTCGGATTAAGCGTTATAAGAGAATCCATTGATTTTCTAAACAAATCAATGGCGAGTTCAGCCATCTTTTTAATTTCATTGATTCTTTTTTCATCCAATTCAAATTGATAAGTCATTACAAGTTGAGCGATTTTATAAGAGTGGTCGGCAATACGCTCAATCGGCGATGCGGCCATTCTGTAGCTGTAATATTCTTCAATGGTCATATCCTGAACATCGGATAATCCGGTTCCGCAAAGAATGGCTTTAAATTGTTTTGCAATAACCATGTATACGCGATCGACTTCGTCGTCTCTTTCCATAACGTCTGTCGCCAAATCCGAATCATCGTTGCAAAACGCTAAAATACTGTCGTTAAACATGGACGCCGTAATCAATGACATTCTTTGAACGGCTTTTCGAATCGATAATTCATTCGGGCTTAATAAAGTTTGAACCAAAACAAAATTGGAAGCTTCTTCGATAATTTCAGGGCCGATTAATTTATGGCAAGCGGAACGAATCGTTTTTTTCTGGTTTGCCGTGATTTTTAAAGATGAAAATTCAATCACATCATATCCGGCTAAATATGTCGCAATAAACGTTCTTTCTAAAACACTGCCTTCCGAGTTCGTAATGTCGACAACTTTCTTTCGAAGCGGTTTTGCATCGATTTCAGGGCTGATTAATAATTTTCCATTCGGCTGCGGTTGAATACCGACACGAGAACCGGAAGTAATTCCGACTTTTTCCGCCCAACGTTTCGGTAAAGAAATAATGTATGTTGAGCCGCCCGTTTGTTGAACTTTACGCGTTTCCATTGATAAACACCTGATGAAATTTAATCATTAATATTGAAATCATTTTGATTATAATTTTGGTTAATAATTTATGTTAATATATAAAATATATGAATATAAATCCATAGGAAATAAATTTGTTTTTAAAACTATTGTCTTCTTTTATTTTTCTATAAATTCTAATTTTCTATATATATTTTTCTGATTTTTAGGATATTCAAAATGTTTATATTTTAAAAAGTTTTAACAGGATTCAAATGAAGATTCAAAAGGGATACGGGTGTGCATTTGGTGGCGGCACGATCGTTAATGCGATTGCGACTTGGAGCGGCTGCGCTTATGCCACGGAAATGAAGACATACGCCGAAGTTCTTCTTCATGAAGAGAAAACGAGTCGCCGAATTGTCGGAAGCGTTTTTGAAAATGAAAAAACGAACCCGCACTTGATTGAGCTTTGCGTTCAATTCGTTTTAGAGGAGTTGGATTGTTCAAAAAAAGCGTCCGTTTTGACGAGGAGCGAGATTCCGATTGCCGGCGGTTTAAAGAGCAGCAGCGCTGCCGCAAACGCTTGTGTTTTGGCGGCTTTGGACGCTTTGGGCGAAACGATGGAGCCGTCTGACATCGTCAAACTCGGAGTTCGCGCGGCCAAAGAAGCGGGCGTGACAATTACGGGCGCTTTTGACGACGCGTGCGCTTCTTTTTACGGCGGCGTCGCGGTGACGGAAAATAAGACGTTGACCCTTTTAAAGCGAGAAGAATTTCATTATGACGTTTTTGTTTTAAATCCCGGAAAAGCGTTCAGTTCCGAGACAAATGTTTCGCGCTCCGTTTTAATGAAAGATTTGGTTCAAATCGCTTTTGATTCGGCGTTTGTGGGAGAGTATAAAACCGCGATGAAACTGAACGGTTTGATTTATTGCGGCGCGCTTGGTTTTAATCCAGAGCCGGCCGTATCCTGCATGGAAATCGGTGAAAAGTTCGATGTTGTCGCCGGTCTTTCGGGAACCGGTCCGTCGTTTACGGCGCTTTTTCCGACATCCGATTCGTTGGGAAAAGAACAAAATGAAGAATTAAATGTTTTGAAAGAAAAAATAAAACTAAATTGGAAACTTCAATATCCGAACGCCGCCGTTTTTGAAACGAAAACGAGCAATAAAAACGCGTATGAAGAAAGCGTCCGTTTTTCAAAATTCATGAAAGAAAATCAAACGGATTTAAAATCCGTCAATTTGAAAAATATGAAATTTTGATTCCATTTTTTTATTTGTTTTTTATTTGCCTGTCTTCAATCGCAAAATGAATAATTTTATTGCCCTGTCATTTGATAATAAAAAAAACTCCGACAATTCAAAAAAAGCGAAAAACGGAGTACTTATCTATTTATATTTATCTTCTTTTTATATTCATTTTTTTGATTTTCATCGTATTCCTTTTGAAAATAAAACAGGGCATCCGCGGGAAAACTGTTTCAGGCTGTATTTAAGGAACTTTATTGAAAATCCCAAATACGACCGTTCATTTTCGATTTTTTTTACAAACGTTGCGAACAAAAAATAATCGGAAATTTGCGGATTCACACCATAAATATCAAAAAAATAATGGTTTGTTTTTTCTATTTTCGTTTTTTTAAATTTATCGGACAGTTTCGCTGTTTGGCGCGGCGTGATTTTTGTTGAAATGCCGCGCCTTATTTTCATTTTTCGGTTTTGTCAACGTTTTGAGTTGCATTTGCATCTGCATTTTGAGTTTGCAGTTTGCATCTGTATCAAAATGTTTTCAAAAATGATATTTTTGATTTTCGTGTATTTCATTTTTAAAATGGAAGGTAACTCATTGCTTTTCAGAAATTATGCAATTCTCCGTTGAATTCCGCTTTGTTTTTCATTTTTTTGATTTTATTTTTCATTTTATTATCATTTTATTATCATTTTATTTTTTACAAATGATACTTTTATAAGTAAAATCCGCTTTATTCTTATTCGGTGATAAAATGTCGACAGGTATGTTAGAAACCACGCGTGAAAAGATGAGATTATTGGATCGTGAAATTGTTGAATTGATTGAAATGCGAACCAATTTGGCCGGTGACATTTTATCTTCAAAAAAAGAGATGGGAAGACCTATCGTTGATGAAGAGCAAATGCAAAAAGTTTTGGACCGCGCCTGCGGTTTGGCCGTTGAGAAGGGACTTGATGTGGATTCCATTCACCAAATTTTTGAAATTCTCGTCCAAATGAGCATTGAAAAACAAAAAGAATACAGCGGAAAATCTAAATTCATTTAATTCATTTGATAAAAATTTTTATTCGTTGGATATTTTTATTCATTATCTTCTATTCTTACATTTAATTCTTTTTTATTTTATCTTATTTTTTCTTTTTTTATTTTATTTTTTTTGTTTCTCCGTCTTGTTTTCAAAAAACATTTAAAACCGAAAAACCGTTTTTCAAACATTAATCAAACCTCAAGAACGACCGTTCGCTGCAGGCGGTGACAAAGCGAACGGATTCGACTCGATAAAATAAATCAAAATCGTCATCCGTTTTTTCAAAAAGGGGTCAATTCGCAAATTCCGTTTTTCAAAAAAACGAAAAAAATAGAAAGGATAAACGGGAAAAATAAATCGTAAAGCGGCAGATGAAAAACAAACGCTGTCTAAACAGCGAAAACATTGGTTAAGTTTAAACTTTGAAATAAAAAAACAAATGGTTTTTGAATGAGATTTTTGGGGTCCATCCGCTAATTTCGATTTTTCGCGCGCTTCGCTTGCTCAAAATCAAAATTAGCGGGGCCGGAATTTGGGATTTTAAAAAAATATAAAAACCGCCAAAAAAATAAAATGGTGAATGAAAACAAAAAACCGTTAAAATATAAATATTAAGAATGCCCGACCAAGTTTTAAACATGATAACAGAAAGCGAAAGGGAATGTTTTATTGACAATTTAAAAACCGTTCGCAAATTCCTCTTTTTCAAAAAAATGAAAAGGAATCAAAAGGATAAATGAGAAAAAAACCGGGAGGCGGCAAATAAAAAACAAACGGTGCCCAAACAGCGAAAACACCGGGCAAGTCTAAACTTTGAAATAAAAATAAGTTGTTTTTGAATGAGATTTTTAGGGTCCATCCGCAAATTTCGATTTTTCAAGCGTTTCATTTATTCAAAATCAAAAATGAGCGGGGGCGGAATTTAGGATTTTTAATATAAATTAAAAACATAAAAATAAAAATAAAAATAAAAATAAAAACAAACAAAATAAAACGAAAACAAACAAAACGAAAAAGTAAAACACAAAACCGGAAACGATTCAGTTTATTCTTTCAACTTGTGCCGATTCAAGTTTCTGTTTCATTGCGATTTATTTTGTGCCGTATTTTCGGACATGCTCCCACGAATTTAATAATTTGTTATCGGGGGTTTGGTTTTCATTGTAAATTCCGATGTTTTTTCGATTGAAATGTTTTCGGTCTTCTCCGATCGGGCAAACTTTGATGCAAACGCCGCAGGGAGAAATTCCGTTTTTGCCGAGCTTTTCGTTGTATTCGACGCATTTCATTTTATCGATTTTGGATTTCGGATACGGTTTTGTTTTATCATTTGAAACGGCGTTTGCGGGACAATGTTTTGCGCAGGCCATGCATTGGATGCAAAGGCTTTCGGTGGCTTTTTGGATCTTTTTATTCTCTTCGTTTTTCGATTCAAAAAAATCCGATTTCAGTTCAAAAAAACCCAAGTCGTCTGTTGTCGCCGCCGTTAAGACGGTTGTAAAACGGACTCTGGGGCCGTATTCCGGCGTTAAAAGCGTGTTGTTTTGTCCAAAAGATCCGAGACCTGCATGATAGGCGGCGTGTTTGTGAGAAAAAGCGGCCGCCGGATTTTTCTGAAGCGCGGAAATGCCGGAGTAACCGTCCCTTGGAATCGGAATTGCCGGAAAAGAATGGTCGTTTAAATAAAAAGAAAGTTCCAACGCTTTTGAATCCAAATAAGAATTTAAAGTTTTATAATGCTCGTTATAATAAACCGACGGCGTCGTTTCCAATATCGGCAATAAAACGGGAACGCCGATGACGACGGCTGTTTCGGCTTCCGGAAAGATATTCATCGGATAAAATTCGGGAGAAACAGCAAATTCCGTTTCGGCTTCCCATTTTGAAACATCGGAAAAACCAAAAAGGGAAATCTCATTTTTGATTTGTTTCTCCGATAAATATTGATAAAAAGAACCCATTTTCTTTGTCTTTATTTTAATTTTTTAATTACAAATTCAACAAATCCAAAATACGAACGGCCAAATGCGCGCCGTTTGCGCCGTTATCGACACCAACCGACGCGACCGGAACGCCCGGCGGCATTTGGGTGACGGATAAAAGAGCGTCCAGTCCGCCCAATTTCGCGCTGACCGGAACGCCGATGACCGGCTTTTTTGTTTTGGACGCGACAACGCCCGGCAAAGCCGCTGAAAGTCCGGCAATCGCGATAAAAACAAGAGCGTCGGATTTTTTAATATATTCATCCAAATCATCCGGATTGCGATGCGCGGAAATGACGACGACTTCATACGTATAATTTGTTTTTTCAAGGACCGCAACAGCTCTGTCGGAAATTGCTCTGTCCGATTCAGAGCCCATGATGATTGAAATTTGAACCATTCTTATGCCACCTGTTTTAAAAAACTTTAAAAACTTTAAAAATTTTTAAGGATTTGAATTCCCATCCGAATTTGTTTCGAAATATCATTTTATTTGTTTAAATATAAATAAAACTTTAGTTGGAAATTTCATTAACCCCTTCTCCAAATTAAAACATAACGGTCTGATTTACCGCCGATTATGAATTTTAGTGAATTGTCACACCCTTAACGCCTTTTATCGTTCGAATTTTATCAATGATTCCTCCGGAAACTTTGGAATCAATGATTATGGTCAATTTCGGCTCTTCGCTAAAATAAGGGTCATCCGAAACCGCCTGGCGAATACTGTATCCTTCTTCCGAAATAATGCTTGTCACGCCTGAAATAATTCCGATTTCAGCGCCGTCCTCCGGAATTATAATGATGACTCCCAATCCCAAATGAGGCGCGACATCCGCCAAAAACGGAATTGAGCGCACATTTCTAAAGAAATCAAAAAGAATTTGATCCTCCACAATATGTTTTGCCGTCGCGTCAATGACACGGCGATCCACATTGATTTCTTTTCCGATTTGAACATGCGGAATTTCAATATTTCCGGAAACAACCTTTCCGGCGGCATTGATTTGAAATCCTCGTTCTAAAAGAAGCTTAACCACTTTTTCTTGCGCCGGATATTTTTCAAATTTATTATGAATCGGTTCCCACATTTTCTCTCTCCATTTCGTATTTCAAATAAATTTAGTGATTGTAAAATGATTTGATTCAAGATTAAATACCTTGTTCATCAATGTCTATTTTTATCTGTTTATGTTTTGTTTTATACTTTCCTTTATATTTTTCTTTTTCTCATTTTTTTCTCTCTTTCTTTTTCTCTTTTTTTCTTTTCCTTTACTTTTTAAAAAAAAAAGGGACGGTTTCGCTGTTTGGGCGCGGCGTATCTTTACGAAATTTACCGGGTTACGTTTGCGGCTTGATGTTCGCAGCTTGACGTTTGCAGCTTGACGTTTTCCCATTTCTTATTTCTATTTTTTTATTTTAGCAAAACCTTATTAGTCTATTATGAATTTAAAAAATTGAAATGAAAAAATTTGATATTGAATTTGATTTAAACAAAAAATTAATTTTATCCGTCACCGGCATGAAACTTGCGGCGCCGGCAGAGACATCTCCTTTGATGGAAAAGCGTGTTGAAAATGATTTGTTAAAAATAAAAAAAATGTTTGAAAAACAAAAAAAACAAACATTAAACACAATTCAAAACGTCGGCTTTTCTTGTCGGCTTTGCGGAAAATGTTGCAAAAGGGAAGAATATGATAATTCCGTTTATCTTCTGCCGGAAGATATTTCAAAAATTGAAACCCTCGGGATTCGAAAAGAAATATTTTTATTGCCGCTTCTTCCCGATTTATACAATAGGGATTATGAAGTCATACTTCACGGAAATATATTTGATGAAAATAAACTTGACGAACTGTTTAACGCATTGGCGGAACAAACGGATGAAAACGGTAAAATTCATACGTTTGGATGGATGCTTCAAAGAAAAAAAGACGGTGATTGCATCTTTTTAGACTCCGAAAATAAATGTCTGATTTATGAGCAACGGCCGTCTTTGTGTCAAACCTATCCTTTTTTTATGGATGAGAAAGGTATTTTTGAATGCGAATGCGCCGGTTTTGATTCCTCAAAAAAAACGAATCCGGAATTGTCTACGGAGTTATTAAATTCCCTCCTAAAAAGAACGCTTTGGGACCATGAAGATTATCTTTTAACGTCCGGCGTGATTCAAAAAATGTATCCGAAAAAGGGGGTCGAGGATGAAAAAAAGGAGCAAAGCCGAACCCGTTTCAAAAGAAATTTTAAAGATGGATTTATACGGTTCGCCGTTTATGACGGCGGCGGCGTTTATGAAGTTGAAGTTTCACTGAAAAATTACAATTATCCTTAAATAAAATAATAATCTGTAAAATTTAATAAACTATTTAAAGAAAAAGCAAGGTAAACTCAAACAGTATTCTTTTAGAAATTATCAAGAATTATTTATTTAGAAATTGTTAAAAATTATTTATTTAGAAATTGTTAAAAATTATTTATTTAAAAATTATTAAGAATTATTATTTAGAAATTGTTAAAAATTACTTATTTAAAAATTATTAAGAATTATCCGTACTTTTATGAGGAATATCCATGGAAAATAAACCAATGACACTTGCCGAGAAAATTTTCTCAAAAGCATCCGGTAAAAACGTCTCTGCCGGCGAGTTTGTTGTTTCAAATATTGATCTTGCCATGACGCACGATATTACAGGTCCGCTTGCCGTGAAAGGTTTTTATGAAATCATGGAAGGAAAAGAGGAAAAACGCGTTTGGGACCCTAAAAAAATAGTCATCTTATTTGACCACCAAGTTCCGGCCGATTCGTTAAACGCGGCGCAAAATCACATTTATTTAAGAAAATTCGCGGCCGAACAAGGCATTCTCAATTATGATGTTTTTGAAGGCGTTTGTCATCAGGTTCTTCCCGAAAAAGGACATGTTCGTCCGGGGGATTTGATTGTCGGCTCCGATTCGCACACATGCGCTTACGGAGCGCTCGGCGCCTTTTCAACCGGGCTCGGCTCGACCGACATGGCCGCCGTTTTGGCGACCGGAAAATTATGGTTTAAAGTTCCCGAAACGCTTCGTTTTAATGTGGAAGGAAAATTGCCCAAACACGTTTACTCCAAAGATTTGATTCTGCATCTCATCGGCGACGTCGGCGTCGAAGGCGCGCGCTACATGGCGGCCGAGTTTGCCGGCGAGACGGTTCGCGGGCTTTCCGTTTCGGAAAGAATGACCATGTCAAACATGGCCATTGAAATGGGCGGCAAAGCCGGTTTAATCGAACCCGATCAAGTGACGGAAACTTATTTAAAAGAGCGCATTCCGGATTTTAAATTGGACTCAAATTGGAAATCCGACGCCGACGCTTCCTTTAAAGAAATCCGAAGTTACGATGTTTCCAACCTGGAGCCTCAAATCGCTTGCCCGCACAACGTCGATAATGTTAAGCCAGTCACGGAAGTTGCCGGAACGAAAGTCGATCAAATTTTTGTCGGCTCTTGCACAAACGGCCGTTTTGAAGACATTCAAATTATGATGGAAGCGATGGGCAACGATCCGATCGCTAAAAATGTGCGCCTCATCGTTGTTCCCGCGTCCCGCACCGAATACTTAAAAGTTTATCGCGCCGGCTACATTGAAACGTTAATGGAAAAAGGCGCCATCGTTCAGTCCCCCTCCTGCGGTCCTTGTATGGGCGGCTCATTCGGGCGTTTGGGAGACGGAGAAGTCGGTTTATCCACGTCAAACCGAAACTTCAGAGGCCGTCAGGGGAGTCCGAATTCATTTGTTTATTTGTGCTCACCGGCAACCGCCGGCGCTTCTGCGATAACGGGTGAAATCACGGACCCGAGAAAAATTTAAGAAATATAAAATCGGATTGGAAACATAAAACGTGAACAAGAGACATAAAACCGGATCGGAAACGTAAAACGTGAATGAGAGACATAAAACCGGATCGGAAATATAAAACGTGAATGAGAGACATAAAACCGGATCGGAAACCTTAAACGTGAATGAGAGACATAAAACCGGATCGGAAACCTTAAACGTGAATGAGAAACATAAAACCGAATCGGAAATATAAAATGTGAATGAGAGACATAAAACGTGAATGAGAATCATTAAAACGGAAGTTAAAATATGAAAGAGACCGCAAAAGTCCCCGATTTATCAATTTTAAATCAAATTTATCAAATTATTGAAGAGAGAAATCTGACGCAGCCCGAAAATTCTTATGTCTGCTCTTTGTTAAAAGATCCCAAAGGCATCAATAAGATTTTAGAAAAAGTCGGAGAAGAAGCAACGGAAACCATTATTGCCGTTAAAGACGGGAACAAAGATGAAATCGTTTATGAAACATCCGATTTGCTTTTCCATCTTTTGGTTATGCTTTTTGAATGCGGCGTCACGCCGGATGAAATCTCGGCGGAACTTTTCCGGCGATTTAAATAATTTTATTTTTTTCATTTATATATTTTGACAAATATTTCGTTATTCAATAATTATTTCGATTTCATTCGTTTTATTGTTTATCGTTTTATTTATTGGTATTTATTGCTTTTCCCGCCCGCGCAACAGATTTAGGAACCGATTTGTTTCATCGCTCTTGAAAAATATGCCGCCTGTCAGACCCGCCGCCGGTGAAAAAACCACTCGAACCGTTTTTTCATTCGGACCGGATTTAAAATCCTTGGACGGATTGATTATTCATTCCAAAAAAAGAAAAAAATCAATCAGCTATACGGTACGATACGATTTTACGGAACCGGAGGAAGAGCGTCAAAATTCCAATCCGATTAAAAATACCGGCGAAAATGATTTCGACCAATTTGATTCCGGGGGGAAAAAACCGATTTTATTTGTCCGCGCGCCTTATTCTCTTTCCGTTGAAAGCGTTCAATCCATTTTGAGTGAAAATAAGGAAAACATTATTGAGTTGATTGAAAAAGCTTTTCTGAAAGAGGAAGCGGCGCAAAAGAAATCCAAACGAACTTATCGGGAAGGAAGTCTTTTCCATTATATGGGGCGCACATATGTTCTTCAATTGTTTTATGAAAAAAACGTTGATAAATCCTCCAAAATATCCGTTCACTTATTGGACGGGCAGCTTCAAGTTTATTTGCCGCGGGCTTTTGAAAATCAACCTGATGTTGAAAATGAAAAAAGAATTCAAAAAGCGGTCGACCAATTTTATATTGAGCAGGCGGATGTTTTTTTCAATTCCAGAACCGATTATTTCGCGGAAAAATATTTTGAAAAAATCGGAAAAAAACCCAAATCCGTTAAAGCCGTTTTTTATAAAAGCAAATGGGGATGCTGCACTTACCAAAACGATATCAAACTCAATTGGGTGTTAATACAGGCAAATACGCCTATAATCGATTATGTGATTGTTCATGAGCTGTGCCATATTCGGCATAAAAATCATTCCCGCGATTTTTGGAATCTGGTTGAAGAAATCGATCCAAAATATAAGGAAAAACGGCGGGAATTAAAAGAAAACGGCTGGCTTTTGGAAATGAAATAACTTTTTAAATTTTCAATCCAATAAAATTTACGTTATGGGATAACCAAACTCTTTATAAATCTTGTTTTCGTTAATATGTTGAGTTATTGTTTCATAAAGTTCAGTTGTTTTAGGGGATGGAAAAATCATGAATGCCAAATGTTTGCTTGTTCTGGGAACATCATCGGATGCCGGAAAAAGCTCTATCGTGACGGCACTTTGCAAAATAATGTCTCGGAATTATAAAACCGCGCCGTTTAAAGCGCAAAATATGAGTTTAAATTCTTGGGTGACTCCGGATGGAAAAGAGATCAGTTATGCGCAAGTGATTCAAGCATGGGCAGCCGGCGCCGATCCGATTCCGGAAATGAATCCCGTCGTTTTAAAACCCAAGGGGGACAGTTATTCCCAAGTCATCGTTATGGGGGAACACTACGCCGACCGCAGCGCGGGCAATTATTACGAATCCATCGATGAGATGGCTGAAATTTTAAACCGCTCTCTTTTAAAATTAGATGAAGAGTATGAAGTCGTCATTATGGAAGGCGCAGGCGGCGCTGCCGAAATTAATCTTTATGACCGCGACATCGTCAATGTCGGAACGGCGCGCATCACAAACGCGCCGATTGTCATTGTCGGCGATATTGAGCGCGGCGGTGTTTTTGCCAGTCTTTACGGCACTTATATGTTGCTTCCCAAAGACATTCAAAAAAATATCAAAGGATTTATTATCAATAAGTTCCGCGGGGATCCGGAAATATTAAAAAGCGGATTAACGCAATTGGAAGAAATGACGGGCGTTCCGGTTCTGGGAATCATGCCGTATTTCCGGTTAAGAATTCCGGCGGAAGATTCCATGTCGTTTAAAGAAAAAAGCGGCGCCGGACTCGTTCCCGCCGAGAAGAGAAACGAGCGCGAGGATCTTGAAATCGCGGTGATTCAATTTTCAAAAATATCTCATTTCAATGATTTTGAAGTTTTGGAATCCAAGGCGCGCGTCAAATACATCGATCCGGAAAGCTCTCTTGGAAATCCGGATTTGATTATTTTGCCGGGCTCGGGGACGCCGTTAAATGATTTGAAACACATTCAAAACAGCGGAATGGCTAAACAAATTTTAAGCCGCGCCGGAAAAACGCCGATTATCGGAATCGGCGAGGGGTATCAAATGCTCGGCAAAAAACTGACCGACCCGAGCGGAAAAATTATTGACGGCTTGGGACTTTTGGACAATGAAACCGTTTATGAAAAAGAAGAAGGGTACAGCGAAAAACCGGTTCGTCTGGCTTTAAAAATCAAAGGATGCGGCCCTTATTTAAAAGCCGTTGACGGTGAAACGATTGAAGGGTTTACGGCTCAAAACGGAATCGTCACAACCCGCTCCCCGATTTTTGGAACCGACGGCGCCTGCAGTTTAAACGGTATGGTTGTCGGAACGTCGCTGCACGGTCTTTTTGACAATAAAAATCTCCGTGTCTCTTTATTTAAATATCTTTCCGAAAGAAAAGGCATTTCATATGCGGAAGAAGACGGATTTACGATGCAAGACGGTTTTGAAGAATTGGCGCAAGTGTTTGAAAAAAACATGGATATGAAAGCGATTTATGAAATCATCGGATTGGAATCATAAAATCTTGATTCATTCCGACTTCTTTTTTTAGATATAAACGGCAACATTCGGCAGGAATAAAACGATAAAAGTGTAAGATGCAACACACGCAGGAAATATAAACGTAAGCGGTAATCATAAATCGTAACGCAAACGGCAACGCAAACGGCAACGCAAACGGCAACGCAAACGGCAACGCAAACGGCAACGCAAACGGCAACGCAAATTGCAAACGCAAATTGCAAACGCAAACTGCAAACGCAAACTGCAAACGCAAACAGCAAATGCAAACTGCAAACAGCAATAAAAATTGAAAGATGTAATGTAAATGACATGCAAATTGCAACGCAAGTCGTAAGCAAAAATAAGAGATATAATATAATTAAAAACGCGGCTCTGACAATGTAAAAATGTGTATTTTTTAGATATGTTTTAAAATTAGAATGATTCTTTTTAACTCTTTTTAAGTTATTATTTCATTTTAATTATTTTGGATTATTATTTCATTTTTAATTCATTTTAGGTTATTATTTCATTTTTAATTTATTTTAGATTATTGTTTCATTTTTAATTACTTTAGGTTATTATTCCATTTTTAATTCATTTTAGGTTATTATTTCATTTTTAATTCATTTTAGGTTATTGTTTCATTTTTAATTCATTTTAGGTTATTGTTTCATTTTTAATTACTTTAGGTTATTATTTCATACTCGTTTTATCATTTTTTAATCAATTTTGGATTATCTATTTATTTTTAATCAGATTTAATTAAACAATTTATTCTCGAAAAATTTAAATCGTTTTATTTATTTTTCTAAAAGTGATATTTGAAAACAACGTGGCAACGTTATCTGTGTCTTATATTCTATTATATTATATATTATATTCATAGATAACTTTATATTAAAAAAGTCAGAACTGTATTTGTTATATCGTTTTTATAATAATTAAACAAATTTTACGGTTTTTATCTCAGATTTATTTAATTTGATACGGGTGATTTTATGAAAAAAAAGGGGCTTTTAAGTTTAATTACTTATTCCGAGAAACGGAAGGATTTGTTATTTTTAATTGATGAAAAACCGCGGACGCTTTTTGAAATCAGGGAGTTCTTTAATGTTAAAACCCCGGAAATTTATCCGCGTATTAAAGAATTGATTGAAGCGGATTTGATTCAAAAAACAAACAATGAATATCATTTAACGCCGACCGGCAAAGTCATTTTAAAATATTACACGCCGCTCATAAAAATTATCAACGTTTTTGAAGAAACAAGCGAATTTTGGACGGATCATGATACAAACGCGATTCCGCTTCAGCTTTTGGAACGGTTTAATGAGTTGGAAGATTGCCTTCTTTTTCAAGATCCGGCAAAAAATGTTTTTGAGCAAAATAAAATAATTGTCGAAAAGATTCAATCCTCAAAAACCGCGTCGGGAATTATTTCCGTTTTTATGCCGTCCAGCCTTGAAATGTTTCAAACAATAATCGCCAATAAAATTCCGGCAAAAATCATTATGACACGAGACGTTTTTGACAAATTTGAATCGGATTACAATGCTTTGTTAAACCGTTTTTTGACATTTGAAGAAAACGAACTTTATGTCGCGAATAATATTAATTTGTTTATCATGACAACCGACGTTTTTCTTTATTTTTCGCTGTTTTACAAAACCGGTCTTTACGACGCCCAAAAATATCTTATCGCAACCGATAGCCGTTCTTTGAATTGGGGCAACGACTGTTTCAAATATTTTATGGAGAAATCTCAAAAAATTGAAAAATGAAAAGAAACGAAAAATAAAGACGTTTCTGTTTTTTCCTTTTCAAGCGGTTCGTTTATTTTCATTTATTTCTATTTTTTTGTGATGTTAAAAATTTATACTGTAATTCGTAATTATCAATTGAAATTAATTTTCAATTAATAATATTCAATGAAATTTGCATTAAATATTATTTTTCAAATTCTATTCTAAGTTCTTTTTATAAATTAGCCTTTTAAAGTAAATTAAAAAAATATTATTTATAAATAATTAATTTAAGCCTATTTGACTATAAATGATTAATATCTTTCGGCGAATGAAAACCAATAAAAATAGAGAAACGCAGTGGCAAACCGAATCTAAAAAACAGCGGCAAACTGAAAATTAAAACCAGCGGCAAACTGAAAACTAAAACGCATAGGCAAATTGAAAACTAAAACG
>Ga0265295_1004451_pt1 | contig 18841 bp, 15 predicted proteins | sample Munlansysbiofilm_FD_192503 | JGI IMG/M metagenome (GOLD analysis project Ga0265295, IMG submission 192503) | Leachate microbial communities from a municipal landfill in Southern Ontario, Canada - Methane capture system biofilm | ecosystem: Engineered > Solid waste > Landfill > Unclassified ... | reverse complement strand
GAGTCCAAAAAATGAATTCTGTAGACACGACCCCAATGACACTGTTTCTGTTTGTTTTCGAGTTGCGGTTTTTTCTAGCGGCAGTAGGATTTCTATTGATTCCGTTTGAAAGAAATTTCGAAATCGATGGGCTGTACAAGCTAGTTTTCATCCGGAAACGGCCCTTTTCCGCCGTGGCGGCGTCAATCCGCAGGCTTGCTTGTGCGGCGTACCGATGTACGCCTCCGCGCAAACCCTTGATTTCCTTGCCACAGCGAAAAATTGCTCGTTTCCCATATGAAAACTACGCTGTATCCATCCGGAAACTCCGGATGAAAACAAGCTATAAGGACGATAAATTCTGCTTGCCAAAACTAAGGATATGAGCATGTCTTCCGAGTATAGGTGGGAAACTAACGTTAACATGGTGCTCGCCGGTGCAGCAGGTCAAGGCATACAGACCATTGAACAGGGGGTGACCCGATTGCTGAAACAGGCCGGGTTTCATGTCTTTGCCACCAAAGAGTACATGTCCCGCATTCGTGGCGGCAGCAATTCTACGCAGATCCGTATCGCTTCTCATCCGATTGCCGCCCCCCTGGATCGAATCGACCTTTTTATTCCCCTTGACGAGGCGGCTTTTATACGCTACTCGCCAAGACTGACTTCTGCCAGTCTGGTTCTCGGCGATCGGTCTCGGCTACCGAGTCATCCAGGGCTTGTCGATATGCCGCTAGCAGCCCTGGCTGAAAAAGCCGGCGACAGCCGCTATGCCAACAGTGTGGCCATTGGTGCGGTTATGGGCCTCTTGGGCGTTTGTCCGAATCTGATGAATGACTTCTTGTGCCAGCGTTATGTTGACCAGCCAGAAAAGGTGATCGAAGGTAACCAGGCGGCAGCAACCGCAGGCTATGAAGCCGGTCGCAATTTGGTGGAAAACGGCCGGGTGCAGATAGCGCTGCAATCCTCTCCAGGCGTATCCAATGACCTGCTTCTGAACGGCAGTGAGGCGGTTGGACTCGGCGCCCTGGCCGGAGGCTGTAACTTTATCTCGTCCTACCCGATGTCGCCAGCTACGGCTGTGCTGACTTTCCTGGCCAGGCAGGCGGCCGATTTTGGCCTGGTGGTCGATCAGGCCGAAGATGAAATCGCCGCCGTCAATATGGCGCTCGGTGCCTGGTTCGCCGGTGCGCGCGGGCTGGTTTCCACCTCCGGAGGCGGATTCGATCTTATGGCCGAGGGACTCAGCCTTGCGGGTATGATTGAATCGCCGCTGGTTGTCCATCTTGCCCAACGCCCCGGGCCGGCCACCGGGCTGCCCACCCGCACCGAGCAGGGTGATCTGCTCTTGGCACTCCACAGCGGTCACGGCGAGTTCCCGCGGCTTCTTCTGGCCCCCGGCGGCCTGCAGGAAGCCTTTGCCCTGACCCGCCAGGCGTTTCACCTCGCTGACAAATACCAGGTTCCGGTGATCATTCTCACCGACCAGTTTCTGGTCGATTCATTCGGCAATATTCCGGACCTCGATATCATTGACCTGCAAGTTAAGCATCATTTCATAAAATCCGAGGCCGATTATGCCCGTTACCAGGTTACCGCCAGCGGCATATCGCCCCGGGCTTTACCCGGCTACGGCGAAGGGATGGTCTGTCTCGACAGCGATGAGCACGATGAGTCGGGACACATCAGCGAAGACCTTGCGTTGCGCCGCACTATGACGGAAAAACGCTTGCGCAAAGGCGGTGAGTTATTGAATGACGCCATTGCTCCGAAGCTTTTGGGGAGCAGCGATTATCACACCCTTGTGATCGGCTGGGGATCCACCTGTCATGTCCTTCGGGAGGCTTTGGAAACCCTCGGGGAACAGCCGGTGGCCGGGCTCCATTTCAGCCAGGTTTATCCATTACCGCCTCAGTCCGAACAATGGCTGCTGCGGGCCGAACAACTGGTGGTGGTGGAATGCAACGCCACCGGGCAGTTTGCCGATCTGCTTGAGCAGGCTGCCGGTTGCCGCATCGATCATCGGATATTGAAGTACGACGGACTGCCTTTTACCGTGGAGGACCTTGTCGCCCGATTGCGGGCCGCGCTCGATCTGCCGGACCAAACAGACCAGGAAGGTGGTATATGATGCCCCAGGATTACGAGCTGCCCGATTTGGATATCGCCTGGTGCCCCGGATGCGGCAATTTTGGCATTCTAACGCTACTCAAGAAGGCCTTGGCGGAACTTTCGATAGAGCCCCGGCAACTTGTCATCGCTTCGGGGATAGGGCAGGCCGCCAAAACCCCTCATTATCTGAAATCCCACGTGTTCAACGGCCTGCATGGCCGGGCTCTGCCAGCCGCTACCGCCATCAAGGCAGGTAACCCGCAATTGACGGTCATCGCTCAAGGGGGCGACGGGGACATGTACGGCGAGGGGGGAAACCACTTTTTGCATGCCATCCGACGCAACCCCGATCTGACACACCTGGTGCACGACAATATGGTTTACGGTCTGACCAAGGGGCAGGCCTCGCCGACCAGCCAGCCGGGATTCGTCACCCCCCTGCAGGTCGACGGCGTCTGCCAGGAACCCTTCAACCCCCTGAGCGTCGCTATCGCCCTGAACGCCAGTTTCGTGGCGCGCATATACGTCGGCGCCGTTGCACACGCGGTGACCGTTCTGAAGGCGGCCCTCCGCCATCACGGCTATGCATTGGTCGATATTCTGCAGCCCTGCGTCAGTTTCAATCGGCTCAATACCTATGAGTGGTTTGAAGAACACTGCTATTTTTTGGAAGAGGGACATGACCCGGAGGATCGTCAGGCAGCCTTCGCTCGGGCCTGCGAAACCGAGCGACTTCCTCTTGGCATTTTTTATCGTGATTCAAAAAGAAAAACCTTCGAAGAACATTTGGCGGCATACAGGCACGATAGTCGTCCTCTTTACCAGCGGTCCCCGAACACAGGCAGGTTGCATGAGCTGATAAATGATAAACGTCTCAATTAATCAATGACATCTGCTGGCAAAACAGCAAAATCCGGTCGGGACATATGCCAAAAGAAGGCCGGGAGTGAACTCCCGGCCTTGGTCATTTCACAAGAGTTCGCTTATCACCATATTACGGGCACTATGTTTGAGCATGTCAATGTGTCACTCTCGCATACCTGGTAGGTGGCTGAACCGCCTCCTTTGCCCAAAGGACCGTCTGTGTACGCCTCATCGTTAGGGGTGGTGGAGATTTTGTCGCCGTTGCGGTAGACATCCACGTTGCTTGAGGCCGCACCGTTCCAGGTCAGGTCCGCATATTGGGTGCCTCTGACTTTGTAAGCGGCAACGTTGAGCACAATGGTATCGCCCCCGCTGCCATCAACGGTGATCGCAATGCTGGTGCTGCCGGTTAAGCCGCCGGAATCGGCCACAGAAGCGGTGATGGTGTGTAAGCCGCCGCTAAGGATCGCGCTGAAAGAGCCACCCGTACCGATCGGTCCGTCCACATCGGAGGCCCAGCTCAAAGTGTCGGTGAGGTCTCCGTCTTCCATGTCGGATGCTGTGCCGGTGAAGGTTATGGTAGCGCCAGAGTCGAACGAAGCCCCATCGGTCGGATTAGCGATATCGGCGGTAGGAGGATTATTGGTTGGAGCAGGGCCGCTACCGCTCCCAGCAACCAGCAAGGGAGCAAAGACACTTGAATCGCCGACATCAAGAAGCGCTTCCTGGACACCGTCGCCGGAGTCATCGCTCCAATTGAAGTTGCCCTGGCTGATTACCTGGTTGTAAAGGGTGGCAACATCCGTCGCGTTGTCGGGGTTGTTCCTGCTCGCCAGCAAAGCCAGCGCCCCCGCGACATGAGGGCTGGCCATGGAAGTGCCGCTGATGGTGCCGTATTCTCCCTGCTCCAGGGGAAAGGTGGACAGAATGCAGACGCCCGGGGCAGCCAGGTTGACAGCCGAACCCCAGTTGCTGAAATCGGCCAGGGTGTCGTCCAGGTCGACGCGGCAGGTCGGATCGCCATAGCCGCCCTCCAGCCCATCGAAATCAGCCAACGCGCTGACCGTCAGCACATTGTCAAAAGCGGCCGGGCTGTAGTTGTTCGCATCGGCGCCGGAATTGCCGGCGGCCACGGCGAAGGCCACCCCCTTCTTGACGGCTCCCTGGATGGCATCGTATTCGGCCTGGTTCCACCCGCTACCGCCGAGGCTCATGTTCGCCACTTCGATCTTGTCTGCGTTGGCGGCGACCCAGTCGATGCCGGCAACGATCCAGGAAGTATAACCGGATCCACTGGAATTCAGGACCTTGACCGCCCACAGGCGCGCCCCGGGTGCGACGCCGACAACGCCGATGCCATTATCCAATGCGCCGATGGTGCCCGCCACGTGGGTGCCATGATAATGGTCGTCGTCGCCTCCCGTCTCGCATTTTGCTTTAATCGGGTTGCCGCCGCTGCAGTTTATTCCGCCCACTACATTCAGGTCCGGATGCTGAAAGTCCACGCCCGTATCGATGACGGCCACGTCGACATCGACCCGCCAATCATCGACGCCGTCAATGTCGATAGTATTGTTAAGATCGGCGTAAATTCGCGCAATTCCCGTGGGAAGGGATTGGGCAAAAGCATAGCGGACATCATCCGTCGCCACATAGTTGACCTTGGGGTTTTGTTTCAGGGCGGGCAGCGCCTGGGCTGGTACTGCTATGGAAAACCCCTTGAGTGCGTGCTCATAAACGAATCCCATTTGACCACCAAGCTTTGCGGAGATCTGCCTGGCTTCTTGCGCAGGGGATGCCACCCAATCATGGAAAACGACGATATATCTTTCATGCTTTAAGGGGTCCGCTTTTATCGCGGGGACGAGACTCAGAGCTATCGCCAGAGCCAATGAAAAGCCGAGCGCAATGCGTTTCATACTCTCCCTCCCTTCACAAATGCCTGAAAATTGGTTTCCTCGGGTCTTTTGTTAATCTGGCTGCCCGTATTCGCAAGGTTTAATCCATAAAGAAAAAGGCCGAGCTGCACCGAAGTAAACCTTCGGCAGCTCGGCCATCTTCCTCCCGGAAGACCCGCGGCTTTCTGTCACTTTCTCGCAAAAGTTCTGGCTTTTTCGAGGGTTTGATTGTAATCAATTATTCCCCTTGGAGACAGCTTGTCAACAGGGGGAAAAATTTACCTTTCTGATGCCGCGATATCCTTTGGAATTTATTTTTTCCTTTCCTGCCGCTTCTGCAGATTTTTGAATATGCTCAGCCGTGCCAGCACTGACAATCGAAAATGCCGCCCGGCCAGCATAAGTGCAGCCGGGGCGGCATTTTCACCGAAACAATCGGCTACGGCGCCGTGAACGTGAGGATTCGCGGGGTCAGGAGTTTGGATGGATCCGGGCCGCTGGTGGTTCCGGGGGCGATGTAGTTGCGCAGGCTGATAATGATCATTCCCTGCAGGGCCGGGTCGCCCTGGGTGGACATGCCGCTGATCTCGGTGCAGTTCTCCATGCCGCCAGGCACGTTCTCAAGTGCGGTGCAGTTGTCGGTAAAGTAGCGGACAAAGAACTTGTCGGTGTTGGCCACGGTGGATGCGTAGACGTCCGCGGATCCTTTGAGTTGCGTGTCCAGAAGGGTCCCGTTCGGGACGCCCCCCATGATCGACGCGTCGTTGGCCGACAAGCCGACATAGACGGCGTTATCCGTTTCCGTCGCCAGGGTGGCGACCACGGCATAGACCTTCCCGGAACCGGTCGGGCGGGGCGTTGAGAAGTAGTAGGCCGCCTCCTGCTGGTCTCCCAGGCAGTCCATGCCGATATCGCGGCAGTACGGTCCGGTCCAGCCGTAGTCACTCACAAGATTTGCGAGGAAGGACGAATCCGGCGGGAGCTGTGCACAGTCGGGACTGGTGAGGTCTGTATTATTGCTGACGCTCTCGCACACCGCAGCGACGAGGTCTTCCAGATCCTCTTCCATGTCGTGCTCGCTGTTCGCCGTTCTCGGTGCATAGAAAAGCGACCCGTAGCGCTGCACCGGCCCTAGGGATTCTTGGGCGCGCACGCGCAGCACTTTCAGCGGAGGATTCGCCCGCCAGATCTCTGCGGCAACATTGTCGTCGGGAACGGCGTAACGGAAGGCGGTGAAAAAGTCGATGGCATTTTTGCCCATGCCGAGCGGGCCGATGGGACCGAACTTATCTTGGCGGGGAATCTGCTCGGTGAAGATGTGACTGTCGGCAACCCCCTGCGCCTGCAAGGCTTCGCGAACCGCCCGGTCCGTCGCGGCGCTCGGGGTGACGATGAAATACCGCATTTCCTCGAAGGGGTAGCCCGACTGCTGTTCCATCACGGCGTTGTTGACGACATCTCCAAGGGAGGAAAGAGTGATGATGCGGTGGGACCCGGGATCATCGGGCGGGATCGTGGTGAACAGGTACTGCATGGGGAAAGGCAGATCCGGCGTGTTCGCCCACAGGTCATAATCCTTGGGCCGCCACTGCCCGTGCTCGCTGAATGCAAATGTCTGCAGCCCCATGTAGCGGCCCGGGGGCGGCATCTCGCCGTAGATCACCAGCGCCTCGCGTTGGTCGAGGCGGTAGGTGACGCTGTACCCGGGATCCGTTTCGACGAACGCATTCACCGAAGCAGGGTCAACATACTCGTCCGGCCATAATTTCACGACCGGCAGAACGTAGGGGGCCGCGGGGTTGGCTTGAAAGCAGTTCTTCAGGGCCGGGTAGGTACGGTCGTAACAGTCCTGCTGGGTGTAAAGCGCTGCATAGCCCTGACTGACCCGAAATCCGCCGGCCTCGAGGTCGGCGATGAGCGCCCCGGTGAAGGCATCGGTCTCAATTTCCGATACAATGACCCTGTTTGCCGACTGTTTGTCCGTTTTGGCCGCAGTGCTGCTTAGCGCCGGAGGTGCGAACGCAAGTCCGCCAAAAAGAAGCGCAGCTACCAGCAGATATCGGAGATCCGACATTGTCCCGGTCATAATCGCCCCCCCTTTCTCGTGGGTGTAATGGCTAAAAATTTTTCCTGCCCCGTGCGCAGGATCCCAATCCCTGCTTACTCTCCGTCACGCACTGCGACAATGCCGCCCAGAACACCTACATATAGCGTTCCGTCGGGGCCCAGGTACGCTCCGGCATAATGATTGTTGTAGAGGACTCCCACCCCGGCGAGAATCTTCCAGACGGTCTCGCCGGTTTCAAAATCGATGGCCGTGAAATACCAGGGATCGGTGGCTGCGGGCCCCTTCGGCTTGGTATAGGTGTAAATGAGACCGGTGGCCAGCGACATCTTCGTGATCAGGGTAGGAATGCTCTCGGATTCATTCGTCCACACCGTTCGGCATGCGTCATTCTCCACATCGATCCGGGCGAGGCCCGGGGTGGTGGTTCGTCCGTGGGTCGTATCCTTCAGCGCGTTCTTGTAGCCAAAATTGTTTTCCACGATGATCGAGGTGTCGGTGGCAACCAGCGAATTTTCGTTGGAGGCCTGACCGGGCTGGAATACCGGCTCGGAGCACACCAAATGTCCATCTGCACGGTCGTACACCAGCACATGCATTTGCGGCTGTCCGTTATCGGTAATGGTTACGAATCTGTCGCCCATCAGAGTCGGGGTCGTTCCCGTCCCGATATCCGTCTGTCCTTCTTTGATATGGGTCCCGGCGTCATATGTTTTCCTCCAGGAGATGGAGGGTGCTCCGTCGGAGTCTGCATCAAAACGATACATTGCCAGGGTGGAGGCAATGTAAACGCCTCCTTCTTCCCCGGCGGCGTGGCCGTTCACGATCCGCTCACCCGGGAGCTGCAGAGAATCGATCACCAGACCCGTATCCATGTCGAGTGTGCCCACAACACCGCCCTTGCTGGTAAACCAGAGAAGCCCCGACCAATCGGGCTGCAATCCCTGGATCGAGTCGCCTTGAGGAATATGGGCGGTCAGATCCCACGGAGCCGCTTCATTGTCATGATGAAAGGACCACAGCCCCGTCGGGCTATCAAAGGAGTAGGAGACCAGCCAGATGGTACGGTCCTTGGTTCCGATAACGATTCGGTTGTCTTGGGCCATGTAGAAATAGGTCCCTGCCGGCCGGAAGCCGGTTCCGGTCAAGGTCTCCCTGGGAAGGTCGAATCGGGCCAGGGTCGCCAGGGTTGTGGCATCGATCAGGGTCAGTTGAACAAAGGCAAATCCCTGCTCTCTCAACACCTTGATGGAGGCCGCAATCAAAAGATTGTTTGCCCTGTCGAATGTCATGCCGACAACGATCGCCTGGATGCCGTCCGGGGGCCCCAGCCAGGTCGATGAAACGACAGGATTACTACCGAGCGGGCCCGGGGTCGGATAGACATCGCTCTGGTAACTGTCGTTGTGCATGCAGTTCCAAGGATTTTCGGCCATAAATGGGTTCTGCGGGACAGGCGTCGTGCCCGTCACCGCTTTCGCCGTTACCGTTTCACCGATGAACATCGGGACAGGAGAAATTTTCTGATTGGGAAGGATGGAGCTGTTCGGTATCGGAAGCGCGGCAACGGGATAGATACTTTCAGCCATCGCAGATGAATATCCCGATGCCAGAATAAATAATGACACAATTACTGCAGAAGCCCTTGCGACGATTGAGACCTTCATGGGATCCTCCTCTGCCGGTAAAATTCCGTTTCAGGAAAATTCGACTCCGTTTTTATCGATTACCTCAGATGTAGAGGCATCAACCTAAATTTGCCGTCCAATCTGTCCGGGACATCACGCAACGGCTGCCATGACCATATCGACTCACTCCAGATGAACGGTTTCCCCCGGACCCGGGGGGTGCCGTAGAGCATCCAGAAGCCTGTATTCTTGGAGTAAGTGTCCAGCTCTCCACGCAATGTCATGAAAACACGCACCTTTTCAGTCGACCCCACCTTCGCGGCGAGCGCCCCGTCCGGGAGTTGCCTGGGATAATCGGTTTCGCCATAACCGCAATCCCACCGCCCGAAAATCCAGAGGGGAGTATACGGATCGGTGTAGGTGGATTGCGTCAATCGGGCCGCTGCAGCCGGAGCGCCCTCGAAGGCAAAACAAGAGCCGAGTCGGGTGCCCGCTGTGTGTCCGGCTTGATATAGTCGCGCACCCCAACCACGATACTGTCTCCTTCCGGGATCATCGTGATCGGGAGTTCGACGCAGTGGTCGTCCGTAATGTCTTGCAGGCCGGAACAATCCCGGGTGCCTCGACCCCATATTTCTTGAGGCGATCCCGGTAAAAAGGCTGCTCCATGGTGTATTTGGTTCCCAGCAATGCGACGGTGAGCAGGCCTTTTTTTTGGACCGCCTCTCCTGTCGCATCGGCGATATGCAGGACGGGAAGGCCGACTTCCTGTTCGACGGCGCCTGCAAGCGAGTTAATCGTGTTGGAAGCGATGACGATGAAATCCGCGCCGCCCCGCTCCAGCCGCCGTGCGGCGTCAAGAATGGTCTGGGTCATCAGCGTCCAGTCACCTTTGTCTGCCAGTCGCTCCTGCTTGGAAAATTCGCCGAATTCGATGGAGTACATCAGGATCTGCGCGGAACTCAGGCCGCCCAGCCGGTCACGGGCAAGTTCGTTCATGATGCGGTAGTACTCGATCGAGGACGCCCAGCTGACCCCGCCGATGATGCCGATGGTTTTGATGGGACGTTTTTCCGAGACATTGGCAATAGAAAGGTCGTGTATGCGCGCACTATCTTTGTCTAAATCCCGCGCAGGAGGCACGGCGCATCCGCCTATCGTCATAATCAACAGAAGGAGAATGCACAACCAGCTACGCATCAACATCTGTTTCATGATTTTTTCCTTTTGGCCAACGGGGTAAGGTTTGCATCTCATGGTTTCATCTCAAGGTGATTATTCCTGGATCTGAACCGGAGGCGGTACCCACTTTCCCTTCAGGGCGGCCTTGTCCGGCCAGTACATCCGCAGGGTGAGACTGTAATTGCCCGAGTTCGGGACATCAGGGTCAGCCACAGGCGTGGGGAGCCAGAAACCCAGCTGACTGGAGTCCGGCGGCGGATCCGGCTGCAGCAGGATGTCCACGGTGGTTTGTCCGATAATCGCCTGGTCAGTGCTGTGGATTGCGTAACGGCAGATGGGGTTGTCCACCAGGTAGCCGCCCTTGTCGTAAACCGTTACGGACCAGAACGCGTTGGCCGGCGGTGCCGGGTCGAAATGGATGACATAGTTCTGCGAGCTGTCCAGCTGGATCAGGTTCTCATCGACCACGGCATTGTTCGTGGTTGGATAAAAGCCATCTTCCGGGAGGTTCGCGCCCGGTGCTCCCCAGGCGATGGTCGCGCGGTTCAGGTAGTTCGTGCCGTAGGTGCCGATATCGGACACTGTCACTCGCCAGCCATTCACTGTCTCCCCCAGATTCAGGAATCGATCGCTCATAAGCAGGACGGCGGCGTGCGGGGCGGCATTGATGTCCGCCACCATGTTCGCGGGAGGATTGAAGGGTTCGCCCGGAACGAAGCCGATCGCTTCGAAACTCTTCAGTGCCGGCATGTCCTGGCCGGCGGCGGGATTGTCCCACATGAGATCGGAGAGCATCTGGAAGAACTCGACCCCCGACAGCTGCGCCACCCGTTCGGGAGGAGTGATGGAGGGGACTGGAGACGGACATTCGAAAGGAGGCGCCTCTTCTGCGGGCCACTGGCTCAATGGTGTGAGCGTATACTGCTGCTGGATGTCATGCACGTCGGAATAGTCAATGGACAAACACGTCCCTTCCGGCGGTACGCCGGTATTCACCTGGGTGCGGCCGATGATCCAGACCATGTTGGTGGGGGATTTGATGACCTTGATGGGCCGCGGCAGTTGTCCCTTCCAGTCCGGCCCGACGATGGCGAAGTTCTGGGCGGAAGAACCTGTGGTTCGTGTGCCGGGGGCGGCGAACGTATTGGTCCAGGCATCCATGATCTGCATGACGTAATAAAAACCCGCAGTATCCGGAACGTGCAGGATAATGGGCTCGGTTCGCAGATCCAGGAAGGCTGATGAGTAGAGGGTGTCGTTGTTGGGGCGCCTGACGCTCGTATCGTCGGGAGTCAGTAGCTGGCAGGTATGGGTGAATTGATTCATCGCCTGCAGCTGCCCGGACGTCAGCATGATCTGCCGGGTGAATTCGATCAGTACCAGCGGATAGCCGTAGATGTAGGCATCGATGGCGGTTTCCAGCGTGTCGGAGTGGGCAGGGGTTTGCATCGTGACTGCGTCTATCCCGGCAGCTTCCCCGAACCACAAGGCTGCTGACAGGAGAACAGCGGCAAGAACAGACAGGCAAGCAACTCTGTTTTTGCGAAGCATCGGCACCTCCATTATTGAGGGTTGAATGTCCGTCGCTTTGAGAGGAAAGGGATTACGGTTGATCACGTCACTTCAAGTACAAAGGCATCAACGTAAATTTGCCGTCCAGCCGGTCAGGAACGTCCCGCAATGGCTGCCAGGACCACATGGATTCGCTCCAGATGAAGGGCGTGCCATGGATCCAGGGGGTGCCGAAGAGCATCCAGAAACCGGTATTTTGTGACGAAAGATCGAGCTCGCCGGATAAATCCATGAAGGCACGCACCATTTCCGTCGACCCGACCTTCGCATCGAGGGCCCCGTCCGGGATCTGCTTGGGATAATCGGTCTCCCCATAACCCGGATCCCATCGCCCGAAAATCGATAGGGGATTGTTCGGATCGGTGTAGGTGATGACCTGTTTGGCCCTCTGTACGTTATTGACATGGGGGAGCAGCTTCGCGAACTGCACCCTGCGGGCGGGACGGTTGTCGGTGGATTGAAGATCCTGGCGCACCTGCAGCGAAGCCGGATAGTTGATGCCCATCAGGTATTCCGGCGTGACCATCTCGCCGTCGTATTCGGTGGAGCAGGCGCCGCCGTCCAGCGACAGGCTGGTGACCGTGTAAGGGCCGCCGGTCGAGCGGTAAAAGATGAAGCAGCGATGGGACATCTCCACCAGACCGGTTTCGCCGGTGTTGGCATCCGCCAGCATGTAGCCGTTCTGGTAGGTGCCGGTATTGTCCAGGGAGATGTAAGCAAAGAAATCGTCGATGGAGCGTGAGAACTGTTCTGCCAGGGCTGCTCGCCAGAAGACCCACAGCCCCAGGGGCTTGACCTGGCTGTAGGACGCCCTGTGGGTGGTCTCGTTGAACATGATGCCCTTGTTGTTGTAGCCAAAATCGGTGTTCGAGCCGATTAGGCCGGGGCTCACGGCGTTGAAGGTCAACAGGTCGTCGTTGACGGCGAGGGTCTGAATCATGGTCTGGGAGAGAAAACCCGACCAGGTGTTGTGGGTGAGGATGACTTCGCTGCCGACGCGCTTCAGGAAGGCGGAGCATTTTTCCGGATGATCGGTGAGCCGCGCGCCGCCGGGCGCCAGTTCCGGCGAGAAGGAGATGACGTCCAGCAGGTCGCAGAAGGCGTTCACGAAATAGAGATCCAAAAAGGTGAGGTCCTCGGCTTCATATCCCAGCGCAAGCTCCCAGGGCTGAAAATAAATGCCGTCGGGAAGCCAGTTCCCGGAAAAGTCGAGATTGGCCGGCCGGTCGAGCACCACCCCGTGATAGATGCCGAGCATCCTGAACAGCAGTCTCTTCAGGCGCCAGGCCACGGCTGCGTTGGTCTCCGGATTTTCGAGATAATCGAGAAATGCAGCATAATTGGCGTTCAGCAGTCCACCCGCTTCTTCCAGTTCATTCAGGCCGGGGCCGGGCTGTTTGGGAAAGGAGTGGGAAGGGTCGATCAGGTAGGCGTTGTCCCAGGCATTGTCCCGGGCCGACAGGATGGTTTCTCCCTGAAGCCTGCCCTGGACGAACCCGGCCCGGTACTCGGCTTTCAGGTCGTTGGTGTCCCTGGAAACCACCGTCATGTTGACGATGTTGTTGATTGTTTCGATCGTTCCCGAGGCATGGGCGTCAAGGGTGTAGGTCGTGAGCCCGGGCGCTTTCTCCGCCTTATCCCCGGTCCATGCCGTCTGGGGATAAAAGATTGCCAGAAGCATCAGCACCTGAAACCATTGTCCCTTCATGGGATTTCTCCTTCCTCCGTTATGGCCTTTCCAGTTGAAGCATTCTTGACGGCAGAACGAGTGAGGAGTCCGGGCCCCGTCGGGTGCCGGGCTTGATGTAGTCGCGCACCGCGAGGACGATGCTGTCTCCCACCGGGATCAGCGTCGTAGGGATCTCGACGCAATGGCCATCCGTCAGGTCCTTCAGGTCGGAGCAGTCCCGGGTGAAATAGACCAGAAAGAGCTTGTCGGTGTTGTCCACATCTGGGCTGTACCCGTTCGCGCTGCCTGTGATCTCTTCATGGGGGATGTTCTTGATCCCTTTGAAGTGCGATCTCTGATTGATGCTGAGGGCGACGTAGGTCGCATTCCCTGTTTCCGTGCCCAGGGTGCCGGCGACGGCGTAGATCTGGCCGTCGTCGAGGGACTTGGGCAGGAGGAGCTGATAGGCGGCGTCCCAGTTGTCGCCGATGCAGTCCTGGTTGTACTCGTTGCAGAGCGAACCGATGAGATGGATGGGCGCATTCTGCACGTCCCGGAAGTTCTCCGCCCGGTCCGTACAACCCTCTTCGGCGCAGGGCTGACCCCACTTTTCGGCGACTGCCTCCAGAAGCCTCCCCACGTCGGGCTCGAGCCAGTGTTCGTCCTCCGCCGTTCTCTCTTCCAGTTCGACCGGCGGATAGGTTTCAGGGTGACGGTTGGTCCGGGAATCCCTGACCCGCAGAACGACCATCGGCAGCTCTTTCCTCCAGTCATCCGCAGCGATTGTCTCGTCCGGGTCCGGGTGGGCATAGCGGAAGAACGTGAAAAAATCATCCGCATCCTCGTAGAGGCCGATATTCATGTCGGAGGGGATCTGCTCGGTGAAAACCTCCTCGTCCTTGACCGAGATGCGGGCGAAGGACTTGCGCACCGCCCTGTCCATGAACTTGTCCGGGGTGATGATGATATGGCGGATCTGACCGAAGGCTGAGCCGGACGATTGTTCGATGACCACGTTGTTGACGGCATTGCTCAGACTGGAAACGGCCTGATAGCGTTCGGGAGCGGAAGGGACCTGCTGGAAAAAGATATGGACGAAATCGCCCAGATCCTCCTCGATTTCCCGGTATCGGGGATTGTCTTCGACAATGGTCCCCCACCGCGAAAAGAGGTACGTCATCTCGCTGAAATAGCTGGCCGGGGGAGGCAGCTGGCCGAGGATGACGATTGCCTCGCGCGGGTCGAAGCGATAGACGTCGATGTATCCCGGCTCGGAGGGCCCCCACATGGTGCTGGTGACGGGATCGACGAATTCCTCCGGCCAGGGGGGGACGGCGAAGGTGATGTAGGGCGCGGCGGGATTGTTGCCGTAGCACATGCCCATTTTCTGGAACGTGTATTCGCATTCCTCGATCGACCAGATTTTGAAATAGCCTCGGGCGACCTCGAAACCCTCCTTCCTCAGGTCGTGCATCAGGCGGCGGGCCTTGCTCTCGACCTGCCCGGGGACCTTGTTCTGGGACATGACGCTGGCGCCCCATGCATTGGCCCCTGCGATTCCAAAAAAGAGGGTGAAAACGAACAGAAAACGGACGAGATTCTTTCCATGAGCGATCATTTTGTCATCTCCTTTCGAATCAGGGGCCGAAGTCTGGAGGTCTGGTTCGAATGAATGCCGGCAGCCAGACTCTTTTCCTTCGATTTTTTCCAATAAAAAAACGGCCGAACTGCCAAAAAAGAACCTTTGGCAGCTCGGCCGTCTTCTTCGGGAAGACCCGCCGCTTTCCGTCCCCCCCTCACGAGGGGTTTAGCTTTGACTATGGCTCACTTACTTGTCATATTGTAAAAAGATATCCTCCAGATTTTGGTTGTCAACTTATCATTTTTTATAGGGAAACAGCCCTTTTTCGCCATGGCGGCGTCAACTCGCAGGCTTGCTTGTGCAGCGTATCGTTGTATGTCTCCACGCAACCCATTGATTTCCTTGGCACGATGGGAAATAGCTCGTTTCCCATATGAAAACTACGCGGTATCCACCCGGAATTCCCGGATGGATACCAACAAACTTCCGCAGGTGGGTGGTTCAAATACTTCAGAATGACGTTGAATTGCAGATATCCCCGTATCTGATAAATGTTCTAATGGAAGCTGAAGCCTTTGTCCCTGGTATGAATGCTGATTCAATTGGTCATCAATAGGTTGGGGAGGGGAGCTGATTAGACCCATGCGGGCGCCAAGGACCGATCATGGGGCCGCGGCGGAACCAACCACAGCAAGCCAGAGGAGAGAAGCGAATGAACACAGGTGCATTCAGCCTTGTCGTCACTGCGCTGCGCGCGGGCGTGGAGATCTGCTTCGCAAACCCCGGCACCACCGAGATGCCGATTGTGGTGGCCCTCGACCGCGTGTCTGGAATGCGTGTCGTGCTCGGGCTGTTCGAGGGCGTTTGTACCGGCGCTGCCGACGGATGGGCCCGCATGACGGGACGGCCAGCTGCGACGCTGCTGCACCTCGGGCCCGGCTTTGCCAATGGAATCGCGAACCTGCACAATGCCCGGCGCGCACGCACCCCGGTCATCAACTGGATCGGCGATCACCCTGCAAGACATCTCGTTTTTGATGCGCCTCTGACTTCAGACATCGCGGCCCTTGCCGGCAGTGTCGGCTGGACACGTACAGTCAAGTCGGCACACGAGATGGCGGAAGCGAGCCTCGCAGCCGTCGAGGCGGCACTCGGACCACCGGGACGCGTGGCGTCACTGATCATCCCGGCTGACTGCCAGTGGGAACCGGGACCTGAGCCCCTCTCCGCGCCCCTGTCGTCCGCGCTGCGTGAAACCTGCAATCCCGCGCCCCAAGAGGCGGCCCGCCTGCTACGCAAGGGGCGAGGGGGCATCCTGCTCGGGGGCAATGCGCTTACCGAACGCGGCCTGCGCGCCGCCGCGCGGGTGGCGGCTGCAACAGCTTGCGGAGTCTGGGTCGAGACCTTCCCGGCGCGCCAGGAGTGTGGCCGCCATGTGCCTCTTTTTCCCGCTTTGCCCTATTTCCCGGAGCAGGCCACCGAGGCACTGGCGAACGTCGCAAGCCTGGTGCTGGCGGGGACGCGCGATCCGGTCGCCTTCTTCGCCTATCCGGATCAGCCTTCACGGTTGCTGCCCGAAGGCGCAGCGCTTTGCACCCTGACGGACCCGGAGACCGGTGTCGATGCCGCACTTGCGCTGGAGGCGCTCGCGCAGGAACTGGACGCGCCAGCGGTTGCCATGCTGCCACGGACCATGCCAGCTTTTGTGCCAGGTGGCCAGCCCCTCACCCCGGATGCCTTGTGTCGCGCCCTGGCAGCGTTTACGCCTGAGAATGCGATCGTCGTTAACGAAGCGGCCACCACCGGCTTAACCTGGAACGCAGTTCACGCTTCCAATGCAGCGCCGCACACCATGCTCTTCATCACGGGCGGGGCGATCGGCCAGGGCCTGCCCAATGCCCTAGGCGCCGCGCTCGCTTGTCCGGACCGGCGCGTCATTGCGTTCCAGGCCGACGGAAGCGGTCTGTACACGCTGCAGGCCCTCTGGTCGATGGCGCGGAAGAACGCAGACGTGACCGTCGTGGTGTGCGCGAATCGCCGCTACCGCATTTTGCAGGCCGAACTCGCACGCGCCGGTGTCATAGAGCCCGGACCCAAGGCGCAGGCTCTCACTGATCTCACGCGACCCGTGGTCGACTGGCCTGCGCTGGCGAAGGGGTTTGGTGTGCCGGGTTGCAGCGTGCGCACCGACGGCGAGTTCGCCGACGCGCTCCTGCGTTCGTTCGCCGAGCGTGGTCCCAGCCTGATTGAGGCGGTTCTGGCGTGATTTGAACGACGTGAGGCGCAACAGCCAGTGCCATCGATAAAGCATGCTTTTGGACGGCCTGAAATTGGAGCGTGCAGCAGCGAGTCGGGTTCGGGGACAAGGAGGTATGAGATGGATGAATATATGCAGGCCGCTTTAGAAGAAGCTAAGAAGGGTTTGGCGTGCGGCGGTATTCCGATTGGATCCGTATTGGTCCTGGACGGAAAAATCGTCGGCCGCGGACATAATCAGCGGGTTCAAAAAGGAAGTGTGGTACTGCATTCGGAAATGGACTGTCTGGAAAATGCGGGCCGCTTGAAGGCTGTTGACTATAAAAGGTCCGTTCTCTACACGACGCTGTCTCCATGTGATATGTGCAGTGGAGCTGTCCTCCTCTATGGCATTCCCAAGGTAGTGATCGGTGAGAATGCAACCTTTAAGGGCCCGGAGGAGTATTTGAAATCCAATGGGGTGGAACTTGTCGTGGTCGAAGCAGGGAGTGCAAACAGCTCATGGAAGAATTCATCAAAGAAAATCAAGACCTGTGGAATGAAGATATTGGAGAATGACGCGATGGCCTTCTTTTTTCAAGATTGCTGCCCTGTTACACCACTTGATTGGACTCTAACAAAATGACTCCAGCCCAGTTCGGGCAAGGTAGTATCCATCCGGAAACTCCGGATGGATACATCGTGGTTTTCATATGGGAAACGAGCTATTTTTCGTTGTGGCAAGGAAATCAAGGGGTTGCGCGGAGGCGCACATCGGTACGCCGCACAAGCAAGCCTGCGGATTGACGCCGCCACGGCGGAAAAGGGCCGTTTCCGGATGAAAACAAGGTAAGGGATAATTTAGACATGGTAATCCCCCTTCGGATTGAGAATCCGAATAGTAAAAATTCTGGCAAACAGATGCCAAATCCCTCTGGTGGGTTTCTCGATTTGTGAAGAAACCCGGTTTTGATACCGGGCAAAGAAAGAATTGGGGATGGGAAAATAGTTCCTTCATCTGTTTTTTTGGATTGACCCGTCTATTGGTTTACAGTTTACAACAGGCATTGTCAGGGCCGTGACAGAGATAAAAACCCTTTTCCAAGGAGATTGACAATGCAAAAAAATGTGGGCAAAGAAGACTGGGTAGCTATGTTCAAGGAGGTTGGACTAGATGATGATGCCATGAAACAATGGCACCAGATATTTGAGAAGCGTCATCCGGAAGCTCATGCCGAATTCCTGAAGTGGCTTGGGCTCTCGCCCGATAAGATCGCCAACATTCGCACTTGCTGCTAACAGAGGCTTTATGTCGGTGGCTGCAAGCGTAGCCACCGACATGGAATGACACACAAAACATGAAAACCTATTCCATCTCACAGTTGGCTCGCGCATTTGGGCTGTCGCGAAGCACGCTTCTCTACTACGACCGTATCGGATTGTTGCGTGCGGCAAAGAGAACCGCCGCTGGTTATCGTCGCTATTCAGAGAACGATCGAAAGTACCTGGAGCGTATATGCATGCTTCGTGGAGCAGGGCTATCCCTTGCTGATGTGGAACGAATGCTCTCAGGTGATTCCGGCCCAAGTGTAGCAATCCTTGAAAAACGTTTGGGAGAGCTTGGCGACGAGATCCTCTTCCTCAGAAACCAGCAACACTCGATTGCTGCCATGCTTAAAAACATGACCAGTCATAAGTGTGTCACTGTGATTGACAAAAAAATGTGGATAAAAATGCTTGAGGCTGCGGGAATGAACGAAGAGTCCAGGAAAGCTTGGCATGCTGAATTTGAGCGACGCGCATCGGAAGCACATCATGAATTTTTGTTGTCTCTAGGTATCCAGGAGAGTGAGGCACGAGATATTCAAGAATGGTCACTTGGAAAGCTATGACTCTTGTTTATTCCCATCGAGCTAAAGTCCCATAAATCAACACTTCTCAGACACCAAAAGCCCCCAATCATCTCCATTGGGGGCTTTCACATAAACCAGCAGAAAGAGGTTACTCTGAAAACCTGGCGACCAGCCTTATTTCAGTCCCGGCCAGCGCCTTAGA
>Ga0265295_1004450_pt1 | contig 18844 bp, 14 predicted proteins | sample Munlansysbiofilm_FD_192503 | JGI IMG/M metagenome (GOLD analysis project Ga0265295, IMG submission 192503) | Leachate microbial communities from a municipal landfill in Southern Ontario, Canada - Methane capture system biofilm | ecosystem: Engineered > Solid waste > Landfill > Unclassified ... | reverse complement strand
ATAGCTGTATGCGTAACAAATGTGTATGGAATAAAATCGACCCCTAAGCCAATTTTTTGACCTAATAAAGAAGCTACTACAAAAATTATGAGTGTTAGTAATAGCCCGTAAATGACAGTTTTGTTGGCTTTCATACGAGTAATCTTTTGGTTATTGAAAGTCTACTAAATATATACCCTATATACCTATGTGTAGAAAAACGTTCTAAATCCCCACTATAATCAAACTAATGGCAAACTTAGTCCGCATTTGCATTCATCTTTAACAAAATTGACGAATAATGCGGGTTAGGATTGGCTGGAAAGATCAAGCTCGGTAAGAGTCCATGAAAAAGTAAACTCTTCCTCATTTTTAGGGGTAAAATCCTCAATATTTTCGTGCCGCTCCACATAATTATCTGTATCGGCTAGCGGGTTAAAAAGATTTATCTCTGGCCAATCATCAACACGATGCAAAGCCCTAGCCATCATTCGGTTTACCTCATAAGGAAAGCGAGCACCAACCCACGGGCTGGTATTGGAAATAAATACAAAGGTTAACCCATTAGCTTGAGAAACCGCCAATGCTGATGTGCCAGCAAATGAACCAGTTCGCCATTTCGAACCATTTCGTTTTACCGACCGCCAGCCCAACGGGTGAAATCCAGGCTCATTATCGGTTAGCTGCCTGATAGATTTTTTAGAAATTATCGTTTCTTTTGAATATAAATCGATAGCAATTAGAAATTTGGCCAAGCTAACCGATGAGATAACCCATCCACCAGCAGCACCAAGGGTTCTTATATCATTACCACCCCGACTCTTATACACACTTACAGGGCTACCATCGTAAGCCGAAACCTTTTCGGCCTCGGGTACCTCGTAATACCTAGTTTCTAACGGGTACCTCAGGCTATCGTGGTTATGGGCAATAAACGCATCAGAAACCCCAATGGGTTTAAAAATACTCTCCCGAACAAACGCCTCGTAATTCTGCTTTGCAACTTTTTCAATAACCCGCTCTAAAAACAGATATCCTACATTTACGTATGAACTTCCTGCCCCAGGTGTATAATGTAGGCGTTTACCCAGAGTAAATTCAATGATATCATCCTTATCAATGGGTAGCTCCTTATTTAGTTGACGAGCAATTGACTGAGACATAAACATATGGTCGCCCCATCGGGTGGTCCACCCTGCCGAATGGTTTAACAAATTTTTCACCGTGATATCCTCTACCCTCTTGTCAATATAATTTCTGTACATAGGGTTATTCAGAATACCCTCCTGGCCAAACACCTTTTGATTTAAGCCAAGCTCACCATTTTCAACTAGCTTCATAACAGCAGCAGCTGTTATTAGTTTTGAAACGCTAGCAACCCTAAGCAGATTGTAGGGTTGCATTTCGATATCATTCTCAACATCGGCATAACCAAAACCTTTGGCGTAAACAAGTTTTCCCTCCTGCGCAATAGCCACGGATGCCCCAGTTACCCACCAGTAGCGAATAAACCGATTTACCGTTTTTTCAAAGGATGCAAAATCGTCAGAGGATAAAATATCGTTTGATAGGTACTCAATAGATAACGACTCAACATCGGATTCAGCATGTGTTGGGCTTGACCTCAGCGAGTTATTAGACGAGAAATCGAATAGAACAAAAAATAAAATTGTAAGTATAGTGAGTATGCGTTTAGCCATTTATGCCGTTTTGAATTGAAATAAATAAAATACAAAGTAAATGTAAAAATGACTGAAAGTCAAATTAATTGCGATTAATACTAAGTTGATTAGCATTAGTCCTACTTCGCCAGCAGATTTTAGTGGGAGCCTGCATGCATATAAAGGTTATCAGCTTCGACTTCGCTCAGCCTGACGGTCAGGCTGAGCATTCTAAGATAAAACCAAACATTTAAGCATTTAATTTCATAATTTATTTTTAAGTATCAGAAAAACTTAATATTGAATATCGAACACTGAATATTGAATGTAGAAGTTTTGGTATGGAAGGTCTTTTGCTTCGGCCCACTTCTCGTATTTCTTTACTTCATTATTCGTTATTCAATGTATTTTAGTTAGGGCTATAGGCTTCGGCTTCGCTCAGCCTGACGGTCAGGCTGAGCGAAGCCGACATTAATAGCAGAATAAAAATAATACCTAGCGTAAGTAGAAGCTACAAAAGGCTTTTAATGGTTTTTACAAAGCTGTGTATATCATCCTCGGTTGTATCCCATGATGTCATCCAGCGTGCTTCCGATTGCTCCTCGTCCCACATGTAAAAGAAATACTCGTCCTGTAACTTTTCTATAATATGGGGCGGAACAATGGCAAAAACACCATTCACATCAACCGATTGGGTTATTTTAATCTGTGGAACTGAGCTAAGCTCCTTGACCAAAAGTTTTGCCATGTTGTTGGCATGGTCAGCCGTAGTTTTCCATTGGTTCCCTGTTAAATAAACTATAAACTGAGCCGATATGTACCGCATTTTCGAAGCAAGCTGTAGCCCTTGCTTTCGGGTATACATAAAATCCTTGGCTAGTTCGGGGCGAAGAAAAACCACCGCCTCGCCATACATCATCCCATTTTTTGTACCACCAAACGACAGGATATCAACGCCAGCATCGGTAGTAAAATCCCTAAAGTTAAGCCCCATGGCAGCAGCCGCATTGGCTACGCGAGCACCATCCATATGTAAATACATATTGTGCTCATGCGCAAATTTAGCCAGTGCCTTAATTTCTTCCACAGTATATAACGTTCCCAGCTCGGTTGCCTGCGATATAGATATTAGCTTAGGCTGCGAATGGTGCTGAAAACCAAACCCATGCATATGCTTTTTCACCAAATCGATGGTTAGCTTGCCATCGGGGCATGATACGGTAAGCAATTTACAACCCGAAAACCGTTCGGGTGCGCCACACTCATCAACATTAATATGCGCAGTATCGGGGCAAATAACGGCGTTGTAAGGCTGCGTTGCAGCCTTTATTCCCAGCACATTGGCAGCCGAACCGATAAATACGAAAAAAACCTCTGCCTGCTCGCCAAATTCCTTTCGGAATAGGTTTACAGCTTCCTCAGTATAGTGATCATCGCCGTAGGCTAGGGTATGACCACTATTTACATCGGCCAACGATGCCAGTATATTTGGATGAACCCCCGAATTATTATCGCTGGCAAAACCTCTTTTACTGGTGTTCATAGCTAATATTTTGAATTACAGAAATAGTCAAATGGGTTCTTATTACAACCTATTTTCGACAAATTAGTTACATCCTATCTGGCACGCTAATGCCCAGCAACCCCATCGAAAGGCAAATAGCATCTGCCACCTCTTTTGATAGCATAAGCCTTAGGCCTTTAATGCTCTCATTCTCCTCGTTAAGAATAGTGAAATCGTGGTAGAACTGGTTGTACTCCTTAGCTAATTCGTAGGCATAGTTGGCAACCAATGCAGGGCTAAGCTGCTCGCCCGCCTGCTGTACAATAGCAGGAAAATCCAGTAGCAGTTTTATCAGATCGCGCTCTTTTTGAGCTATGGTGTCAACCTCTATTTTTATGGGGATAGCAATTCCAGCCTCGTCAGCTTTACGTAAAACAGACTTAATACGTGCGTGGGTGTACTGGATAAAAGGGCCTGTATTGCCATTAAAATCAATAGATTCCTTTGGATTAAAGGTCATGTTTTTACGTGGATCGACCTTTAGAATAAAATATTTTAACGCTCCTAATCCCACCATTCTAACTATTTGGTTTGCCTCATCATCGCTATAGCCTTCGAGCTTACCAAGGTCAACCGACATCTCTTTGGCTGTTGTTATCATTTCGGCAACCAAATCGTCGGCATCAACTACGGTACCCTCGCGCGATTTCATTTTACCCTCGGGCAGCTGCACCATTCCGTACGACAAATGGTACAGATGGTCACTCCAATCATAACCCAATTTCCCTAAAATTAGCTTAAGCACCTGAAAATGGTACTCCTGCTCGTTACCAACCACATAGATATGATCATCGAGGCGATAATCCGAGAAACGCTGGTTGGCAGTTCCAATGTCCTGAGTCATGTAAACCGAGGTGCCATCGGCGCGTAAAAGCAGCTTCTCATCGAGCCCATCGTCGCGTAAATCGGCCCACACAGATCCATTTTCCCTTTTGCTAAAAACACCCTTTTCGAGACCTTCCATTACAATCTTCTTACCCAATAGATAGGTTTCCGATTCGTAATATATCTTATCAAATTCAATTCCTAAGGCTTTATAGGTTACATCGAACCCCTCGTAAACCCAGCCGTTCATCTTTTGCCAAAGCGCATACACCTCGGGGTCTTTTGCCTCCCATTTTCGGAGCATTTCTTGCGCCTCAACAATGAGGGGTGCTTGTACCTTTGCCTCATCCTCGGTAACCCCTTTATCTACGAGTTCCTGAATTTGCTTCTTATACTCCCTATCGAAAATTACGTAGTACTCGCCAACCAAATGATCGCCCTTCTTTCCGCTAGATTGTGGCGTTTCGCCATTGCCAAATTTTTGCCAAGCAATCATCGATTTACAAATATGAATGCCCCTATCGTTAACCAAGTTGACCTTTAGCACCTTGTGCCCGTTGCTCTCGAGGATGTTAGAGATTGAATATCCCAATAAATTATTTCGGATATGACCTAGGTGTAAGGGTTTATTGGTATTTGGCGAAGAGAACTCGACCATTTTAACCTTGCCCGATGAATTGGGCTTGGCAAATCCAAAATTGTGAGTGCTTGCAATGGAGTTGAGCGTATTTCGCCAGAACGAACGGCTTAAGCTAAAATTTAGGAAACCCTTAATAACATTGAAATCCTCAACACAGCTATTCTTCTTCACCAGAAGTTCACCAATCTCTTGGGCTGTATCCTCGGGTTTTTTCTTCGAAATTCGTAGAAAGGGGAAAACAACCAGGGTGTAATCGCCCTCAAACTCGCGCTTGGTTTTAGATACCTGCATCTGTTTTTGGTTAAAACTTTGGCCGTAAAGCTCTTGTAGCGTATCGCTTATGATATTAAGCAGGTATTCTTCGATATTCATCTGTATTAATTTTTATTAGGTACAAAGATACTAAACAATGGTTGAGAATTAAATGTAAAAAACATGGAGAGGTAAAAAATTATCTCTCCATGCAAAAATATTATGTGTTTAACCCCAATTATTCATTCGAATAATTGCTGTCTCCCACAGCGACTAGGTCTCACAACCAATCTAGTTGCCCAAAATTGGGCTCGACTATGTTGTGATAATCTGCATTTGTATTCATCTTTTACAAATTTGATGAATAATGCGGGTTAAGACTATTTCTCTTCGAGAGTTACGGTACTTACATCAACCGTTATCTCTTTTAATCGATTTTTTATTGGTTCGGGTATCTCGCTCTGGTACCGTCCGCCTAGATGGGTAGCCAAAAACTTTTCCATTGTTGCTACAAATGCCATTCTATTTACAGGTCGAACAAAACCATGCCCCTCATCGGGAGCATTTATATACTCCACATCGAACCCCCTATTGCGCAAGGCCACAACTATTTGATCGGATTCGGCCTTTTTGACCCTAGGGTCATTCTGCCCCTGCACCACAAGTAGCGGTGCTGCAATTTTATCGGCCGAGAACAGTGGCGATTGCTGTTGAATTTTGGCTAACCCTTCGGGTGTAGTTGGATTTCCAATTCGGTGGTAAAAGGAGATACGAATAGCCTCCCAGTATGGGGGTATTGAGTTTAAAAGGGTAATTAAGTTGGATGGACCAACGAACGATATTCCGCACGCATAAACCTCGGGTGTAAAGGCAAGCCCTGCAAGGGCAGCATAACCACCATACGATATTCCGAAAATCCCTACCCTATCCTTATCAACTATACCTTTATCAATCAAATGCTTAACACCCCATGTGATATCATCCTGCATTAGGTTGCCCCACTCGCCATTTCCAGCATTTAAAAACTTCTTACCAAATCCTTTTGACCCCCTAAAATTGGGTTGTAAAACGGCGTAACCCCTATTTGCCAAGAACTGTACGTATTTGTCGTACCCCCACCAATCGCGAGCCCACGGCCCGCCATGAGGTAAAACAACCAATGGTAAATCGGTATCACCATAACCATTTGGTAGCGTGAGGTAGGCCTGAATTTCGAGTCCATCGGACGATGGATAAGTAATGCTCCGCATTTTGGATAAAAACTCGGTTGGCAGGGTTGAACGAGGATTATACTGAAACGACAATTCGCCGGTTTCCATATCATAAATATAGATGTTACTGGGGTTCGTATCGGACCACACGCTTACAAGCCAGTAACGTTCATCGGTGGTTGCATTGTAGATATTTACCTCCTTACCCTTAAATTTATTAGCTAATGCATTGTAATGGTTCTCAAAGTTGACATCTTTAAAATACCTGCGATTAAAAGCATCGGCATAGTAGGTGTATAACGGCTCAAAAGTTTTTTGGGAAAGGACTAACTTACCAAAATCGGCCTTTTGCTCGGGATCACTTTCAATAAATTTGAGCTCTCCTGTTTCTATGTTCATGCTATAAAGCTGGGTAAAATCAGTACCATCCTCGGCATTTGAAACGAAATAAAAATTGCAATTATCCTTTGTAAATTGCAGTGGGTAGGCGGTTTCGAACATAGTTGATGTATATAAAACCTTTTGCATGCCATCGTCCATTCGCCAAAGTTCTCTTGTCCCGTCAACGCTAGAGCGTTGCGCCAACCTAAGGTTATCATTATGGTCGAAAACCCATGAAATATACCTATTGGTATTCTTTTTAAGCAGAGCTAACTCACCTGTTGATATTTTAAGGCTATATAGATCGTGCCATACCTTATCCCTATCGTTTAATCCAACAAACATAAGGTCATGATCAATTCGGGAAATATGATGAATTTGCACACGAACATGGCTCAGGTTGGTCAGGTTACGTGCCTCGGGTAGTACATCTTCTTTAGCTTCGGAAGGGTTTACGGCATACACATTATAGTTCTCATCACCAGCATTATCCTGTACGTAAAGAATATACTTACCATCGCCCGACCAAAAATAGCCACGTATGGGACGAGTAGTTTCGGAAGTTACAGGTAAGGCCATATCGAATGAGGCATCCCTGGGCTTTATCCAAATATTTTGAATCCCGTTGTAGGGCCTGAGAAAAGCTAAGAACTCACCATCAGGCGAAAGCCTTCCGCTCGATATTTCTGGGGTACCAAAAATTAGCTCCCGGTCGATAATGGGAGGCGTTTTAGAGTTGCTACAGCTGCTAAAACCAATAACAACAGCAAGAAAAGCTAATAAAAAGTTATATCGCATGGTTAAAATTTTATGTCGAAACTAATTTTCTGTAATTTCAAAATTTGACCCACAGAGTTCAAATTAGTTTAATGCAAAAAAGTATGGGCTGCCATTAATTTGACAGCCCATACTTTTTGCTAGATTTTAACCCGCATTCTTGCCGTGGCAATTCTTGTATTTTTTCCCGCTGCCGCATGGACAGGGATCGTTGCGACCAACCTTTTTCTCTACCCTTACTGGCGCATTGCTACGCTCCTGAGTATTTGCTCCGGCCTGCAATGCATCGGTACGGCTAGTTTCGTACTTGCTCATATCGAGCTTGCGACGACCTTTGGCCTCTTGCACCTGACTGGGGTCGCGAAGTGGTATGTGCGCTTTAATTAGGATAGATACCACATCACGGTTAATGCGATCGAGCATATTTTTGAACAGCTCGTAAGCTTCAAACTTGTATATCAACAAGGGATCTTTCTGTTCGTATGCAGCATTCTGAACGCTCTGCTTCAGCTCATCCATCTCACGCAGGTGCTCTTTCCAGTAATCATCAATAACATAAAGAATAATAGTTTTACTGAATGAGCGGGCCAGCTCTTTTGCCCCCGATTCGTAGGCTTTTTCAAGATTTGTTACTATTTGGAATACTTTCTGCCCATCGGAAATGGGTACAACAATATTCTCGTAGATAGCCGATTGCTTCTCGTAAACATCTTTTATTACTGGGTAAGCCTGACGAGCAATACTTTGAATTTTATGCTCATACGATTCGAGCGATGCACGGTAAATCTTTTCAGTTAGCACATCGGGTGAGTCCTGAAGGTATTCGTTCTCGGAAACTGGAGCCTCAATAGAAAGATTTCGAATAAGTTCGAACTTAAACTCATCGTAATCGACATTACCATGGGTTTCGTTAATAATAGAAACGCTTACATCGTAAAGCATATTGGCCACATCAACATCAATACGTTCGCCATGCAGGGCATTGTGTCGGCGTGTGTAAATCACTTCACGCTGCGAGTTCATAACGTCGTCGTACTCCAACAACCGCTTCCGTATGCCGAAGTTGTTCTCCTCCACCTTTTTCTGAGCACGTTCTATTGATTTCGAAATCATAGAATGCTGAATAACCTCGCCCTCCTTCAGGCCAAGGCTATCCATTACCTTGGCAATTCGGTCGGAGCCAAACAGGCGCATCAAATCGTCCTCAAGCGAAACATAAAACTGCGATGAACCGGGGTCACCCTGTCGTCCTGCACGTCCGCGCAGCTGCCTATCAACACGCCGCGACTCGTGTCGTTCAGTTCCAATAATTGCCAAACCACCGGCTTCCTTAACCTGTGGGCTTAGCTTAATGTCGGTACCCCTACCCGCCATATTGGTGGCAATAGTAACCGTTTTGGCTTGTCCAGCCTCTGCAACAATATCGGCCTCACGCTGGTGTAGCTTAGCATTTAGCACGTTATGCTTAATACCTTTCATTTTAAGCATCCTGCTAAGCAGCTCAGAAATTTCAACTGATGTGGTACCAACCAGCACCGGGCGATTAGCATTTACAAGATTTTCAATCTCATCGATTGCAGCCACGTACTTCTCGCGCTTGGTTTTATAAACCAAGTCCTCCATATCGGCACGTACAATGGGCCTGTTGGTCGGAATAACCACAACATCTAGCTCGTAAATTGACCAAAGTTCACCTGCTTCCGTTTCGGCAGTACCTGTCATACCGGCCAACTTGTGATACATACGGAAGTAGTTCTGCAGGGTTACCGTTGCAAAAGTTTGCGTAGCGGCCTCGACCTTAACCCGCTCCTTAGCTTCAATAGCCTGATGTAAGCCATCGGAATAACGGCGGCCATCGAGAATACGTCCGGTTTGCTCATCAACAATTTTAACCTTGTTATCCATTACAACGTACTCCACATCCTTTTCGAACATGGTGTAAGCTTTAAGCAGCTGGTTAACAGTATGTACTCTCTCCGATTTTATTGAGAAATCACGCATTAACTCCTCCTTGGCCTCCAATTTCTTTTGGGGCTTCATTTCAGCCTTTTCAATTTCGGCAATTTCGGACCCTATATCGGGAAGAATAAAGAAGTTAGAGTCTTCGGACGCTGACGTCATCAGGTCGATCCCCTTATCGGTTAGCTCAATAGAATTCTGTTTTTCATCAACAACAAAAAGCAAATCATCGGTTACAACATGCATATGCTTATTGTTCTCCTGCATGTAAAAGTTCTCTGTTTTTAGTAAGAGCGCCTTATTGCCCTGCTCGCTAAGGTACTTAATTAAAGGGTTGTATTTTGGATACCCCTTAAATGCTCTTAACAGAATCTTTCCACCCTCCTCTTTTTTACCTTCAGCAATTAGCTTCTTGGCGTCGGCTAACAGCTGAGTAACCATATTACGCTGATTATTAACCAGCTTCTCAACCTTTGGTTTGTAAACCTCAAACAGCTGGTCGTCACCCTTTGGTACAGGTCCCGAAATAATAAGCGGTGTACGGGCATCGTCAATTAAAACCGAGTCAACCTCATCGACAATAGCGTAGTGATGCTTTCGCTGTACCAAGTCGTTTGGTTCAACGGCCATGTTATCGCGTAGATAATCGAAACCAAACTCATTGTTGGTTCCAAAGGTAATATCTGCTAAATAGGCTTTGCGCCTCTCCTCGCTATTGGGCTGGTGCTTATCGATACAATCAACCGATAAACCATGGAACTCGTACATTGGTCCCATCCACTCGGCGTCACGACGTGCAAGGTAATCGTTTACCGTAACAATATGCACTCCCATACCCGCCAATGCATTTAGGAAAACGGGCAGGGTTGCCACAAGGGTTTTACCTTCACCGGTTGCCATCTCGGCAATTTTACCCTGATGTAGCACAACACCGCCAATAAGCTGCACGTCGTAATGCACCATGTCCCACTTTATCTGGGTTCCTCCAGCACTCCACTGGTTACTATATATCGCCTTATCGCCCTCAATGGTAACAAAATCGCGAGTAGTACTTAGGTTTCGGTCGAAATCGTTGGCCGTAACAACAATGGTTTCGTTATCGTTAAACCTACGGGCAGTCTCTTTTACTATGGAAAAAGCCTCAGGTAGAATTTTGTCGAGCACCTCCTCAACCTTCTTGTCAATCTGCTCAACCAGCTTATCAATTTCACCCGACAACCTTTCTTTCTCATCAAAGTCAATGGTATCGGATTCCATCTTAGCTTTCATCTCCTCAATATTCTTCCTGTCATCGGCAATATAATCACCAACCTGTTTCTTTAACCTATCCGTTTCAGCACGAAGCTCATCGTTCGATAGGGTTGTGAAACGAGGGTAGGCCTCTTTTATTCTTTCGAGATACGGCGTTAGCTCCTTTAAATCGCGTTGAGCCTTATTGCCAAAAAATTTTGATAAAATTTTGTCTATTGCACCCATGGGTTTATGTTGTTTAAATTAATTTGCGTTGCTGTTTAGGTTATGACTTGCAAATTTAGCAGAATTTTAGGAGTTGTGGAAACATATATATTAATTTGGGTTAATAAAAATATGATTATTTGATTTTTTACAGTAAACAAAGGGTGCTTGGGTGGATTGAGAGTAAGGTTGAGGTTGAGGTTGAGGTTGAGGTTGAGATTGAGATTGAGAAGGTGAGCAATGACAAGTGCCTTAAGTGAAAAGTGGAAAGTTAACAAGTAAGAACAAAAACTAAAAGCATGCGTGTTTGAATGGGGAATGCGAAACCCTAAAGACTAAAAGCTAAAAGCAAGGTTGAGGTTGAGAAAGTGAACAGTGAGCAGTAAGCAGTGAGCAGTGAGCAGTGAAAAGCGGTACACTGAGCCTGCCGCAGTGTTGAAAACTAAAAACTAAGAACTAAGAGCTAAAAGTTTGCTTACTCGAATGGTAGTGGGGAATTGGAAAAGCCAACAGCATTTTTTATACCTTTGTGGAAATATTTATTTAGCTATGACTCGCAAGTCCACCACCACAGAATCTAACCTCGAGTTTTTTGTTCCCGACCTATCGGAGGAGCTAAAACTACCCCTTGTAAATGCCTTTATTAGCGCAGGATTCCCTTCGCCCGCCGATGATTATTTAGAGGGTAAACTCGATCTAAATAAGCTACTTATACAGCACCCCAACTCCACCTTTTTTGCCAGGGTAAGAGGCAACTCTATGATTGACGTTGGAATTCACGATGGCGACATTCTGATAATTGACAAATCGCTCGAACCCAAGCATAATTCCGTTCTAGTTTGCTTTATTGACGGTGAATTTACCGTAAAAAAGGTAAGTAAGGTTGATGGTGATTTTTACCTGATGCCCGAAAACAAAGATTTTGCCCCCATTAAAATTGAGAAGGAGTCCGATTTTCGGTTATGGGGCGTGGTAACGCACTGTATTCATAAATTTTAGCGCGATGTTTGCCCTAATAGATTGTAATAACTTTTACGTGTCGTGCGAGCGAATTTTTAACCCTCTGCTCGAGGGGGTGCCCGTGGTTGTGCTCTCGAACAACGATGGCTGCATCATTTCACGATCCAACGAGGCTAAAGCCCTTGGGCTAAAAATGGGCGAACCCGTGTTTAAACGCAAGGATCTTATTGCCCAGCAAAACGTTAGGGTGTACTCATCAAATTATGCTCTGTATGGCGATATTTCGCATAGGGTAATGAATACCCTGCGGGACTTCTCCCCTTTTATTGAAATTTACTCCATCGACGAGGCATTTATCGATTTAAAGGGAATTCGCACCGACTTCACCATTTACGGGCAAAATATCAGAAAAACTATTCAGAAAGACATTGGGATGCCCATCGGTATTGGCATAGCACCAACCAAAAGCCTTGCAAAAATTGCGAACCGAATAGCCAAAAAGCGTACTGGGGTATTCGCCATAGAAACCGAAAACCAGCGCCTATGGGCACTTGCCAATACTCCCGTTGAGGATATTTGGGGCGTGGGTCGCCGATACGCCATTCTTCTTAAAAAACATGGGGTAAATACAGCCCTCGATTTTACCAACCTAAGCACCGACTGGATTCGTAGGCATATGACCGTTCAGGGGCACAGGCTAAAGGAGGAGCTACGCGGAAAATCGTGCATCGACCTAGAAACGATAATGCCGCCCAAAAAAAGTATTGCCACCACCAGAGCATTTGGCAAAAAACTATCGGATATTGAGGTAATTAAGGAGTCGGTCTCATCGCATGCCACCACCTGTGCCGCCAAGCTGCGCAAACAAAAATCGGTAGCTCGTTTCGTTACTATCTTTATACATACCGACCCCTTTTCGGAAACACAGAAATACGTATTGCGCAGCATTACCGTAACCCTACCCGTTGCATCGAACTCGGATAGCATAATTACCAAAGCCGCCATTAATGGGCTAAAAAAAGTATTTATCCCCAACCTGTTATACAAAAAAGCGGGGGTAATTGTAAGCGAAATTTGCCCCGAAAACGCCATACAGCAAAACCTGTTTGAGCACTACGATAGCAACAAGCTGAACTCGGTATCGAAAGTAACCGATTTTTTGAATGCCAAATACGGCAAGAGCACGGTTAAGCTAGCCGTACAGGGAAATAGCCGCGACTGGAAAGTAAAACAGGAAAAAAAATCGCCCGCCTACACCACCCGCTGGGATGAGATTATTGAGGTGCGTAATTTGTAGGATGAGGTTGAGGTTGAGGTTGAGGTTGAGGTTGAGGTTGAGGTTGAGGTTGAGAAAGTAAAGAGTAAGCAGTGAGCAGTGAGCAAGGTTGCTTCGTCGTTTCTCCTCGCAATGACGAAAAAACCCCAAAGGCTAAGGGTAAACAGGCTTAACCCGCATTATTCATCGAATTTGTTAAAGATGAATGCAAATGCAGATTATCACAACATAGTGGAGCCCAATTTTGAGTAACAAAATGAGTTGTGAGACTTAGTCGCTGCGGGAGGCAGTAATTATTTGAATGAATAATGGGGGTTAAACTTTTTTCGTATCTTTAGGCGCAACGAAAGGCGTTTTGAACTCCATCCAAAATATATCGCCAATCCCAGCACGTATCACAACCAAAACACCTATAATATCTTCAACATAAATTAGATAACAGACAAAAATAAAGTTTTTATGGACAAATGAATTTTCATTCCTAAATTTGCCCATCAAATAGTTTCTAAACATCTTTTTATAAAAATGGCTAGCTGAACAGCTCATTTGAATTACAAGATTCTTTTAACCCGCATTATTCATCAAATTTATTAAAGATTAGTAATTGGGGTTAATGAGGTAAAACAAAAACATTAGCATTAAAACGATATAACTATGACAAAAAAAATTAAATCAAAAGGGGTAATTGCAATTTTAACCGGTGGTGGCGATGTGCCTGGCCTTAATCCGGCAATTAGAGCGGTAACCATTCGCGCTTTACGCGAGGGGTATCAGGTTGTGGGAATACTTAGAGGTTGGGCAGGTATGATTGAGATTGTACGCGATAAGGATGCTGATAACAGCCGTTGCTATGAGTGCCTAACCGAAGGGAAGGTTAATAAAGCGTTCCGAACGGGAGGAACTTTCCTACACACCTCGCGAACAAACCCTTCGAACGTCTTAAAGAATAGTGTCCCCCCCCATCTACAGGATAAGTATAACAAGGATGTGAATGATCTTACTCCCGAGGTTCTTAAAAACCTTGATTTTATAGGTGTTGATTATCTTATCCCTATTGGTGGCGACGATACGCTTAGCTATGGGGTACGCCTGTATCAGGAGGGAAGAAAAGTGATTGCTATACCCAAAACAATGGATAACGATGTACCAGGAACCGATTACTGCATAGGTTTTAGTACCTGTATTACTCGTACAATCGCCATGACCGATATACTTCGTACCTCGGCAGGATCGCATGAACGAATACTTGTTATGGAGGTGTTTGGGCGTTATGCCGGTTTTACCGCTATGCTTCCCACAATGGCTGGTGTTGCAAATCGCTGTGTAATTCCTGAGCACAAGTTTGATGTTGATTTGCTCACCAAACTTCTAGTTGAAGATAGGCTTAAAAATCCCAGTAATTACTCATCGGTAATGGTTAGCGAGGGTGCCACATTTAGGGGTATGGATAAGATGGTTTTTGAGGGTGCAGAGCTTGATGCCTATGGTCACGCAAAGCTTGGTGGAATTGGCGATGTTATCTCTCAAAAGATAAAGGAGCTAACCCCTAAGTATAACAATGGAAAAAGGATTAACACCATTACCCAAAAACTAGGCTACTTGGTAAGGGGTGGAGAGCCCGATGCTATCGACTCAATTGTCCCTATGGCTTTCGGAAATCTTGCGCTTGACCTTATTTCAAAAGGAGTACACGGAAGGTTGATAGTACTTAAAAATGGCCGTTACGATAACATGCCCATTGATGTAGTAGTTAGCCAAAAGAAAGTTGTAAATGTTGAGAAACACTACAACACTGAGCGTTTGCGACCGTACTACAAGAAATTTGAGATGCTTCCGCTCTTTATAATGACCAGTGAGTAACCCCATTAACCCGCATTATTCATCAAATTTGTAAAAGATGATTACAAAGGCGGGTTACCCCAACATAGTGGAGCCCAATTTTGGGCAACTAGATTGGTTGTGAGGCTAGTCGCTGTGGGAGGCAGTAATTATTCGGATGAATAATTGGGGTTAAACAAATATTAAACATATCGTATACAAATAGTTATGAAAAAAATATTCATCACAGGCGAATTGGACGGGAAGGAAGTTTTTTCAACACCACACACCGAAGCCGATGACGACTGGATACGTGCAGCACGATTACAAAAGGCTGCAAAAGCAGGGGATAAGAAAGCCCAAAAACAGCTAAACAGGTTGGAAAAAACCGTAATGATAACCGATGGGGAAAACAAGTAATTAACGTAACACAATTAAAAAGCTGTGAAAGAACTAGTTGTAATCCTATCTGCAACCTGGAAATTTGCAGCCACCTTTCCTGTGGCAGTATATATATTTCGAATGTCGTTTTTCGAAACTATTCTATATACCAATATTGGCGGTCTTATAGGGCTAATATTTTTCACCCTACTCTCCAGAGGGTTGCTTAAGCTATTAAACACCTACTGGCCCGAAAAATGGCGATGCAAAAAAAAAGAACGTAAAATATTCAGCAAACGCAATCGCCGATTAGTAACCATTAAGAATAAATACGGCTTACCCGGAATTGTTATTTTAACCCCTGTTATACTATCTATTCCTATTGGTGTTTTTTTAAATACAAAGTACTACGGAAAACAAAAAAGCAGCTACCTCTTCCTGTTTTTAGGCCAAATTGCATGGTCTTTTATTTATACCATAGCTTTGGTAAAAATAAAAACCGCCATATAAAACTTATACCTACCCCGCATGAACCAAAACAACAAGATACGATGGTTTGAAATTTCAGCAGTTGCCCTTACAGGCATTTGCAAGTTTCTACTTGTCAATATTTTTGACCTCCAACAACTATTTATTGCCGCAAGTATACTATTCTGGGGTATTTATATTATTTATCGCAAAAAAAGGAATAAGGATATACTTCAATACTGGGGATTTACCCAAACCAACTTTTTAAAAACTTTTAAAATGGTTGGAATATTTGCACTTATCCTTATTGGCCTTTTTACTGCAAATGCCATTTTTAAACAGTACCAACTGCTTGATATACATCTTCTGTATGTATTGTTACTATATCCCATTTGGGGCCTAATTCAGCAATTTATGATGATGAGCTTAGTTCTAGGTAATTTGATAGATATGTCCTCGAAAAAAGTTCCCGAATTCGTTTATGCCTTAATAGTTTCTATCCTATTTTCTGCCGTACACTTCCCCTCCATTATCCTAATGATTATCACGTTTGCCCTAGCCCTTTACTATTCACAAGTTTTCCTTAGGTACAGAAATCTCTACCCATTGGGGCTTTTCCATGGATGGATTGCCAGCTTCTTTTACTACTACGTGTTAAACTTCGATTCATGGGAAAACGTTATCCTTCCTCTTTTCAGCTTTTAGTACCCCTTAGCCCGCTTCGGTAGGATTACTGTTTAGTAAGATGCAGCTAGCCAATTTTGGGTAACAAAATGGGTTGTGAGACTTTTAGTCGCTGTCAGAAACCCCAATTATTCGAATGAATAATTGGAGCTAATCACTATGATAAAAAACTACAGCTACATCGCATTATTTCCATTATCTTTGGTGCATTGAAAAATTTAAAATCGATTTTGAAAGACCTTTTACTTATTACCCCGCCCTTTACGCAGCTAAATACGCCCTACCCCGCAACGGCCTATTTAAAAGGATTTTTGAATACCCGAAACATTAGTGCCTACCAAATGGATTTAGGCATTGAGGTTATACTTGAGCTGTTTACAAAAAACAACCTTGAATATATATTCGAGGAGGCGTACCAAAGCAACCGAATAACATCGGAAAATTGCCAGCGGATATACGCCCTAAGAGCTGATTACTTGGCCGTTTTAAATAGCGTTATTCAGTTCCTGCAGGGCAAGAACCCAACCCTTGCTCGTGAGATTTGCACCCGAACGCTGTTGCCCGAAGCCTCGCGCTTTAATAGCTTAGATGATTTGGATTGGAGCTTTGGTACAATGGGAATTCTGGACAAGGCAAAACACCTTGCCACGCTATACCTCGAGGATCTATCGGATTTTATTGTGGAGTGTATTGACGAGAATTTTGGTTTTGTTAGATACGCGGAGCGCATGGGACGAAGCGCCAACTCATTTGATGAGCTATACCAACACCTGCAATCCGAAACAAAGTACATTGAAAAAATCACCCTGCAAACTCTTGATAAGCAGCTAAAAAAAGTACAGCCTAATTTGGCTTGTTTTTCGGTTCCCTTTCCCGGGAATTTGTACAGCACCTTTAGATGCGCCCAGTATATTAAAGCCCAATATCCGCATATTAAGGTGGCCATGGGCGGTGGTTTTCCCAATACGGAGCTGCGCTCGCTAAAAGATGTAAGGGTTTTCGAGTTTTTCGATTACATCACTTTAGATGATGGAGAATTACCCATTGAGCTATTAGCGCAACACGTTTGTGCGAACAAAGATGCTGCAAACGGTACCTTTAAACGTACACTTCTTTTAGAAAACGGGGAAGTTGTTTACAAAAACACTTCAACCAAACCAGATTATAAACAGTCCGAGCTCGGCACTCCCGATTACTCTGATTTGAGGCTAGATGAATACATTTCGGTTATCGAGATTGCCAACCCCATGCACAGCCTTTGGAGCGATGGCCGCTGGAATAAGCTTACCATGGCGCATGGCTGCTACTGGAAGAGATGCACATTTTGCGACACCTCGCTCGACTATATCGGTCGTTATGAACCCATCGATGCCAAAATTCTGGTTGACCGTATGGAGGTGCTGATTGCGCAAACTGGCGAAACAGGCTTTCATTTTGTTGACGAAGCGGCACCACCAGCCTTAATGAAAGCATTGGCACTGGAGATCTTAAAACGAAACCTCACCCTTACGTGGTGGACGAATGTAAGGTTTGAGAAAAACTTTACCCAGGATCTTTGCCACCTTCTAAAAGCATCGGGCTGTATTGCGGTTTCGGGAGGGCTCGAGGTGGCATCGGATAGGCTATTGGCGCTAATTGATAAGGGTGTAACCGTTGAGCAGGTGGCTCGCGTAACCCGAAACTTTACCAAGGCCAATATTATGGTGCATGCATACCTAATGTACGGTTTCCCAACCCAAACCGTGCAAGAAACGGTTGATAGCTTGGAGATGGTGCGCCAACTTTTTGAAGAGGGAATTGTGCAATCGGCCTTTTGGCATCAGTTTGCCCTAACAGCGCATAGCTTGGTGGGACTAAATCCTAAGAAATATGGTATTACCCCCATTTTAAAAGATATAACCTTTGCCAATAATGACATAGATTTTACGCACCAAACGGGCATTGACCATAGCCAGTTCAGTGCTGGTTTAAAAAAATCGCTCTATAATTTTATGCATGGCCTTGGCTTTGAATTGCCGCTGCAGGATTGGTTCGAGGTTAAAATTCCGAAAACCAAAATACAGCGCAACTACATACTTACCTGCCTAGCAACGGATCCCTATTTGAGCGTGCAAGCCAGCGCCAAAATAGTATGGCTTGGCAGCATGCCATTGGTAAAGGAACAAAGCAAAACGAAGAAAGGCACAACCCTAAAAACCCTTCAGCTAACCTTTCACCATAAAAGTTCTTCGGTTAAAATAAGCATTGAAAAGGACCAAGGCGAATGGCTACTAAACACCCTGCCTAGCCTATCGCCAGTATGCGATAAACTACTTAACTACGGAGAGCTAAAGGCTAATTTTGAAACCCATTTTGAAAGCTTTGAGCTATTCTGGTTCTCGAAACCCGTTCAGGAACTAAGAGATTTTGGCTTACTGGTTGTTTAGGGGCATTTTTTTATCCCCGCTACCGCACGAGTTTCCTCGTGTGGTAACGAAGCAAGGGAAAATAGTTATATTTGCTTACATTGGTGTCCGGTTAATATTTATAGATTCCTCCTACGGTCGGAATGAC
>Ga0265295_1004449_pt1 | contig 18845 bp, 16 predicted proteins | sample Munlansysbiofilm_FD_192503 | JGI IMG/M metagenome (GOLD analysis project Ga0265295, IMG submission 192503) | Leachate microbial communities from a municipal landfill in Southern Ontario, Canada - Methane capture system biofilm | ecosystem: Engineered > Solid waste > Landfill > Unclassified ... | reverse complement strand
ACACCTTTTTCTTGGTAGTCTTTAAGAATTTCCATGACCGCGCGATCTTTAACGGATCCGGCAGGATTTTCTTTTTCTAATTTCGCAAAAAGATGACATTTAAGATTAAAATGTCTTTCGATATTTGATAACTGTTGGATGGGGGTATTGCCAACGTTATTTGTAATGTTACCCATCCAAAGATTATATATTAAGTTCGCATTTTGATAAATACTTATGCAAAATTACGATTTGATTATTGTGAAGAAATTATATGAATAGATTATAAACGCGTATTTTAATAGGGAATCGTTATATACACATACCCATCTTTACACATTTTCATTTAAGGTTTTTCAAAAATAACAATTTACCTATTTTTTAAACGCTATTTGCCTTTATGAAACGATATATTGTCTCATCAATACAACATTGTGGTTATATTAAAAGTGTTAAACAATTTGTTATTAGCTAATCAAAATATAAATGACTAATTATTTATTTGTGTAAAAAATAAGGAAAAATCGTTTTTTATTATAATTTAATGCGTAAATAATAAAAATTAGGGAATTAATATAGACTTATCATGTTACGTATTGTCACTTTCCAAATATGCAAAAAGTATTTCTCTTATTTAGACGTATCATTTTAATGAAGCCGTAAATAAAAAACCACATCGTTTTATGTTTCAGTTTCTTAGTTATTAGTAAGAATTACGTAGCATATTAATCGCGGAAAAAGACAACAAATCATTTATCAATAAAGATTTGTATAAAGGTTTTTAAAATTCAGTATTTTTTTAAAATTTTTGGCGTTTACAAGAAATATAAAAAGAAGTATTTTCAAAAAGTATGGAAGAATACAACGCTCCTTTTTTCAAAGATAAATAAGAGACATGAATGTTGCTTTAAAAGTCTGTATCATCAGATACATATAAATATTTAGTTAAAATTTTTTTTGTTGATCTTTATTTAAACCCTATTATTACGATGAAAGCAGAATTTCAACCACACTTTTCGCATCATATGTTAAAATAAAACATGTTAAACAATATACAAAAAGGTTAATCATATGCACTATGTAAAAGAACGTTCAATTAGTTTATTAGATTTAATAAAAATATTGTGGCAAAAAATCATACACATTTTATTGGCTTTTCTACTTGGTTTTGTTATTAGCATTATTTCATTTCCTTTTTCTGTAACACCTAAATACACGGCAACAGGAAATTTTATTATTAACAAAAGTTTGTCAAGAGAACTCCAAGTAGCCGCTTCTGAACTAGTAGACTCAGAAGCAGTTATAGAATTGGCCTTAGATGACTTGTATGAAAATGGCATTACCAATTGTAATGGAACTAGTATTGATAACAAATACGTATTGGAAGGAATCAGTGCTTTTTACAATGATTATTCACCAACAATAATTGTTGAATTTACAAGTCGAAACTCAATATACAACCAAGAAATTGTCAATTCAATTATTGATTCAGCAATCGAATATGGTAATTCAGAAATATCAATTTTTACGAATTCACTTACTATTGGTGAATACTCTCAAAACTCAATTTATACTGGAACAACTAAAGTTGTTTATTATTCAATTGGAACAATTTTTGCTGGAATCATCGCAATTACTCTTATTTTGTTGTTGTCGATTTCTAAAGGTAAAATCATTTTTGAAAATGACTATAGTAATTTAGGAATCCCATTTTACAAATTTTCGCAAAAACTAGATGGAAAAACCAAACAAATTCAGTTTAAAAAAATGTTTAATGAAATAGAAGGTTTTTTTCGAAAAACTCATATAAAAACCATTGGATTAATAAACCCTAGTGTCACTACTACTTTGACTGAATTATTCAATGAAATCATCGCTTATACTATGTTAGAAAACAAAAAAATAGCCGTTATTGTTTTTGATAATCAGAGTGAAAAAAATCTAAAAAATAGATTTTTGACCAGCGAGACTTCTATTATAGATGACACTGATGTTAATAAAAATTTGTATTCTATGACAACTATTTCAGAAAATTTTTCTTTAATTTCCTTCTCAAAATTCAATTCGGAAGCTAGATTGCTAAAAACAATTGATCTTTCATCTATTTTTAGGAGGTTAACTAAAACAAATGATTTGCTTTTTTTGATGTTAAATAATAATGAAAACGAATCGACTTACCTGATAACGTTAGACGATTTAGATTTATTATTCGTGGGAATTGAAGTTAATAGCACAAGGATAGTTGATTTTAAAAATATTTTGGTAAATATAAACAAAGAACAATTTGAAAAAGCCTTTTTAGGAGTTTTAGACAACAATTGTAAAACAAATCCATTTCGCAGTCTTTTTTTAAAAATTAAAAAAACTTTTGAAAGAAAAAATAATCGCAAAACAAAATTATAGTACTCTTCATAATTGTGCTATAATCTCTGTTACTAAAATAACTGATAAAACTTTTTTTGAAAGGGTTGACAATGAAAATATTATTTGTGGGAATCGGCAAAATAATGTACATGCCTTATTTAAATTTTTATATAGAATTTTTAAAAAATACATCATATAAAAATGAGTATCATCTTTTTTATTGGCAAAGAGATAATAATCCGGATTTACCCGCACCTAGTAATTTTTCGAAAGTCTTTAAATACTCAGGATTTACACACGGAAAAAACTCTGTGGTTTCCAAAATTGGACACTTTTTAAAATTTCGGAAAATGGGAGGGAAAATAATTAGAACTAATACCTACGATAAAATAGTCTTTTTACATTCTGTTCCAGCGGTTCTTTTAGAGAAATATCTAAAAAATAAGAGGATTAAATATATATTAGACTATAGAGATTTTTCCCATGAAAATTTGCTGTTTTATAAGAAAATTATTTCTAGATTGGTTTTTAATTCCGAATTCACCTATATTAGTTCTCCTGGATTTAGGAAATATTTACCAAAATCAAACAAAATATATCAAGTTCACAATATTAGCAATGAAAGTATGGATTACTTTTCAAAAAGAAAAATTATTAATAGCAAAAAAGAAACTATTAACATAAGCTTTTGGGGGAGGATCAGACATTATAAAATAAACAAATTATTGATATCGAAAATTGCTAACAACAATCGTTTTATTTTAAATTATCATGGGCTAGAGCAAAAAGATGCAATTAAATTAAAAAAATATTGTAAAAAAAAGAATATTAAAAACGTGTTTTTTTGTGGAGAATACTTTCCAGATGAAAGGCTAAAATTTGCGAATAATACAGATTTATTACATAATTTTTATGATAATAATGTTAGAACGATTAATGCTTTGGGCAATAAGTATTATGATGGCATTGTATTTAAAATTCCACAATTGTGTAATGAGGGTTCATTTATGGGAACAATGGTTTCCAATTCAGGATTAGGAATATCTATGAATATTAAGGATCCTATGTTTGCAGATAAATTATTAAATTACTTGAACGAACTAAATTATGAGGTTTTTTATAATAATTGTGCTCAGGAAATGAAAAAAATAAATATAGAACAAACACAAGCCGCAGAATTGTTATATGATTTTTTCAAAGATAAAAAATGAGAAAAAAATCTAACAACAACAAATCCACAAAATGGATTATATATATTTCTTCAACAGTTACTAGCAAATCTTTTTCAGATTTATTTTTTAAATCAGGCAAAATGCCTGGACAACAAATTCAAAAATTTCATCGTTTGTTTTTAGAAGGATTATCAACGAATGATGTAAAATTAATTGCAATATCATCTTTACCAGTAACAAGGGGAACAACAAAAAAAGTGTTTTTTTGTGGTAAAACAATTTATGAAAATAACGTAAAATTTAAATACCTTCCCACAATAAATATTAGATATATTAGATATTTTTTAAATTTATTATTTTCGTTTTTCGCCACTTTTTTTTCAACTATTTTTAAGAAGAATGTTAGAATAATTTGCGATCCATTAAATGTTTCTGCAACTTCTGGAGCGATTTTTGCGGCAAAATTGTTAAACAAGACTACTTGTGGGATTATCACTGATTTTCCAGAACATCTATACTGTTCAAGTTCAATGAAGATAAAATATAATGACTTTCTTATCAAAAAAATGGATTACTATGTCTTTCTTGTTGAAGCAATGAACGAGAAAGTGAATAAAAAAAATAAACCCTATATAGTAATTGAAGGTCTAGTTGATGCGAAAATTCGTTTTTCTAATAATGAATTAAATAGCAAATATTCTAATAAAGTAGTGATGTACGCTGGTAAATTGGACCAAAAATACGGAATTTGCAATCTTATACATGGATTTATTAACGCAAATATTGATGGCGCTGAATTACATATCTATGGTAATGGTGATAGCGAAAAAATGGTAATTCAAGCAACTAATGAATTTCCCAACATTAAATATTTTGGAACAATCAATAATGAAAAATTGATAATAGAAGAACAAAAAGCAAGTTTGTTAGTCAACCCAAGACCCACTAATGAAGAGTTTACCATCTATTCTTTTCCGTCTAAGAATTTAGAATACATGGTGTCTGGAACACCATTGTTGACAACAAAACTTTCGGGGATTCCTAGCGAATATTTTCAATATTCTTATATTATTGATTCTTTTGACTCAAAAGGCATTTCTAAGTCATTAATTGAAGTGCTAAAATTTTCTTCAGAGGAACTCCATAGAAAAGGACTTCGTGCTAAAGAATTTGTTCTAGCAGAAAAAAATAATCTTATTCAAAGTAAAAAACTTTATGACTTTTTGTTCCAAACCAAAGGATAAATATTTTAGTGAAAAGAATTGTCATCAACGAACAACTCATATTATCAATTGCACTATCATCACTAGTATCTTATTTTCCTATTGTTAATTGTATTAATTCCATAACCAACCTTTTTTTACCTGAAGGCTTTATTTATGACACATTTTTGATGTACTTAATATTATTATTTGTATTTTTGTACTCGCTCTTTTTAATTACAAAAAAAATTAAAATTGATACATTAATTTTGCTTTTATTTATCTTCTTATCTTATTTATTTACATACCTTTTTTACGAAGATAACCGTAAGTATATGTTTACCAATGTTTTTGATTTATTAAATAACCCTATCTATATATTGTTTGTTTTCGGTTATTTAGGTTATGTTTTTGTAAGACAAATTAATAATTTTCCCCTTTTTATAAAAGTCTTTAAATACTTCTCTTATGCAGTAATTAATGCTTCTATAATAACGTTTTTTATTGGAGTATTAAAAGATTCACAGCCCCAGTATATGGTTTTTTCTTATAACATGCTAGCGCAGACATGTTTTATGCTGTTTTTATACTTAAAAGAGCGGAAAGCTATATTTTTATTTACTGGTATAATGGGAACTCTACTTATTTTTTTTGCTGGTGCTAGAGGTCCTATAGTCATACTTATATTAAGTTCCCTTCTTTATTATTTTTTTAGACGATCTAATGTATTTAATAAATTACTATTTTTGGTTTCAATAGTATTTTTATTGGCTTTTGGATACATATTTAAAGAAACACTTTTGAAAATTTTGAACGTTATATCAGTCAATCTATATTTTGACAGTAGAACAATAAAACTATTGTTATCCGGCGAATTTTTAGATTTGTCGGGAAGGGACATTTTACTCGATAATATTTATAAAAACTTGAATATTTTTGGACATGGCCTTTATGGAGACAGAGTAATTAACGGCGTTTATAGCCATAATTTGCTTGTCGAAATTCTATTCGAATATGGATTACTTTTTGGCATTCTGCTTTTCATTGTTATACTATCAATAGTTAGCAAAGCTCTTTTATCAAAAAACGACGATATACAGTTACTTGCTTTTGTTTTTTTGACTACAGGATTTTTCAAACTTTTTTTAAGTGGAAGTTATTTGAATCAAGAACCATCTTTTTTCATACTACTTGCATTTGGAATAACCACCCTGCAAAAAAGTGTTCATATTAGGAGGATAAATCTATATGAAAGTTCTATGGCTGTGTAATATTATTTTGCCTAAAATATCGAAAAACATTTCAAAACCAATCAATAATTATGGTGGTTGGTTAACCAGCTTGTCTGATGATGTTTTGACAAAAGATAATGTTAAACTACATATTGTTTTTCCTTTGAGTCAGCATGCAGAAGAAGTTGGAGAAGTAGAAGGTTTAAAATACATTAGTTTTAACCCCAAAAATGGTTTAGAAAAATATGATAAAAGTTTGAAAAATAATTTTATAAAAATCATTAAGCAGATTAATCCAGATATTATTCATATTTTTGGAACTGAATTTCCTCATACATTTTCGATGATTGAAGCTGCTGAGTTCATTGGTTTAGAAAAAAGAATTATTATACACATTCAAGGTTTAATTTCTATATATGAAAAACATTCATATGCTTCTCTTCCTCAAAAAGTTATTAAAAATTATACCGTAAGAGATTTCTTTAAAAAAGATAATATCAAACTTAGAAGAATTAAATATGAACAGTTAGGCCAATATGAAATTAAGTCATTATCTAAAGTATCTTATGTAACAGGTAGAACCACCTGGGATTTAGCTTGTGTGAAACAAATTAATCCGAGTATTAATTATTTCCATTTCAACGAAAGTTTGCGAGATGTTTTTTATGAAAATCAATGGAATTTTGATAATTGCGAAAAATATTCCATTTTCACTAGCCAAGGTTCAAGTCCAATTAAAGGGTTTCATTATTTATTAAAAGCTTTGTCTATTGTCGTTTTACAATATCCCCAAGTTAAACTATACGTTGCTGGCGTAAATTTATACGCAATTAATAAACTTAGGCTAACTTATTATCAAAAGTATTTACTTAATTTGATTAATACTCTTGGGTTGAGTAGTAACATTGTTTTCGTAGGCGTTATAAATGAAACTCAAATGTGTGAAATTTTATTGCGTTCGAACATATTTGTTTTGCCTTCATCTATTGAAAATAGTCCGAATTCTTTAGGCGAGGCTATGATTTTAGGCGTACCTAGTATTTCTTCGTATGTTGGAGGAGTTCCTGATATGATTACACACAATAAAGAGGGCTTTTTATATTCAGCCGATGCCCCATATATGCTTGCATATTATATTAACAAAGTTTTTTCAAGTGATAAAAATGAGATAACACAATTATCAGAAAAAGCTAGAGAAAGAGCACTAGATACACATAATAGAGCAAACAACCTCAAAAATTTGCTTGAAATTTACAAAAAAATAATATATTTAGACAAGAATATTTTATAAAAATGCTATATTTATAAACGACAATATTTTTAAGATTAATTCTCATGAAAAATAAAGAAATTAAATTTGGCGCTATATTATCTTATATATTAGTGTTTGCTAATACTTTTTATGGTCTTTTACTAACACCCTATATTCTCGGTCAAATTGGTAATAGTGAATTTGGTGTATATAAAGCTATAGGTTCAATTACTGCAACAATGATGATACTAGATCTTGGTATCGGTGGAACTATCCAAAGATATATTGCTAAATTTAGGGCTGAAAATCAAAAAGACAAAATTAACAATTTTTTTGCGATGAGCATTGTACAAACTTTTTTTATCATTATTTGTTTAATTTTATTATCAATACCGATTTATTTTTCAATTAATAGTTTATATGAAAACAGTTTTACTTCCACCGAATTAATTAGAGCAAAGCAATTATTCTTACTGCTTATAATTAGTGTATGTTTTAATGTTATTGATCGAGTCTTTCAAGGTGTTATGTTTGGCCATAATCGTTTTATTTTTGTTAAATGGACTAAATTATCATCAATTATTATTAGAAGTATTTTATTGTTCGCTGTTTTACCATTTTATAAAAACTCTATTACATTAGTCATGATAACTATTATTTTGGATATCTTAGTTACCATTGCAAGCATCTTTTATATTAGCAAAAAATTGAAAGTAAAAGCCAAACTAACAAAATGGGATAAACATTTATTCATTGATTCTTTAGGTTATACAGTTGCAATATTTATTCAGTCAATAATGACCCAATTAAATTTGAACTTTGATAATGCAATTATTGGAGCAATAAAAGGAACTGAACTAGTAACTATTTATTCATTTGGATTGCTTGTTTACAATTTATTTGTTAATCTTTCGTCAACAATTTCCGAATTACTTTTACCAACTGTCACAAATATACTTCATTCAGAAAACAGCAAAGAAAAACTAGAAAAATTAGTTTTGAAAATAGGCCGTATTCAATATATGCTCTTGGGCGCAGCCTTTTTTGGTTTTATCTTTGTTGGGAAAGAATTTATTGAATTATGGTTAGGACCTAATTTTAAAGATGTGTGGGTAATAACATTAATACTAATGATTCCAGCAATATGGGAACTAACAACTAACACATTTCTTGCTATTCTTAGAGCTAAAAAACAGTTAAAATACAGAACGATTATTCTCGTAATTGGTGCACTATTTAATCTTGTTACAACAATATTGGGTGTTATGTGGTTTGGATATTTATCGGCCGCCATTGTAACTGCATTAACAAGTTTGCTCGTTTCTATAGCGATGAATATTTATTATTATAAGGTTCTTCATATAAACTCGTTTTCCATCTTTATGAAAATAATATTTCCAATCACACTATGTTTTATCCTTCCTAGCTTTTTAATTTACCTTATGAATATAATTATGAATGTTTCTTGGGTTATATTTTTGGTTAAAGTATTAGTTTTTTGCGTTTTTTATGCACTGATTCTCTATTTTTTTGGATTGAACAAATCCGAAAAAGACTTTTTTTTCAAAAGAAAGGGAACAATTAATAATAAATAAGCTTTTAATTAAAAAGCGATTTTTTTACAAAAACGCTGGTATAATAACTATAAATCAGTAAAGATGAGGTAGCAGCATGAAGAAAGTGCTTATTATACAAGAAATAATACCCGAGTACAGGATTCCTATTTTTAATGAACTTGCGAGTAAAGTCGACCTTACTATATTATTCTCAAAAGGTAGTGTTTTAAATTCATTTAAATTTAAAACAATATTTGTCCCAGTAAAAACTTTTTTTTCGAGATTTCACCTACACACAAAAAACATTCGCAAAATTTGTAATCAATTTGACACTGTGGTCGCTATGTTTGATTTATCTTTTTTAAATCTTAGATTATTAGCGTATTTTCCAAGAAAATTTAAATTAATATACTGGGGAATTGGTGTTTCTGCTTCCTATAATCACAGATTTGATGTTGATAAGAGGGGAGACAAGAAAAGAATTAAATACTTAAATTTATCCGATGCATGTTTGTTTTATTCTCAATATCCAGTTGATAAATATATAAAATTAGGCCTGAAAGCCGAAAAAATGTTCGTAGCAAATAATACTGTTCAAGTTTTAGTAGACTATTCTTTTCATGAAAACGTAGAAGTCAAGAAGGACAAGTTTTTATTCATTGGATCTTTATACAAGCAAAAACGGTTAGATTCCCTTATAGAAGAATACACAAAAGCATATCTTGTAAACAATGATATTCCAGCTCTTTTTATTATAGGAGACGGAGTACAGAAAGCTGAAATACAAGAACTAATTAATAAATTTAACCTTTCCTCAAAAATTCATATGGTTGGCGCAATTTATAATCAATCTGATTTGGTTAATTATTTTTTATCTAGCTTTTTATGCTTTTCACCTAATCAAGCTGGATTAAGTGTTTTGCAATCAATGGGATATGGAGTACCTTTTGTAACAACGGAGAACGCTATAACTGGAGGAGAAATATTTAATATTAATAATGGAATAAATGGACTTCTACTAAAAAATGTATCAGAATTTAAAGATATTATTTTAGATGTCAAAAAAAACCCACTAAAATATCTTAAAATGGGGGAACAAGCTAAAATTTATTATTTTTCTCATAGAACAATTAAACATATGGTTGATGGTTTTATATCAGCGTTTGATTATGTTGTGAAAGGGGAAAGTAAATAAGGCATAATTTGGTGACATTATTGCTTATATTGTTTAGAAAAACACAACACTTGTTATAGTTGTTGTATAATGACTCAGTGAGCAAATAAATTCATGAATTAAAGGAGTTTTAATTATGATTAATATTGTTGGTTTAGGATATATTGGATTACCGAGTGCTCTTGTTTTCGCAAATAATGGATTTGAAATTGTTGGAACAGATATAAATAAAGAATTAATTCAACATCTTAAAAATGGAAAAGTTTCTTTTGAAGAGAAGGGATTAGTTGAACTTTTTGAAAATTCAATTAAAAAAAAATTAGCTTTTTCGGATTCTCTTGTAAAAACTAACACTTATTTAATTGCCGTTCCTACTCCCTATGATAAAATAAGCAAAAAAATTGATCCAGAATACGTTATTAATGCTGTTAAATCAGTTTTAGAAATATGTGAAAAAGAATCAATAATAATTATTGAATCAACTATTTCACCAGGTACGATAGATAAATTTATAAGGCCTTTAGTTAATAATGAATGTTTGGAAAAAAAGAAGAAAATTGAGATTGTTCATGCACCTGAAAGAATTATTCCGGGTAATATGATTTTTGAGTTGGAGCATAATGCAAGAACAATTGGTGCAGATTCTGAACAAATTGGGGAAAAAATAGCTTCTATATATAGAAAAATCACAAAAGGAACTGTGGTCGTTACGGATATAAAGACAGCAGAAATGACAAAAGTAATTGAAAACACATATAGAGCCGTTAATATAGCCTTTGCAAATGAACTAGCGAAAATTTGTCATTTTGACAATATGAATGTTCATGAGATTATCAAAATTTGTAATATGCATCCTAGAGTTAATATTTTAAATCCAGGTCCAGGAGTAGGAGGCCATTGTATTCCTATTGACCCATGGTTTTTAGTTGGTGACTATCCAACGTTAACAAAGGTTGTTTGGGAATCTTTAAAGTTGAACGAATCGATGCCGGAATACATTTTACTTAGAATTAAAGAGATTATGGATGAAAATGGATTAAAAGATATTAGTAAAGTCGGCTTATATGGATTGACTTATAAAGAAAATGTTGATGATTACCGTGAAAGTCCTAGTTTACAGTTATTGGATATTCAGAAAAAGCACTTAGCTTTGCCACTTAAGTCTTTCGATCCAATGATAAAAAAGAAGATTGTAGATAATCAATATTTCAATTTCGATGATTTTTTGAATGATATTGATTTAATTGTAATAATGGTAAAGCATGAAGAAATAATCCTGAATCAAAATAAACTATCTGGAAAAATTGTTTTTGATACACAGAATGTTTTGACACTTTCAAAAACATACAAACTGTAAATATGAAAAAAATCATGGTTATTTTTGGCACAAGGCCAGAAGCAATTAAAATGTGTCCGGTAATTCTTGAATTAAAAAGAAATAACAAATTTTTTGAAACAATTGTTTGTGTAACTGGACAACATAAGGAAATGTTAGATAGCGTTTTAGATGCTTTTGACATAAAACCTGATTTTAATTTACACATCATGAAAGATAATCAAACGTTATTTGACATTACTATTGGTATTCTTAGTGACATTAAAGAAGTTTTGGAAAAAGTGAAACCTGATCTTGTTTTAGTTCATGGTGATACAAGCACAACATTTGTTACATCTTTGGCATGTTTTTATTTACAAATACCTGTTGGTCATGTTGAAGCTGGATTAAGAACATTTGACATTAGCTCTCCTTTTCCAGAAGAATTTAATCGCCAGGCCGTTTCATTAATTTCGAAATTTAACTTTGCTCCCACAGAAAGAGCAAAACAAAATCTTCTAAAAGAAGGAAAAGACAAAAAAACCATTTTTGTAACAGGGAATACAGCAATTGATGCTTTAAAAACAACCATAAAAAGCGATTATAAACATCAACTATTAGATTGGTCGATGGATTCCAAATTAGTATTATTAACTGCTCATAGGCGAGAAAACATCGGCGAGCCGATGCAACACATGTTTAAGGCAATTAGAAGAATTGTTGATGAACACAAAGAAATAAAAGTGATTTATCCCATTCATTTAAACCCAGAGATTAAAAAAACAGCATCTAAATTTTTACTAGACCATGAAAGAATAAAAATTATTGAGCCAATGGATGTTTTAGATTTTCACAATTTTTTAAACGCTTCGTATCTTGTTTTAACTGATAGTGGTGGAATTCAAGAAGAAGCGCCTTCATTAGGGAAACCTGTTTTAGTTATGAGAAGTACTACGGAAAGACCAGAAGGTGTCGAAGCAGGAACTTTAAAACTTGTGGGTACAGACGAAAAAACAATTTATTCAGAGTTTAATTTATTATTAACTGACGAAACTGAGTATGATAAAATTTCAAAAATTGCCAATCCTTATGGCAATGGTTTCGCAAGTAAAAAAATTGTTGAGATTCTCATTAAAGAATTGTTTTAGTTCTTTTTTTAAACTGGTCATAATTTTTGATTAAGGAAAAACATTTTAACTAGAACAAGTAAAAAACGGTTTTTTGTGCAAATTAGTATTTATAAAAACGAATTATAAAAAATACTTATAATGATTTTTCTCATGATTATTATATCAAACAAGAAAATAATGATAAATATTATTTAAAAAAATTTAGGTAGTGTTAAATGACAAATCCAATGCAACAAGCAAAGGTTTTGTTTTTTTCTTATAATTAATTTGTCTTTCTTGCCTGGAAAGGAGTTAGACACATGGAGAAAAAAAGACTTTTCATCGTTTATCGATTGATGATCGAATGACGATTCAGGCTTGCATTCACGATAATCAAAGTATGACTCAAATTGCAACGCGTCTTGGAGTCAATAAATCAAATATTTCTCGCGAGATTCGTCTTCATCAAATAGTCAAAGAAGGATACGCTGTTAAAAACTGTTCTCATTGGAATCGCCTTGGTCTTTGTAATGCTTGTCAATGTCGATGTTGCTGTAGTAAAGAACATTACTATTACAACTATGTAAAAGCCCAAAAAAAGACCGATTTACAAAATAAATCTGCTCGTTCAAAATCAAAGTTGCTTCCCGCCCAAATTCGTTTGATTGATGACATAGTGACCGCGGGAGTTCATTTGGGTCAGTCACTTCATCATATCTATATTTCTAATCCAATACTCGCTAAAATCTCCGTTGAACAGACCATTCGTCGCTTGTGCTATCGTCACGAGTTATCTGTAAAACCACACGAACTCTTCAATTAGCTTTTTCCAAAAGGTAAAAGTCTTAATCAAATTTCCCAAGAAGATTTAAATGCAGTATTCTCCAATATTAATTCCTATGTCCGCAAAGCCAAAGGTGATAAAACATCTTATAATCTGATGAAACATCGCTATTATCAAAATTTCCTCGATACTATTGGTATTCGCCGTATTCCAAAAAAAAGGTCCAATTAACCCAATTAATTTGACCTAGTCACAATCGGCAAGAAAGACAAACCTCGCAAGTTTTACACCGTTGCATTCAGTTAGTCACATTGATTCGACGGTGGCTTTTCTTGCACCTTGATTATCTATCAAAAGACACTTTTTTGTCAAACTTTGACAGGGCTATATCAACACAATTTGAATTATTATAGATTCCATCTGATAATCATTTTTTTGTTGTAATCACTTTGTCAAATAACATTTTAAAAACTTAATTATAGGAATGGAAAAATTAAAATATTTGTTATAACTCCGAGATATTATCCAGAACAATTTTCAATTGTGAACATTTGCGAGCAACTTAGTAAAATGGGTCACGATATTACGGTATTAACGGGAAAGCCTAATTATGGATACGGAAAAATAATTGATGGATATGAAACCCTTAATAAGGAAAACATTAATGGAATTGATGTTTATCGTGTTAATGAGGTAGCAAGAACAGATGGGTTGAAAGGATTGCTTGTTAATTACAAATCTATTTTTTTCCAATACAAAAAATTTTTAAAAAGTCACAATGATAATTACGATATAGTTTTATCACACGTTATGTCACCGATTTTTACGATGCGAGGAATCAACAGGTTTTGTCAAAAGCAGAAAATACCCCATGTTCATTATGGGCTTGACCTATGGCCGGAATCGTTAATTGCTGCCTCATATACAAAAAGAAGTAATCCAATTTTTCAATTAACAAAAATTTATTCCCGCAAATTATATAAAACTTGTGATTATATTACTTTTGCCTCACCATCAGTTGAAACATATTTTCGGGATTATCTTAAAATTAAAAAAATACCATTTAAACAAATTTATCAACCAACGCTAACTATAAAACCAAATATTGAAATTGCAAAAAAACATGAATATTGTAAAAATGATAAGGTTAATATCTTATATTGTGGATCCATTGCACGTTTTCATCGATTAGATTTATTCTTAGAAGCTATTAAAAAGCAACACAATATTTAAAATATTTGTTATAGTTATTTTATTACTTCAAGAAAGCGGAGAATTGTAATGAAAGTAGCGTATGTAGGTGGTTATTGGTCCACTAATATCGGAAATGCTTTTTTTAACATAGGCGCAGATTACGTATTTTTATAATAATGGTGATTTTGAAAATGATATGTACCGTGATTTTACCTACATTGATGACATTGTTGAAGGTATATTTCGCTTAATGACTAAACCTCCAGTGGAGTTAGCAACCAAACATCGGATTTTAAATATTGGTAATAATCAACCCGAAAAACTTATGACTTTTATCACAACTTTAGAAGAATGCTTAGGGAAATCTTTAGGAAAGAAAGTAGAATTCAAAAAAGTATATGAAAACATCAAACCTGGTGATGTGCATAAAACTTACGCAAACACAAAAAAGTTGGAATCCTTAATAGACTTTAGACCGCAGACAAGTATAAAAAACGGTTTACATGCTTTTACTGATTGGTATGTATCATTTTTTAATAAATATCTGTAGAGTTATGATATACGCATTATTACTAATTTTTTGGGGGGACATTCAATGAAAACAGTAATTACTTATGGTACATTTGATTTACTTCACTATGGGCATATAAATATATTAAGAAGAGCAAAATCTTACGGAGATTGGTTAATAGTTGCCTTGTCTACAGATGATTTCAATAGATTAAAAGGTAAGCAAAGTTTTTTTACCTATGAACAAAGGAAAAACCTTTTAGAATCAATCAGATATGTAGATGAAGTTATTCCAGAGAATAATTGGGAACAAAAAATTACAGATATTAAGAATAACCATGTAGACGTTTTTGTAATGGGTGATGATTGGCAAGGAAAATTTGATTTTTTGAAAGATTTTTGCGAAGTAATTTATCTTCCTAGAACCCCAGAAATTTCAACCACACAAATCAAAGAAAAACTTAAAAAATAATGTTTTAGTATTGAAAATAACTAATTGGTGAAATTATTTTCATCCAAACAACATTTATATTGACAGTTTATTAATTTGAGAATATAGATATTAATTTTGACCAATATTGTGCGAAGATTATAGATATTGATGTAAGTAATAAATGTTTGTCATCCTTTTAAGCTAATAAGCTTTGATTTTAATTTAAATTACCTATAATCTATGTTCGACTTGCATTGATTAAAAACGAGGAAATTATGAAGATAAAAAAAACAATTGAATATTTAATTAAAAGCAATCGAATGATTCAGTTTTTTTATAAACATTTTTTGAGTTTTTTAATGAAAGTAATTTCGTTATTTATTAGAGTTGATGAGAATCTTTATTTTTTTACTGGGCATAGTGGCGGAATTAACGATAGTCCCAAAGTTATTTATGATCGATTACTAGAAAACAAAGACCCAAAAACTAAAATAATTTGGGGAATTGATAAGAAAAAGCATAAATGTTTAGAAAGTGTTAATACTGTTCAAATAGATACTTTTAAATATTTTATTTACACGATGAAAGCAAAATATTGGGTAGCATCCGTGAATATAGAACGGGGATTAAATTACAAGAAAAAAAAGCAGATTTATTTAAATACGTGGCATGGAATACCAATTAAGACTATTGGAAATGATGCTCCGGGTAGAAAAGATTTTAATTTTAGTAGCATTGATTATCTAATTGTTTCAGGAGAATATGAAAGAAAAATATATCAAAGGGCTTTTAAAATACCTTCAAACCATTTTCTTAATGCAGGTTTGCCAAGGAATGAAGAGTTATATAAAGAATTATCTATTGAAGAAAAAAATGCGATTAAGAAAAAATTATCAATTTCATTAGATAAAAAAGTGATTTTATATGCCCCTACTTGGCGAGATAGCGATAACAAAGGGAAATCATATGATATTGCTCCTCCAATAACAATTAAAAAGTGGAAAACCAAACTTGAAAAAGATTACATTATCTTAATGCGTTTGCATCCATATACCGAAAAAATAATGAATATTACTTTTGATGATTTTTTTCGTGATGTTTCTCAAAATGAAAACTTAAATGATTTAATAAAAATTGCTAATATTTTAATTACAGACTATTCTTCGATAGCTTTCGATTTTTCCATTACTGGAAAACCAGTAATGTTCTTTGCTTACGATTTCGATGAATATAACAAATCAAGGGGTCTCTATATTAATTTGTCTGAAGAATGTCCACTCAGTTATTCAACGGATGAAGATGTATTACTAAACAAGCTTATTGATTTCCAATCTCAACAGCTTTCAAATGAATCGATTAATTTTTACAGTAAATATATTCAATATCACGGTAACTCAATAGATATGTGTCTTGCTGTACTTAAAAAAAATAATTAGGATTGTATTTCGTGAATTCACGCATTTGTTGGATAATAATTCTAATTAACTCACTAATGCAATTATCTAAGTAGCATGATAATATTTCCTTATGAAAGATTATAAGAATGTTGTTTTTTTCTCTCATATATATTCGAATGATAATGTCTCATTTCCATTTAATAGGGAAATTGCAAATGAGAATTATGAAAAAAACTTTATATATTTGTTTGAACAGGTTTTTTCTAAAGTGTTTTTAATTAATTATCCATTTATTGCAAACAATAAAAATATTAGTTATAAAGGTATTCTTCCTTATAACAACACTAATTCCTTTCTAAAGACTTATCACGCATTAATCTTTCCTACATATTATCCGGGAGAAGGATTTGCTGGATGTTTGATTGATGCTTTTTCCTCTGGTTTACCGGTACTAGCATCTAATTGGATGGGAAATTCGGAGATTATTAAGGATGGTATTAACGGATTACTTTTTGAGCCTAAAAGTGTAAATAGTCTTGTTCAAGCAATTAAGAAATTTGAAATGGATGAAAAAAAATACTTTGAATACAAATTAGCAAATTTAGCATTAATTAAAAAATATAATTCTAAAGAAGTTTTGAATCCATTTTTTGATGAAATTGATAAATCTTTTATTCAAGGAGAAAAAAAATGAATATATTAATTTATATGTCAGGAGGATTTGATGTTCACGGGCCATCAAATCATTTATTTTCCACCCTTATTGAAGACTTGCTCAGTTATAGACATCATGTTTTTTTGGTCCAAAGAGTAATTGACAATAAAAACAACGAATTAAATTCTAACGTTTTAACAAATAATAATTTTCACAATTTCTATGTCTCTCATAAAATAGTGGAGAAAAACAAACTAGTAAAACGTTACTTTAATAGCGTAAATTATGCACATAAATCTAAATATGTGTTAAAAAATGTTTTTCTGAGCAACAAAATTGATGTTGTACTTGTACAATCGAACCCTACTCCTTATTTTCAATTAAGAACAGTAAGAAAATTTTTCAAAGGCCCAATTGTTTTTAATGTTCAAGATATTTTTCCAGGTAGTACAATTGCAGCCGGTAAAATGAAATCAAAACTAATGCAATTATTTTTTACTTGGTTATCAAAAAAAGCTTATTCATTAACGGATCATATTACAGTTATTTCTGAAGATTCCAAAAGATTGTTGGTTAGTCAAGGAGTCCCTGAGGAAAAAGTCTCAGTAATTTTAAATTGGTTTAACTCCAATCAAGTGAAAGAAATTCAGTGGGAAAACAATTTGTTTGTGAAAAAATATAATCTTAAACCCAATTATTTTTACATTCAATATGCTGGTGGAATGGGATTCGTCTTCGACTATTTTTCAATAATCAAACTAGCCGAAAAAGTAATTGATTATAAAGATATTCAATTCTTAATGATTGGAGACGGTTCTCAAAAAAAAGCTTTTGTTGATACTGCTAAAAAATTAAATTTGGATAATATACATTTTTATCCAATGCAACCCCAAGATGAGGTATCAGATGTGTATAGTGCATGTGATATCCAATTAATTCCTTTAAACCGAAAAATCATTGGCAACTCTGTTCCATCAAAAGCTGCTTTAGTAATGGCGTGTCGAAGATTGATAGTAAATTCCGTTGATGAGGATAGTGAATATTATGAGAGATTCATTTTAAACAAGATTGGGGTGTCCGTATCAAATTTGAATAATGATGAATTATTCAATAAGATTTTAGACATTTATTTTCACAAGAATGACTACAAACAAATGATTGAAAACGCATACAAATTCACTTATCAATACTATTCACGTAATGTTTGTACAAACTTGTACAATGAACTATTTAAAAAACTCATAGAAGTAAACCATAAGCGCAAATGAGTTTTTGTTTGCAATAAGTCATGAAAATCCCTTTTTGTATAGACAGTATTTTAAACAATGACTGAAATTTGGTTTCAGTACTATCACAAGATAAAAACCATAACCAATTAATTAGTAGAAATATCAAATTTTTGAATTTATATGGAAATTACGATACGTAAAAAAAGTTAAGTAATTTATTTTCAATATAAAAAATCCCTTTCTCAAAGCATAAATGCCTAAAAAAGGGATCATATTCATTCACAATGG